>Ga0209630_10001227_pt1 | contig 27945 bp, 38 predicted proteins | sample COG_01_FD_184745 | JGI IMG/M metagenome (GOLD analysis project Ga0209630, IMG submission 184745) | Pelagic Microbial community sample from North Sea - COGITO 998_met_01 (SPAdes) (version 2) | ecosystem: Environmental > Aquatic > Marine > Neritic zone/Coastal water | place: Helgoland, sampling... | reverse complement strand
GTGATGATATGGGGCATTACGGCGGCAATGGGGAGAAACCTCAGTGACAAACGGACGTAGAAAAGGAGCAAATTTTGAACGTGAACTTGCTCGTATGGCTATGGATGAACTTGGCATTGATGATGTCAAGCGAGACCTAGAGCAATATAGGGCTGGCGACCACGGCGACCTGATTGGCATTGACGGTTGGACTGTCGAGGCAAAGAGGTATGCTCACGGCGTGACACACAAAGATGAATGGTGGTCACAGGTGGAACGTGCCAGTGATGCGTCTGGTACTGAGCCGGTGCTTATCTACAAATATGACCGGCATCCGATTCGGTGCGTTATCCGTCTATCGAGCATCAATGCTGACTTTGCTGGCAAGGATGACCTAGCGACTGTCAGCTTTGAGACTTGGTGTATGCTGGTCAGGGAGAGTTGGGGAGATGCCTAGTAAAGGACGGCGAGAAACCCAGCGTAAATCTAGGGTCAAGATGAGGAAACTTGCTATAGACGCGCTTGGCGGTGCTTGTTGCCAATGCGGTGTGGACGATTACCGTGTGCTTGAGTTTGACCACGTTACGCCAATACAGTGGAGAACCAATGGCAAGGTCAAGATGAACGGTCAACAGAACACCAATACCATTAATGCAATGGCAAAGGCTGGCCAGGAACCTAGGTCTGTATATCAGCTACTGTGTGCCAACTGTCACAAGATAAAGACATCTGACAATCAGGATTATGAGTTTAGGGGATAATAATGGAATACAACCGAAAGAACCGTGCAGACTATGAGACCGAGTTTCACTTGCAGAATGAGACCGATGTTATAGAGCGCATCTGCAACCACATCGGGGCAGATTACAAGAAGATACCGTTCACCTACCGAATGGACTTTGCGGTGCATAAGTTGGTGACAAAGAAGATATGGTTTTTTCTTGAGGTAAAGGTTCGCACGTTTGAGATGAACCGATACAAGACCAGTTTTGTGAATCTGGACAAGGCAACGGCTGCCAGAGACCTAACACGCAATACCGGCATACCTTGCTATCTAGCCGTGCAATGGAAAGACCGGCTTGGAACGATTGACTTTAACGAGCAATTCACCGCTGAGTATGGCGGCAGGTTCGACAGGGGCGACAGTCAGGATGATGGCATAGTCGCTCATTACGATGTCGATAAGTTTACTATTCTGGATATTTAAGGGAGTTATGAAATGACTGATGAAGAAGTATATAAGTTTATGCGTGAGTTTGATGAGAAATTATTAAGCGGAAGGGTTGTGCTTGAGGACGTTCATAATGTTATGGCTGTTTTAAGATTGACTTCATTCGCTTGGTCAAAATCTCGCCGCGCAATCGAAGCATTGAACACAAGGTTGAATGTTAAAGAGTGTGAGTCTCAAAAAAGATATGAACTATTGGAAAAGGAAAGACAAAGTGTAGAATTACAGAGGAAACAAATAACAAAAAAGGATAATGAAATTAAATTTTTGAATGAAAGATTGTCTGAGTGCGATAGAAAATACAAAGAGTTAAAGGGGAAAAAGAAATGAGCATAAAGGCAGTTAGCTGGGCATTCGACCAGCAGATAAAAGACCCGCTGGCAAAGCTGGTGCTGATAGCGGTGGCTGACCATATCAATGAAAGCACCGGCGATGCTTGGCCTAGTGTCGAGCGTCTTGAGCAGATGACCTGCGCCAGCCGAAGCACCGTCCTACGCAAATTAAAGATGCTTGAAACTAGCGGATTCTTGCAACGGCAAAAGCGGTTTAACAAGACCGATTTATACAGCTTGAACTTGGTGGGTGTCACACAGACAGGTGTCACACAGACACCCCTAGAGGTGTCACACAGACACACTAACCATAATAGAACCGTTATAATAAATAATAAGGGGAAATCAAAAAAACAGCTTTTAGTGGATTGGCAACCGGATGATGCTGATAAGCAATATGCAACCGAACTTGGCATTGACTGGTCAGAGACTTTGACCGATATCACGCTCTGGAATGAAAAGAACGGAAATAAAGCCGCATACGCCTCTTGTAGAGCATTTTGGCAGGGTTGGGTGCGGAAAGAGGCCAAAGCCCGTCCATCACGCTCAAATCGCCAGGAATCGGCATCTCAGTGTCGGACACTAACCCATAAGCAGCAAGAATATGCAAAGACTGCCATCGGCAAGTTATTCGGCAAATATAAGGATGAGGGTTACACCTATCAGATTATTGAGAAGGCGGTTCACGCTTTTATGCTGACTGACCAGTCTGACCAATCTTGGCGTGATCAAGGCACTGGCCTACCGCGTCCGTTCTAGTGTGTCAGTCCGATGATGGATTGGTACGACTAACCAGCAATATCAATAGCTTGCAGGTTTCTTGTCACGATTCTGTCACAGGCAAAAGAAAAGGCCGGATGACCGGCCTGTTCTATCGTGTCGCTTAATAGGTAAATGCTAGGGGTTTTTGTGACATAGCAAATCTGATGCCTTTGCCAGCACACCTTCGGCATATTCGTTTATGTTACAGTCTCTGCCTTTTAGCACGTTATCACGGCTGATGGCTCGTAATGCGGTTGCCATTGTGCTGTAATAGCCCATCGTATCCCAGCCGGTCTTCTTGTTGTCGTTGCGCCGCATTAGCGTGTGATTATATGGCTCAATCTCGACTTTGTAATTGCTGTCGATTGTAACCGTTTGTGGTTTTGCTTTTGGCATTAGAATTAATCCCATTCAATAAGATTAGAAGCGCAGAATCCAATAAGCTGATGATAAGTGGATTCTTTCATATCGTCAGACATTATACTGACCACAATATGACCGTGCTTGCAGACTTCGATAATAACCATAATTTCTCCCTTGCTCCACCAAGCGATAGCGTTATCGCCTGTCGTGCCGTTGGCAGCGCAATGGCCTTCTTGTTTTAGGATTGCGGTTACACCGCTGACTGCCTGCATCAGTTCCATTTTCTGATACTGCGCCTTGCTTGGCTTCTTATATTTCTTTGGCTTTTCTTTTGTTTCAGTTTTTGACTTGATGTTTACTACGTTATCCATTGTCTTGGTTTCCCTTCATTGCTTTGATTTTTGCGACAGCGTTCTTTAACCGTTGCTGTTCAGTGTCTGGCAAGGCGTGTACAACCGTTGCCATTTCTTCTTCAGATGGGTCAAATTCATCAACCCAAATGACGAACTCAATTGCGCTTGTGACTGTGTTATCTTTCAACCGTTCGCGCTCTTTTTTACGTTCTTCGGCGTAAAATGCTTCCTCGTATCTATCCATCATCCTGCCTCATTTGCTTGTAGTGTTTCCAAATCGTAAACATAAAAATGATTGTGATGAACATTAGAGCCGTAAACCGAATCTTTTTGATAATCTTCTAGCTGGCTCTTGAGCAAATCCATCGCCCATTCTTTGGCGGTCTCTAAACTATCGGCGTTAATCTCAACCGTTTGCGTTATGACCGCGCTTGTCTCCACTGAATATCTAGCCATTACAAAATTCCTCTCTCATATTCCCAACCGATATAGGCTTGGTCTGTTTCTTGTTTAGTCGCGCCAATGTCGTCTAGCATTGTCTGCATACAACACCGGCAAAGCTTGCGGCTGGTTTCTTCGACAAGAAACTGGCGGTCAACACCTGACCGGCTAACCGATAGCCTGACCGATTTTTCAACCGATTTTTGCTTTGGTATCTGAATCATAACTGGTTTCCCTTCGTAATGTTGTCAATTTAGATTAAGCAATCTAAAACAGATTGCAAGCATTATTTTAGAATGAAGCTTGCAACGGTTGCCAATACGCAACCGGCTGCAATGGTTAGCAGCAACGGCAAGCCATCGCTTGCCAGTGATGCCGCGACAAGGGCAAGCCCAAGCGCAATCAGCGCAAGCCCGCTTGATATGCTTTCACGGTTCATTGTGTAACGTCTTCAAAGAGTGGTTCGCGGCTGTCGTGATAATCCCACTCGTTAGTCGCTGCGATATAGAACGACTCGCATTCGGGGCATTCTATTTGAAGCTTGTCGGCTTGCCAGTGGTGGTTGCAATTGCCGCAATCGTAGTTTGTTTTCGTCATTGTTTTAGCCTTTCCGATTTATGCCGCTTGGCGTTTAAAGTTATTTGCACCAGCGCCGTGCGCGACTATGGCGATAGATTTAGGGCTTTTTGTGCTAGTACCAGCGCACAAGCCGCAAGTGATGCATTGCGTTAGATATCCCGCTTCCTTGCTAGCAGGGCATAAAATTTCCTTGCCGGTGATAAGGCTTTCAATGCGGTCAATGACGCGAAACGTCCGGTGGCCTTTATTCCAAGCTTCTTGTGCTTCTGCTTCGCTATCAGCGGATTGCATATAGATTGCAGCGTCAAAGCTTGCGGTATCAATGCCGCTTTGGTGGCTGTAAGCGGTATGGCCTTTAGCCTTGCTAATAAGGCTATCCCATATATAGCTTGGAACCGCTGCGCCATCGCCATAGGTACCAATGCGAACCATACGGTCAACACCAAGCGCAGCAATAGCTTCGTGACCGCTGATTGCAGGATATTTGCCAGCCTTATAAGCTTTATATGTAATCAAAACGCCTTGGCCAAGATTGACATAGCAAGAACGATTTTTTGCGGTCTTGCGGTCTGGTTCATTATGCGCCTCACCCCTATGAGGGCAATTGCCGCAAATAGAATAATCCTCGCCGGTTTTGTTAGCTTCAAGCGGATTGATATCAGGCCGCAATATATAGGTTTGCACCATTGCGCCGGTTTTACCGTTGCGGCTCTTGGCAATGTTAGCAATCGCCACAATGCGCTTGCCGTCAATTTGGCTTGCGCCGTCATAGATTACAAATGCGTTTGGTTTTGTCATTGTTTTGGGTTCCTTGTTTGTTTCCTTATGTATTACCGTAAAGCATAAATTGACATAATCAAGAAAAAAATGACGGTATCGCTGAAAAAAACTTGCAACGCTTGCCGTGTTTGGTGCGGGGATGGGTTAGGGGATTGGATAGGGGAAAGAAGGGCATCACATCTATACGGTATTATATCACCACACGCGCGACAATCGCCCATATTTGCCCGCTGGCTGGTGTTAGTGTCTGGCGTGTATGATTCAACCTGGACGATACCTTGGCGGCGTCCTGCGCTATTCTGCGGCGTTTCAATGTGCTAACACGCTAAAACAATCTGGCGAGTTAACTGGAATCCGGTTGACCCCCCATCGAATCTGCGCGGGGGGCGGCATAAATATATAACATTCCACATCTAATCCCCTCTACCCCCCCTTCTTTCTACCACGCCTAAAACGTCCCTAGCACCCCAAAAGTTGCAAGTTTTCTTGCACTGCTATATCAAGTCTGCTATGTGACGAATAAAGGAGTGCCAAATGGGACGTAAAATCACTGACCCTAAAGAGATAGACCGTGGCAAGAAGAAGTTTATAGAGCTTGTTTCTGACGGTATGTCTGCGAGGAAGGCTTGCACTCACAAGCAAATCCCTACGTTTATGACGATTAGCAAGTGGCTGCGTGATGACGCTGATTTCCGCGACCAGTACAAGGTCGCTATGGAGCTTCGCGCTCAGAAGATTGACGATGATATTGATGATGCTATTGAGCTTATGAAGTATGGAGAGCTTGACGCCCAGCAAGCGAGAGTTGTGATTGATACTTACAAGTGGCGGGCAGCGAAACTGTATCCGAAGTTTTACGGTGAGAACCAGAAGGTCGAACACGAGCATAAGGTTGTAAGCTTTGTTGACGAGTTGAAGCTGGCAGCAGCGCAGATAGAGCGTCAGCGGCTAGAAGATAACACCATTGATGTGGAGGCTGTTGAAGTTGAAAAAGACTGAGAACACTGATCTGCTCGTTCAGTTGCACAATGACCCGGTTTTATTCGTCACCAGCATTCTCAATGCAAAACCCCAGCCGTGGCAAGCCGAGGCACTTAAGGCAGTTGCAAATCACGATAAGGTTAGCATTGCTTCTGGCCACGGTGTCGGTAAGACGGCGTTTCAGAGTTGGTTGGTTCTGTGGTGGCTTGTAACGCATTACCCCTGCAAGGTGGCTGTGACGGCGAACACGGCGCATCAGTTGAGTGATGTGCTATGGACTGAGATTGACAAGTGGGCAAGAAAGTTGCCAGAGGGTTTCAAGCAGTTACTGGAGTTCAAGAGCGACAAGATTAGCCTCAAAGGGGCTAGTGACAGCTTTGCGGTTGCGCGAACAAGTCGCAGGGAAAACCCAGAGGCTTTGCAGGGCTTTCACTCCGAGAATATGTTATTCTTGTGTGAAGAAGCGTCAGGTATACCGGATGTTGTCTTCCAGGTCGGTGAGGGCGCTATGTCTACAGCCGGTGCGAAGACGGTTATGTGCGGCAACCCTACGCGATCTGAAGGTTTTTTCTTTGATAGTCACCATTCTCAGCGTGAGCGTTGGCACACGATGACGGTGAGTTGTCACGAGGCAACCACGGTTTCTGAGCAGTTTCTTGAGGAGATGAAGGACAAATACGGTGAAGAGTCTAATGTTTACAGGGTGCGTGTCCTTGGTCAATTTCCTACGCAATCAGATGATGTACTTTTGCCGCTGTATTTGGTTGAAGAAGCAACTAAGAGAGAAGTCGAAGCCTCACCCACTATGCCGGTTGTATGGGGAGTAGACGTTGCAAGATTTGGTGCAGACCGTAGTGCGATTGCTAAGAGACAGGGTAATGTTCTTGTTGAGCCGATTAAGACCTACCAGGGCAGGGATATTATGGAGATGGCAGGAATTGTACTTTCTGAGTATGAGGCTTGCAACTACAGGTTACGTCCTCAAAGCATTTATATTGATGCTATTGGTATTGGTGCTGGCCTCGCTGACAGGCTAAGAGAGCTTGACTTGCCTGCCGTAGCGATATCTGTGTCGGAGACAGCTAGTTTGAAGGACAGGTTTAACCGGCTTCGTGATGAGTTGTTCTGGAATGCTCGTGAATGGTTTGAGGCAAGAGATTGCCATATACCGAATGATGCTACGTTGATACAGGAGATTACTGCGATTAGGTATAAATACCTGTCTAATGGTAAGCTGAAGGTCGAGAGCAAGGACGAGATGAAGCGCAGAGGGCAGAGAAGTCCAGACGTAGCAGATGCTTTTGTCTTGAGTTTTGCTGAAAACGGTGCCATTGCTGGCGGCTACTCAAGAGGTTATAGTAGCAAGCGCAGCCTCAAGGCAAATACAGGATGGGTAGTATGACTGACAACATCATAAAGTTTCCAAACAGGCATTTAGATGTTGAAGTGGAGCTTGATGAGACTGAAGAAGAATATATGGAGATGGTCGAGGCCATCAACACAATGTTAGAAATGCACGTTGCAGGTTTGCTAGTCACATCAGAAGCAAAATGGCATCACGTTATGGATGCTTGTATGAGTATGGCTGTTAGTGCTGGTCTTCGCGCTGGTATGGTTCCAGAAGAAATTGAAGAGATGATGAAGACATCAAACATCAAAGAGGTTGAGTACGATGCCTAAAGACCCCCGACTAGAAAGAATCGGCGTATCCGGCTATAATAAGCCAAAGCGTACACCCAGCCACCCGACTAAAAGCCACGTTGTTGTTGCTAAATGTGAGGATGGCAGCGTAAAAACTATTCGTTTTGGTCAGCAAGGAGTTTCTGGTGCTGGTAAAAGCCCAAGTACAGCATCAGAGAAGGCGCGGCGCAAATCATTCAAGGCAAGACACGCCAAGAATATTGCGAAGGGCAGATGTTCAGCAGCATATTGGGCAAATAAGGTGAAATGGTAATGGGTAAAATGAAGAAGTCATCAAACACAAAAACTGGCAAGTATTGTGGCGGCAAGTAAGCCAAAAGACCCTGCGCTTTGGTCACGAGCCAAAGCAGCGGCGAAGCGTAAGTACAAGGCTTATCCTTCTGCTTACGCTAACGCCTACGCTGCTAAGTGGTACAAAGAAAAGGGTGGCAAGTGGGGCGGCTCAGATAATCGTGTGGGGAAAGCGTAATGCCAGCACAAGCCGGACTAGGTAAATGGTTCAAAGACAAGTGGGTTGATGTAAACACAGGAAAGCCGTGTGGACGCCAGAAAGGCGAGAAACGTGCTTACCCTGCTTGCAGACCAGCAAAGGTTGCAGGCCGTATTAGCAAGCAAGAGGCCAAGAAGAAGACAGGCCCAGAACGTGTGAACTGGTCGGTAACGGCTAGTGGCAAGAAAAGGAAATAGTATGATTATTTGTGATAAATGTCCGTATCCTAAACGGTGTCAAGCACAGGAACGTTGTATAGCCTATAAAAATGATGCGAAGCCTGTTATTATGCAGGAACCAGAGTCTGTGCCGGTTATGACTAGCACTGGCATTGGTATGACTGGCACTATCAAGCAAACATTCAAAAAGAAAGCTAAAAAGAAATGAACTACGGCAAGACACCTAAAGGCACACCCATCCCAATGTCAAAGCCTAGTGCTATTGAGCGTTTCACTGGAATGCGTACACCAGCCTCTATTAAGCCGCAGACAGCGGCTGAAGATGCGGCAACAGAAATACGTATGGTTAAGAAGAGCAAAAAAGCAGCGGCTGCTCGTAGCAAGATTCAAACAGGAAATTACGCAAGCGACTGATGTTTACCAGAGTTATGAGAAGGCCGCCTGTGCAGCGCCCCAGGCCAGTAGAACTAAGCAAGGAAGCCCAAGCAATAGCAAAGGCTTCCGTTTCTGCATCTGCCAAAGTAGAAGCGTTGCCAAGTTTTAAGACTTGCAAGGGCTGTGTAGCAAAGAAAATGTGCAAAAGCTCTGGCTGCTGTATGTATGGGCAAACCAAGCCGAAGGAAAAATCAAATGCCAAAAATGGATGAGTATCAGCTTAACAGCATTGTTTCTTCGGAAGTAACAGATGCCCTAAATCATTTCGATAGTGAATTTTCTCAAGACCGTATCCGCGCTATGGACTTCTACCTTGGTGAGCCGTTTGGCAACGAGGTACAAGGTCGCTCCTCAGTTGTCACCACTGAGGTAGCAGACACGGTTGAGGCTATTATGCCGAACCTTATGAGGGTGTTTACGGCAAACGACAAGTATGTACGATTTAGCCCCCGCACAGCAGAGGATGTAGAACGTGCCGAACAGGTCAGTGATTATGTAAACTACATCATCAATCACGATAATGAAGGCTATAAGGTTCTATATAATTGGTTTAAAGATGCTTTGCTTTTCCGTTTGGGTGTAGTCAAGTATTTCTATGAGGAAGAAGAGAATGTCACTGAAGAAGAATATAACGGACTTGATGAGAATGAACTGGCTGCGCTCTTGTCTAACCCAGATATTGATGTGGTTGAGCAGCAAGAAACCGTCACTAATTCGTATATGGAAGAAGATGGAACGGTGGTTCCTCTTGAGAGTTCTTATGATTTGTCAGTCCGTGTCACAGAGCGCAAGGGCAAGATTAAAGTCATAAACGTACCGCCAGAAGAGTTTCTGGTAAACCGCCGCGCTACTAGCCTAGAAGAAGCGTATTTTGTAGCACACCGCACAACAATGACGGTCTCTGACCTAGTAGCAATGGGCTATGACCGCGATGAGGTCGAAGCACACGCCGGTACTTCAGACCTAGACGTAGACCAAGAGCGTACAAATCGTTTCCAAGACCTAGAAGCAAGCACAGGCACAGATGCAGCAGACCCCACCTTGCGTGAGGTCGTGTATTACGAGTGCATTATGAATGTGGACTTTGACGGTGACGGCATTGCTGAACGCCGCCGTATTTGTGCTATCGGTGACGGTGCATCACACATTCTGCATAACGAGCCGTTTGACCACGTTCCGTTTGCGGTTGTTAGCCCAATCCTGATGCCTCACCGCCTCATTGGCCGCAGCATTTACGATATGACTGAGGACTTGCAGGTCATTAAATCTACATTGATGCGTCAGTATCTGGATAGCGTATATACAAGCACACTGCCACGAATGGTTGCTGTTGAGGGTCAGGTTAATCTAGATGACCTTCTTGAAGGCACTGCTGGTGGCATCATCCGCGCTCGTCAGCCTGGTATGGTGCAGGCCATTACAGGCACCCCTGTAGGCGGCGAAATCCGGCCTTTGATGGATTATTTAGACAACATCAAAGAGCAGCGCACAGGTATGAGCAAGGCGTCACAGGGGCTAGATGCAAACGCCTTGCAGTCTACGACAGCTAGTGCTATTAGCGCGACTGTCAGAGGCGCACAGGTCAAGCTAGAAAGCTATGCTCGTACAATGGCTGAGACAGGTGTTAAGGATTTGTTCCGTGGCATTCTGCACCTAGTAACTAAGTACGATAACAAGCCGCGCATTGTGCGACTTCGTAATAACTTTGTACCGATTGACCCGCGTGAGTGGACTAGCGAGTTTGACGTTGTTGTGCAGGTTGGGCTTGGAACGGCTGACGATGAGCAGAAGATTGCGTTCCTGACGCAGATTGCAACAAAGCAAGAGCAAATCTTGCAGCAGCTAGGGCCAAACAATCCTGTTGTTACAATGTCTCAGTACGTTAATACACTTCGTAGCATTGCAGAAATTGGCGGCTTTAAAGATGCTGACCAGTTCTTTAACAATGCCCAGCAGATTATGACGGCAGAGCAACAGCAGGCTCAACAGCAGCCACAGATGTCTCCAGAGCAAATGCAGATGCAGCAGCTTATGCAGCTTGAGCAGCAAAAAGCACAAGCACAGCAGGCTCTTGAGCAACAAAAAGCAGAGGCAAATATTGCGCTCCAACGCGAAAAAATGGAGCAAGACTTACAGCTACAGCGTGAAAAGATGGCAATGGAAATAGAGCTACGCCGTCAAGAGTTGCAAGCAGAAGCAGAGCTTCGCGTGGCTAAGGCTGTAACAGACTCACAGATTTCAACTAACTTGCCGAGGGTGTAACGATGGCTAAAATGCAAGAAAAAAACCCACCACGCCGCGTAGAAATCCGTGGGCAAGATCACCTACTGGCCTACATCACGCCCGAAGAAGCGCAGATGCTTATGGCTAATGGTGGTGCCGGTAAGCCGGGGCCAATGGGTATTCCTGCGTTTTATGATGAAGGTGATGATTATACTGGCCCCGGTGGCAATGACAGCACTAATGATTTTGGGTTGTCTGATGATTTTGGTGGTGAAAACCTTGAGTCAGCTAAAGCAGCGGCTGCTCGTGCTGCTGAGGTTAATTTAGTTCAAAGTATTTTAGAGCGTGGCGCAACTCAGCCATCTTCGATGACTGCTTCTGAAATGGCATTTCAACAAACCCCAGCCGCTCAAAGAATTGCGCAGTCTTATGCCAACTCGCTTGGTGCAAACGGTAAAAATATTTTTGCTCCTTCAGTTTTTTCTGCCAATCGTTTTGGTGGCTCTATACCCGCTGCTTTAAGAGGCGGTGATTTTAGTGCGCTTATGGGGGTTCCTAGTTACTCCAATTATTTTGATGACCCTGCTGTAAACCAAGCTTTTTCTAGTCTTTTAGGAGACACGTTTGAAAGTCGTATGGAGCAAGCAAAATCTATTCCTGGCAAACTTGGTGCAATAGGTCAATTTTCTCTTGGCAGAATAAAGTCTGGATTAGAAAAAGGTGGCAGGCCTGTTTTTGATTCTTCCGGTAAACTACAAGGTGTCTTTAATGAAGGGCCATTTGGCTTTGGTGAAGTTTATACAGGTATGCCTGTAGAGGGCGTTGAAGGCACAGGTTACGATGACGGTGGCCGTGATGGATATGAACCAGAAGTCAAGCCACTGGTTCCCTTGTTAGAAGAGCCTGTCGAAGAAGAAATTGATGAAGATATTTTATTCAAACCTTTTGAGCCTGGTGCATATGCTCGTATGGGGCTGCTTGACCAAGCGCCTATGGGCTTGCTACAGGTTGCTGGACAGCCGTATGACTTTGATGAAGCAAACAGAGCTTTTCGTATGGCAACAGCAACACGGCCTGAGTATTACTCTGGCCTATATAATTTAGCGGGACTAGAGAAAATTGGATGAATGAAGGAAAAGCTAGACAAGATATGGCTAGGGCTGACAAAGCTGAAGCCGTACTTAGAAACGAAATATTCATTGAGAGCTTTGAGTATTTAGAGGATGAGTTTACGAAAGCGTGGAAGCAAAGCGCATTGGAAGACACGGACGCACGAGAGCGTTTGTATATGCTTTGCCAGAACCTAGAAGCATTGAAAGGCTACATACATAAAGTAGTCGAGGATGGAAAAATGGCAAAGGCGACTCTACAAGAGTTGCATAATCGTCAACAATTTGAGAAAAGGAAGTAATAATGTCCGACAATCCGCAAGGAACCGGCAATTTTTCAGTAAATGATGCAATTAGCCTTCTAACGACCCCCGAGCCGGACAAGGTTGAAGAAGAGCGACAGGAAGCAGAAGCTTCCGAACCGATGGAGACAGAAGACCAAATTATTGAAGAGGACACTCAGGAAGACGCTGAATCCTACGAAGATGATGAGGACGATGTTGATGAAGTCGAGGAGTCTGACGAAGACGATGACTACGAGGATGACGAAGAGGAACCTCAAGAAAATCTCTACAAAGTCAAGGTAGACGGAGAAGAGATAGAGGTCAGCCTGGACGAAGCCCTACAAGGTTATCAGCGACAGAAGACTTTTACAAAGCGTAGTATGGAGATTGCGGAGCAACGAAAGGCTGCCGAAAAAGAGGCAGCCGAAGCAAAGCAAGCTCGTGACTACTACGCGCAGCAACTTGAAGTTGTGGCACAGCAGATCAGTCAGACAATTCCACAGGAACCTGATTGGGTCTCGTTAGCAAGAGAGGTTACAGCCGAAGAGTACAATGCAATCAAAGCGGAGTACGACACTCGGATGAGTAACTTGTCAAAAGTGGAGCAAGAGCGTCAATACGTTGCTCAACAGCAGGCCGCAGAGCAAGAAGAAATGTTGAAGAAACATTTGTCTGCTCAACGGTCACAAATGCTGGAACGTATTCCTGCTTGGAAGGACGATGAACGCAGAAATGAAGAGCGCGTTAATGTAATTAATTACGCTCGGAATGTTGGGTTCAGCGAGGAGGAGGTAGCTAGTGCAACAGATGCGCGAGCAATAGAACTTCTCTACAAGGCGATGCAGTGGGATAATCTTCAGAAGAAGAAACCTACGGCTAAAAAACGCACAAAACAAGCTCCTAAAATGGCTAAAGCTGGTCAGCCACGAACTAAAAAGCAAGATGCTAGTCGTTCGCGGCAGCAGGCTATGGGCAGGCTCAATAAAGAGCGTTCTGTAGATGCAGCCGTATCATACTTGATGGGCAACAAAACTTAGAAGGAGTTTTCAAAATGGCCACATTCACAACCACTCTCGCTGTCGGAGAAAAAGAGCAGCTAGCAGATGTGATTTATCGCATCGACCCAGATGAGACACCAATCTTTTCTGCACTCAAAAAAGAGACCTCAAACGGTATCTTTACTGAGTGGCAGGTTCAAGAATTGGCAAGTGCATCAGCCACCAACTACGTCAATGAGGGCGCAGACGCCAGCATCGGCACACCAACAGCTACTACTCGTCTGGGCAACTACCACCAGATTTCAGTAGCAGCAGTCGCTGTATCAAAGACACTTGATGCAGTCGAAAAAGCTGGCCGTGACCGTGAACTGGCATACCAGAAGGTACTGAAATCATTGGAACTTCGCCGTGACATCGAAAAATCAATCGGTGACACAGACGTTGCTCGTGCTGCTTCAGACCCTCGCAAATCAGCATCACTTTCTTGCTGGCTGACAAACGGTTCAGTCGGTGCAACAGCCGGTGCTTTTGGCACAGGTGACGGCACAGACACCATCACAGGCGGTGATGACCGCGCTCTAACACTTGCACTCATCGAAGACGGAATGCAGGATGCTTGGACAGATGGTGGTAACCCAAAGATGATGGTTTGTTCAGCAACAAACCGTGCGAACTTCTCAAACCTGACAGCATCTTCAAACTTGGTAAACAACCAAGTGAATATGACTCAGGCAAAAGAAGTAACCTACGTTGGTTCAACTTCAGTCTTCCTGACTGACTTTGGCACAATTGAGGTCGCTCCATCACGCTTTATGGGCAATGACCGTGCGTTCTTGATTGACCCAGATTTTGCTTCTCTTTGCACCATCAATGGTCGCAACTTTGCAGAGAACGAAATTGCGGCAACAGGTGACGCAGAGAAGTTCCAAATTGTGACTGAGTGGGCTTTGAAAGTACAAGCTCCAAAAGCACACGCTGGTATCTTCGACCTGAACGGTTCCTAAGTAAAATAGAGGGGGCGGGTTTACCGCCCTCTCTTCTTATAGGTGTTATAATGAAAAGATTACTTACATCCGATAAAGCTACTGGCAAGCATACTTTTATGCGCCAAGAATCTGATGGTTCTACGTTTATTGAAAACACACAAAACTTTGACACGCTTATGAAGCTAAACAAGCATATGGCCGATGATTGGCGTAAAGGCCAGCTAACTGGGACGCAGAAGCACGTTCAGCATATAGCGGAAATACCTAATGTAGTGTATCATCACCTATTAAAGACGCTAGGTAAGCCCAGTGAAAACCCAAAGGCTTGGAAGGCTTGGCTTAACGACAGCGAAAACCGAGACTTTAGAACAGGCGGCGGTAACATTTAATGGCTATAGCATCTTACGCAGATTTAAAGACATCAATTGCCAACTTTTTGGCGCGTAGCGATTTAACTGCACAAATTCCTGATTTTATTCAGCTTGCGGAAGCTCGTATTAATCGTGAGCTAGAAACTCGTGAGCAGGAAAAACGTTCTACAGCGACTCTTGTAGCAGGTGATGAGTATATATCTTTGCCTACAGATATGAGAGAAATTCGTGAGGTAAAGTTAAATACAAGCCCTCTTACAGTTTTAGAATATGCGAGTCCGTCATCTTTAGATAAAACATACTCAAGCAATGGCAATGGAAAGCCTCTTGGATACAGTGTCGTTGGCAAAGAAATAAAGCTTCGCCCGATACCCGATAGCACTTATACTGCTGAAATTGTTTATGTAGGTTCTGTAGATGCTATTAGCGCGGTAAGTACACCGCAATTATTTTTACGTTCGCCAGACCTTTATCTTTATGGAGCTTTGACAGAAGCTTATGTTTATCTTTTGGATGAAGCCAGAGCCGCGCAGTATGATGAAAAATTTACTCGTGGTATAAATGAAGTGCGTATTGATGAAGAGCGTTCTCATTACGGAACAGGATCGTTACAAATCAAATCTGTCTATATGAGACAGAACTCAACAGCGGAGAAATAGATTATGAGTGCAATGTCTGACTACCTAGAGAACGAGATCTTAGATCATATTTTGGCCACTGGCGCATACACAATGCCGTCAGCAATTTATATTGGGCTGTCTACTGGTTCATTTGGCGATGACGCCAGTGGCACTGAGCTAAACGGAAATGGTTACACTCGCAAGGTTATGGCCTTCGATGCAGCGGTAGCTGGCACGGCTGACAATAGTGGTGCTGTTGAGTTTTCCGCTGCCACGTCAAGCTGGGGTACGGTAAGCCATTTTGGTTTGTTTGACGCTAGTTCAGGTGGCAACCTGTTGATCCACGGCGCATTTACAGCCGCCAAGCTCATCGACACAGGCGACATCCTAAAAATAGCTGCTGGTGACTTAGACATTACGGCAGCCTAGTTAGCCAATGGCTACTAGTATCCCAACGCTTGAACAGTTAACAGGCAGTCTGGATGACTTGCCTGTTAGTCTGGACAATCTGAATGATTTGCCTTTTTTAAATCTTCAGCTTGAGCAGTTATCTGGAAGTTTAGATGATCTTCCGGCCAGCTTAGACAGCTTGGGGTCGTTGCCTTGGTGCAACCCAACTTTAGACCAGTTAGGCACTTGGGGCAGCCTAGAGTATATTGCCACCTTTGGTTACACGTTAGAAGAACTAGACAAACTAGACCGCTTATGTGTTCTTGTTGCTAGTGCTACAGCATCAGTATCGCTATCCGCTACTGGCGAAATATCTGACTTCTTCGCGCGAGCTTCGGTAAACATATCTGTTGACACATCTGCCAACGCTACGTCTGATTTGGTTATCGCTGGTGTGGCTGATGCCGCCCTGTCTGTTGCGGTAAGCCCTCATAGCATATTAAAGTTTTCTGGGTCTGCCAGCGTAGCGACAGCCGCTTCAGGTTCTGTAAACCGCGTCAAAGAAACTAGCGCGGCTGAACAGATATCGGTTTCTGGCACAGGGGTTTTTGTACGTCAAAAAGCCTTTGACTCTGCTGTCAGCGCTAACCTTTCTGTTGTCTGTGCCTCTCACGTTGAAGGTCGGTTTGATGCGATAGCAGCTATTTCCGTAAGCTCTGCTGCGTTAGGAAAATACGAATTAAACGCAGCTTCTGCTGTAAATATAAACGCGTCAGCGTCTTGTTCTTTCAATTCTAGGAAACTTTTATTAGGTTCTGCAAGCGTTACCGCCTCTGTTGGATCAGGAGCTATTCGCGTAGCCCAGTCTACGGCTAGTTCTCAGATATCTGTCCTCGGTTCTGGTTCCGTTGGCCGAAAAAGAGAGTTAACAGCCGCCAATAATGTTAGCCTGTCTACTGTCTGTGCGGCAGAAGCTGTTTACTTATTTGGCGCAGCCGTAAACGTTTCTGCTTCTATTGATGCTAATTTCAATCGCATAGAGTTGATGTCGGCCTCAATAACTGGCGCTGCTTCTGCGACGGCAGTTATGAAGCCCCTAAGGCAAGTCACTGGCAACGTATCACTTTCGGTGTCCCAGCTAAGTTCTGTTGACCGCACAAGGGGGCTTGTAGGCTCTGCGTTAATCGCCGTCACAGAATCAGCAGCAGCAAACGCGTTGTTTGTTATGTCTGGGCAAGGCCAAGTATCCACCTCCACAACGGCTGTATCTAGTGGTATATTCGTTTATAATGCAAATGTAACAACGTCAATAACAACGGTTTCAGATAACCACGTTCTGGGCGAAGACTGGATTGATGTAGCGTCTGGAACAGAAGTCTGGGCTGACGTTGCTGTTGGTTCAGAGATTTGGACTGATGCTGCTATTGGCTCAGAGACTTGGACTGACGTTGCTGTTGGTTCAGAGATTTGGGGCGCAGTACCAACTGGCAATGAGGTTTGGGCAAGACAATGATAGAACTAGGTCAATGGACACCAGACCAAGCTGACATAATGAACCCCGGCGTGACCGTAGCAACAAATGTGCTACCAGCGGCTAAGGGTTATCATTCTATGAGCGAGTTTGTGTCTTATTCAAACGCCGCTACAGGCACGATTAAAGGCATATTTGCGGCAAAGAGTACTGATTCAAACACAAAGCTGTTTGCTGGTGATGCCACAAAACTTTACCTGCACAACGCAACAACAAATAATTTAGACGACATTACTAATACTGCCGCGCCATATTCGCTAACTGACAGTGAGAAGTGGCGTTTTGTCCAGTTTGGCGATTACGCAATTTGCTCTGGCGGCATTAATGAGACGTTGCAATCCTTTAACTTGAATTCAAGCTCGGAATTTGCAGACCTGACAAATGCGCCAAAGTCTGATTTTCTTGCTGTAGTGCGTGACTTTGTGTGGACGGCAAACGTGAACACTGGCCCAGGTCGGATACCATACCGCTGCCAATGGTCTGGATTTAACGACATCACAAGCTGGACACCCGGAGTGGATCAGTCTGATTTTCAAGACTTGCCAGACTCTGGCGCAATCACTGGTCTGGTCGGCGGCGAATATTGCACGATTTTGACCGAGCGAGCTATTTACCGAGCCACATACACAGGCCCGCCCCTAATCTGGCAGTTTGACAAGGTTGCGTCTGAGCGCGGGTGCGCCTTTAGCGGTTCTGTCTGCAATAGCGGTAATCTTGTATTTTTCTTGGCTTCAGATGGGTTCTACGCATTTGACGGACAAAAAGCATCTCCGATTGGTTCGGAGCGCGTTAATGAGTTTTTTCTCAAGGACTTTGACAGTAACTATGATTATAGGCTTACGGCCAGCGTAGATCCACTGAACGAAGTTGCTATGTGGAGCTATACCAGTACACAGTCTCCCACAGGTCAGCCTGATAAAATTATTATGTATAACTATGTTTTGAATAAGTGGTCTCTGGCTGAGATAGAGGCTGATCTATTGGCCCCACTTTTTTCTGCTGGCTATACTGTTGAGGGGCTAAACAATTTGTCTGCAACGGTAGACGGTTTGACTAGCCAGTTAGATAGCCGAGTTTTTAAAGGCGGTCAGTATTTTTTTGGTGGCGCTTACGGCAACAAGATTTACACATTTACTGGTGCGCCGCTTGTTGGAACAATTGAAACTGGCGAGGTGCCACTCAGCACCGGCAAGCACTCAATTGTTACTAGGGCTTATCCGTACTACCAAGACGGTGATGTGACTGTGGCTATTGGCACAAGAGACACGCAGACGGCAACTCACTCTTACGGTGCCGCAACAGCGCCTAATGATGATGGGTTTGTGCCTTTGAGGTCACAGGGTCGGTATCACAGGGCAAAGCTGGTTTTGTCAAACGGATGGAGTAAGGTTATCGGCCTAGATGTTGAGGCGAGGGGCATTGGCAGGCGATGACAGTAGAACAGCGCAAAGCAAACTTTCGGACGCTAAACCCAATTACGGCAACAACCCGCGAGATTTCTGAGGTTCTTAATAGAACAATAAATGGCGGCCTAAACAGTGTCGGGTATGTCACGCTTGGCGCAAACTCTACTGAGACAACTGTATCTGAGCCTAGATATAGCACAGAAAGCCTTGTGTTTTTTACTGGTGTCGATCACGACCCTTGGCACCACAATCCATATGTAAAAGGAACAAGCACCAATGGAACAATGGTCATCGGACACGATAATCAAGGACACACCGCTGATTTCGCCTACCTCATCATTGGATGAACTAGAAAGACTAGCTCATCATATAGAAGCCGCGTTGGCTTATTCTGGAGACACTCATAGCCTAGTACAGGTTATAGATGCTATAAAGGACGGTAGCGCACAGTTTTTTCCATTAGAAAATTCTGTTATAGTGACTGAAGTAGTTGACTACCCGAAAAAATCCGTATGCAGAATATGGTTGGCTGGCGGGAATATGGATGAGCTTGTAGAAGCAGAAAAGAAAATTGTACCGTGGGCTAAAAGTCACGGATGCAGTGGAATGGAAATTATCGGGCGCAAGGGCTGGGAAAGACAGCTTAAAGATTACAATGCAGCGTCAACTGTACTGATAAAGGAAATATAAAATGAGTAAAGGCGGCGGTAGCACAAGAACAATTAATACGATGGTCAACCCACCAGCGTATGCAAAGCCATTCCTTGAGTTTGGACTTGAACAAGCAAAAGATTTATACGGCTCTGCAAAGCCTGAGTATTATCCTGGTCAAACAACCGTAGGATTTTCTCCAGAGTCAGAAATGGCTTTATCTGGCATTCGTGAGAAAGCTATCACTGGTAGCCCCTTTATCAAGGCCACACAAGATGTAGTAATGCAAAATCTTATGGGTACTAACCCATTAATGAGCGCCGCGTTTCGCCCTGTTGTTGAACAAATGGAAGCAAGAGCCTCTAAGGCTGGCCGTTATGGCTCTGGTTACGAGCAGGGGGCTTTAGGCGCTGCGCTGGCTCCTATGGCTTATGAGGCGCAGCAAGACGCAATTGCTATGGCTCCTGCGGTGCGTGAGTTTGGTTATGCCGATTTAAACACTCTTGCTGGTGTAGGTGCCGCTAGGGAAGCTCAGTCAGAGGCAGAGCTTGCAGCAGATATTGAAAGATTTGCTTTCGAGCAGAATGTTGATGCACAGAAATTAAGAGATTATATGGCAATTATTTCTGGTGGCACGGTTGGCAGCGAACAAATCACCCCGCAGTTTAAAAAGCCAGCCGCAGAATTTCTTGGCACAGCTACGCAAGCCGCAGGTCTTCTTAGTGACCTCGATCTAATATAGGGCATAGGAGAGCTTTATGAGTCCACGCAGACCAATAAGCGCAATTTTTCCTTCATTAAGGAATATGAGCACTATAGGGGCAAATACAGGCTTGTCAACGGCAGGCCGGTTAATGGAAATGCCTTCCTCAAGCACGGCAAACATTTCTGATATTCGTAATGCTTACTCTCGTCAAGGGTTGCAAGAGCGTTCTCTTGCCGAAGCTGCTCGTTTACGCGCCCTTAAATTACTAGGGGCGACACAACAGCCTACATCAGCCATAACTAGGCCTACACTGATTACACCCACCACAGCAACTTCTGGGCTTCGTTCTTTGCTGCCTGGACGCGGTACACCTGGCTCTGCTGCGTTAGGTGCTTTTGGGTCAACTATGTCACAGCTAGGCGGCTGGCAGGATAAGCCAATGACCTTTGGGCAAATCCTTGGTGCATCTTTAGGCAAGGCTCGTGAGGCGTATGGTACGGCTGAAGAAAAGCAAGCTGCTATTGCTGAAAAGAAAGCTGCGTTAGAAAAAGCAGAAGAAGAAACGCAATACACTCGTCAGCGTCAGTCTATGCTGGATGCTATTACTGTTGGAAACTTTAACATAGCAAGGCGCAAGGCTGCTCGTGAAGAGGCTTCTGCTGGCCAGCCAACAAAGCCATATGAAATTTACGATGTGCAGACAGGCCGAAAGAAATTTGTTCGTGATGTTCGCACTAAAGAAGGCGGCTGGTCTACAGAGGATGTAGGTGGTGTTGCTGCTGATAAGCCTACGAAAGAAGGCAAACCATCTGGGTTTGTTTCTGTCTACGATAAAGAAGGAAACTTTGTAGAAAACGTAAGAGAAGACTCAGAAAAGGCAGATAATTACGCAAAAGAGGGATACAGAATTGTTGAGTCAACTAGCATAACCGGCACAAAAGAAGATGTTGGTTTTGGCTTGTCTAAAGCTGATTACTCTAAGAGAGTTCTTAAAGTTTTCGATGCTACGGAAAGCATCAATAAGCTAGAAAATGTAAAGTCATCCTTTGATGAAAATTTCCTTCGTATTGGTGGAAAAGTTGATTTAGCTATCGCAAAAGGTGCGGATTGGGGTAATTTTGCCACTGACAAACAAAAAGACTTAATAGGTCGTGTTTCTGATTGGCAACTTGATGCTTGGACTCAAGTTAACGAAACAATTAAGGCCATTACCGGCGCACAAATGTCTGAGCCAGAAGCAAAACGTATTATGAAACAACTTCCAGACCCGCGTGAAGCTGATTTCTTTAAGATTTCAAGCCCGACTCAGTACAAAGCAAAGTTAGAAAGAGCTTTACAAGAAGCTAAGTTAGCTGTTGCAAGACAGCAGTATTTCTTGAAAAACGGTTTAGAGCCGATTTTTAAAAAAACAGAAAGAACCGAAGAAAATCCAAGAGGGTATAATGTCTTTTATGAGACTGATGATGGTGTTCTTACCCTTGATGGAACAAAAATACTTATGGAAAGGGAAGCGGTTAAGCTTGCAAAAAAATACAAAGATTTACCATATGATGAAAGAAGGTCTGCAATTAAATCTGATATGCAATCACTTTTTGGTTTAGGTGTGTAATGTCCGACAAAGATAAAAAACTAGCGGATTCTATAGTTGATGAACTTTTGTCTGGTTCTTCTGCTAAAGAAAGGCCAGAAGAAAAAGACCTTTCATATGATATCGTTAATGAACTATTAGGCGGCAGTGTAGCTCCTAAAGTTGTTGAGCCAGAAACACCAAAAACAACAAGCGTAAAAGATGAAATTTTACGTTCTTTAATGGATGTCGGGTATTCTGCTCAGTCTGGTTTGTTTACAGGATTGTCAGCTATCCCAGGTTTTTTTGGTGACGTGGAAACTTTAGGTAGGCAGGCTGGTGCAGCGATGGGGTACGATGTTGCCCCTGACTCTGTGTTTCCGACCACTAAAAAATACACTGAAATGGCAATACCTAAAGCATTGGGTGCTACTTATGTGCCTGAGACAACCGCTGGTAGAATGGTTAAGACACCTGTTGAATTTGGCACAGCTATGCTGGGTGGGGGGCCATTCGTTAAGGGTGGCAAAGAAATTGCCAAGGCATTAGGCAGAAATGTTGCTACTGAGCTTCCTAGCGTTGCTGGCCCATCTGTAGGTCGTCAAATATTAGAAAGTTCGCCATTACGAATTGGTGCGCCTGCTGGTTTGACTGCTGCTGGAGTTACAGAGGTTACTGATTCAGAGGCTTTAGGCGGCGTGGCTGGTGGCGCACAGGCCGTAGCGCAGTCGCTTATACAAGCTCGTACACGACCTGCTGCTGCGGCTCGTATGATGCGTGAAGCTTTGCAAGATGCCCAAATTAAAGATGGCAAAACATTGGAAGCTCAAGCTAAACGGATAGGCGTTCCTTTGACAGCAGCAGAAACATTAGATGCGCCGAAACTTCGTACTTTAGCAGCGGATGTCGCAAGGTCAAAGGCTGGCCGCGCTATTCTTGAGCCACGATTAGCTGGTCGTCAGGAAGAAATAACAGAGGCCACTCGCCGTGGGTTGCTTGAGGTTGATGAGGCTCCTATTCGTCCTACTGGTATGGCTATGGAAACGCAAAAAACAGCGTCAGAAGCGATACAAAGGGTTGAAAAAGCAAGAACAAAGTTTGCTAATAGAGCCGGTTACGGCAAACTTTCTGAGGCTCTTGTTCCCGATGAAAAATCAAGAATAAACAGCATTATTGAGTCTATCGAGTCTGAGGCTGCATCTGCCCCAAAGGGTGGTAAAATTCAGAAGGCTGCAAAGAAGTTCAAGACGCTTCTGGACACTCCGGAAGATGTTAGCGTTACCGCCAGAAACTTAGAGCAGGTTCGCTCAGAAATGCAGGCATATGTAGATGCTAACAAGAAAGCTGTTGGCGGCACCATCGGGCCTCTTGTCACAGACTTAAAGAAAATACTGGAAGATGTGCCTGAGTTTCGTGCAGGTAAGGCAGCGTATAAAAAATTCAGTAACACAATTATGGCTGATTTTGACGCCACAGGAATAAGAAGTATGGCTCAAGAAGGTGTTACGGCAAATCGTGTAGCAAACCTAATATCTAACCCAGACCTTGTAGGGCCAGAAGATATTAAGAAAATTGCAAAAGCAATGAACAAGCAAAACCCTAAAACATTCCCTAAGATTGTAAAGTTTCTTATGGAGTCAGAAGCAGATAAGGCTTTGAGCAAGGCAAAGCCAGGCGAAAAAGTAGAGGCTGCTTTAAGGAAAACTGGGCGCGGCAAAGCCAATATGAACGAGCTTTTGCGTGGTGTTGCTCTCGCAAAGAAGCAAGACCCAGAGCAGCTAGTTACTGGTATCAATAATATGCTTGATGTCTTAGGCCGCACAACAGAGGTGCCTAAGTTTTCTTCTATTGAGCCAGTTGCTCCTGACGTTCCTGGTACCGTTGCCGGTGCTGTTAAAAGGCTTACTGGTGTTGAAGTGACACGACCTGCTGGATTGCTCTCAGACGTTATAGAGAAACCATCAGAAGTAGCCTATAGAACCATAGCTAAAGCACTTGCTAGCGATGATAGTATTGATGCTGTTATACGCCTTGCTAATATGAACCCAAGCTCACAACAGGCTAAGAACCTCGTTGGTAGCCTTATGGGTGTATCAGCCGCTTCACAAAGCGGTCTACTAGCGGGTGAGCAGGAATAGTGCTATAAATAGGCATACGCCTTTAGGAGAAAAGAATGGCAAAGACCAAAATATCAGAGTACAGCGCAACCGCTGCCTCTAACACCGACATTGACGGCATTAACCTGTCAGAAGGTGTAATGGTGCCATCAGATATCAATAACGCCATTCGTGAGCAAATGGCGCACCTTAAAGACGTTTCAGACGGCACTAGCGGCATTGACGTACTAAACCTGCAAGATGATGACGCAAGCGCCTCTATCAAGCTCCAAGCGCCTACAGAGGTCACTACAACCACCACGCTAACCCTGCCTGACGGTGCAGGCTCTGTTGGTCAGGCTTTAGTAACTGATGGGTCAGGTGTACTGTCTTGGGCTACGCAAGCTGATTTCGGTGACTGGAATATATCTATGGTTAGCAACAGTGCTACCGCTACTGTAAACGGTGCGGTTACATCATCAACAGCCCTTGTTGTTGATGACAACAGCGGGACAATTGTTGTAGGTATGAGCGTAACAGGGACAGGTATTTCCGGTAGTGTTAAAGTTGCTACTGTAACCTCACAAACAGAACTTGTCTTGGACACAGCTATTACGATTGCAAATGACGTTGCTTTAACTTTTGCTAGCAATAACTTAGTGTTTTCTTACAATGGAACGGCTGTAGCTAAAATAGCTTCTGATGGCGCGATAACTTCCGCAAACAACGTAACAGCGTTTGGTACTATATAATGGCTTTGCAAGCTTCTGGAGAAATCAGTTTAAATGACTTAGCCACTGAGTTCAGCGACAGTGCGCCTAACTCTATGTCTGAGTTTTACAGCGGCGGTAGCCTTGTGGCAAACAACGCAGTTAATGTTAATGTGCCTTCCAGCGGAGCAGTTAGCCTCAGCAATTATCGCGGTAGTGCAGGTACTCAAACTAGAAATGTTTCAATAAGGCTTACTTATACAGTTCCTGCCGGAGGGTCTGGATTTGGGCTAACCAATATTAGCAGTACAGACGCTCCTTCTTCTATCTCGGCTTCTCCTAATACAGTGGTTTACCAGCCTGTTTTTCACGCTGGAACAGGGTTTATTACTAACGCATCAATTACCATTCAGCAGAACGAATCTGTTGCGGCAAACACAGGACACGTTATTTTGTATGGCGGAACGTCTGAGTCTGCGGTCACAAACATTGTGGCGCAGTGGAACGCGAGCCAAATAAATTATGAGGGTGGTAGTAGAAGTTATGACATTGTTTGGAGTGCTGATGGAAAAATATCGTCACTAACATACACTGGCGGGTCTTTTCAAACTCAAATTATTTCTTTAGTAACAGACAATGTGTCAGCAGCAATTACTGCCGGATACACTTGGTTTGGTTTTAGATTAAAAAATCCTTCTAGTTATGGGAAATCTTCTGAAATTATGCTGGGAACTTTTCACAACAACAGTATAACACAACCATCATAGGTAAAAACAAATGGCAAGCACGATAAGAGATTATTCCGCAACGGCAGCCTCAAACACGGCGGTTGACGGCGCTGATATTTCAGAGGGTTGTTCTCCGGCTGGCATCAATGACGCCATAAGGGGCGTTATGGCTGATCTCAAGGACGTGTCTACCGGCGCGGTATCTCTTGAAAGTCCTGCCGCCGACAGCCTGTCTCTGACTGGTGCGCTTACCACGACTTCAACCATAGACGGTCGTGACGTAGCGGCAGACGGTACTAAGCTGGACGGAATTGCTGCCGGTGCAACAGCAGGGACTGATGTTGTGCAGGATACAACCCCTCAGCTTGGCGGTAATTTAGATGTCAATGGGCAGGATATTGTTAGCACAAGCAACGGCGACATTGACTTAGACCCTAACGGTTCTGGCAAAGTTGTATTCAAGGGTAACGCCACAAAAGGCTCTGGTCAGTTTGTTCTTAACTGTGAGCAAAACAGCCACGGTATTGTCATCAAAGGCCCACCGCACTCTGCGGCAGCGTCTTACACGCTGACACTGCCAAACAATGACGGTTCTGCGTCTGAGTTTTTACAGACTGATGGGTCAGGTAATTTAAGCTGGGGCGCTGGTGCAACGGCATACACTGACAGCAATGTTGACACGCACTTAAACACTGGCACCGCAGCAACTGGAGAAATTCTTAGCTGGACTGGTTCTGACTATGATTGGGTTGCTTCTGGTGGTGGCGGCGCTGACTTATACACAGCTAACGAATCTAGTCCAGCAGCGCAGCCAAGCGCAACAGGTACGAATGCAATAGCGATTGGAGACAGTTCGGTTTCTTCAGGTGAAAAAAGCATAAGTTTAGGAAAAGCTAACGCATCTGGAAATAATTCTTTTGCTGTTCAAATTAACAACAACACGACATCTTACGGTGCGATTGATAATTACGCACTCAGTATAGGTTATATGTCGAAATCAAGTGGTTCAAATTACGCAACAGCACTAGGCGGTTTTGCAATCGCTAGTGGTGCATATTCCTCTGCACTTACCTATGGGTCGCAAGCGTTAGCCGACTACTCTGTAGCTCTTGGGATGTGTTTAGTTCAGGTTAAAGGCAAAGTTGGATTTGGTGCAGGGTATTACACAACGTTTACTTGTTCTGGTCTTTATACTTTAAATATAAACACTACAAATGCATCACAGACTACGCTTACAACTAATAACTCTTCTGCTTCTTCAGACAATCAGGTTATTGCAAACAACAACACCTTAGTTTCTTTCCACGGTACAATCAATGGTCGCCAAAAAGCTAGTGAAGGTACTGCTTGCGCTGCTTGGAAAGTTGAAGGATTACTCCGCAGAGAGGCAAGTGCTGGAACAACTGTGTTGGTAAATTCTGCAATTACTGTTCTTGACAACACCCCAAATTGGGGGATGGCACTGTCGGCTGATACAAGCAACGGTGCGTTAAAGATTGCAGTAACAGGCGCAAGTTCAACGAATATTCGGTGGCAAGCTACAATTCACACATCTGAAAATGGATACGCTTAGAAGGAGATGGCTAAATGGCTATTAAGAACAACATAACAGAGAGCAACAGCCAATACGGCATTGCATTTAATAACGCTTACTACCGTATCGTTACGTCAATGATTTCTCGTCAACGCGGAACAGACCCAAAGTTTGAGGTAATAATTGACCTTTCAGCTTTTGCTAGCAGTTCACCCACAGATGACACTGCGCCAGTAGAGTTTAGACGCTTGAACGCAAACCTAGATGACATTAACGCAAGCAGCGGTGATGCCTTTTTAGACAAGTGCTATTCGTGGGTAATGGCGCAAGCTGATTTTGAGGGTTCAACCGCCGTTTAAGGAGTAAGTAATGGCTTTAACGATTAACCATCAGACCAACGACATCTCACCCACTAGCGGCGGCCTGAAAGTAAGTAATGCTTACACTTTACCAAGCGCTGATGGCACAAACGGTCAAGTTCTTACCACTAATGGTTCTGGCGTTGTTAGTTTTGCAACCGCTGGAGGCGGTGGTGCTTCCGACATTAATGGGCTTTCAGATGCGGTTTCAAACTCTTATGAAAATGTAGCTTTAGGTGCTAATTCAGGTACTTCATTTTTAACTGGTTCTCCTTCATCAAACAGAGCCGAATACAATACTTTCGTAGGGCATCGCGCTGGTACTAATCTGACAACCGGCGAAAGTAATGTTGCTGTAGGGTATTACGCTTTAAATACTGCCACTACAGCCAATCGAAATGTGGCTGTTGGCGTTAATTCTCTTAAAGCAGTTACCACAGGCGACTTTAATATTGGTATTGGATTTCAAACTGCTAGAACTATAACTACCGGAATTAAAAATCTTGCTTTAGGACATAGTTCTTTATATTCAAATACTACAGGAAGTTACAATATATCTTTGGGAGATAGCGCTGGCTATCACATTACAACCGGCCCTGAGAATACTATTGTTGGTTTTGAAGCAGGCCGAAATTTAACTACGGGTACTGAGAATACTTCTCTTGGATATCAATCAGGCAACAGATATGGCACTGCTGGTTCATATAATGTTTCGATTGGCAGCTTGGCGATGGGGTACGGAAGTTCAGGTTCCACTAATAGTAATAGTGGAAATACAGCGGTAGGCTATAAGTCGTTGTATGTAATAGACGGAGGAGCAACCAATACCGCACTTGGTAACCAAGCTCTTGGTTCTTTGACCACAGGCGATTATAATTCAGGGGTTGGTGGTAGTGCTTTATCCAATGTAACGACAGGGGTTAGGAATACTGGCGTCGGATTTCTTGCGGGTTACACAACAACAACCGGAGATAATAATAGCTCACTAGGAAATTTTGCAAAAGCCTCTACAGCGACAGCTTCTAATGAAGTTAACTTAGGAAACACAAGTATTACTGCACTTCGTTGTCAAG
>Ga0209630_10001220_pt1 | contig 28020 bp, 22 predicted proteins | sample COG_01_FD_184745 | JGI IMG/M metagenome (GOLD analysis project Ga0209630, IMG submission 184745) | Pelagic Microbial community sample from North Sea - COGITO 998_met_01 (SPAdes) (version 2) | ecosystem: Environmental > Aquatic > Marine > Neritic zone/Coastal water | place: Helgoland, sampling... | reverse complement strand
TCGGGACGGGAAGGACGCTGGGAGCGCGTCGCGGCTGCCTCCGCCAAGCAGTGCCTACGTCGTCACCGGCTCGAGGTGCGTCCGCCCGCGAATGTGACACAGCTGTGCGAGGCGGTGCGACGCGCTCCCGTGGCGTTGCTGTGCGCCGCGGGTGCACCGCCGCTGAGGGAGGTCATGTCCGCCGCGGACACGAGGATGGGCGATGACGTGGACGCCGGGTACTACGGCGAGGACGGCGGTGGCGTGCTGATCGTGGGGCCGGAGGGTGACTTCACGCCGGAGGAGGTGGAGTTGTTGGTGGCGGCCGGTGCGAGGCCGGTGGGCTTGGGGCCGCTCAGGCTGCGTGTGGAGACCGCGGCGGTGGCGATCATGTCCTGCGTGAGTATGACGCACCCGCGGACGCAGCCTCCGGGATGCTGACCGGCGCCCGCCGACGCCATATTTAGTTCAGAGTGTTACTTTCACGTGGTACTTACCGAGTTGTCGCGGTCCGCCCCTGCACACACCCCGGCGCACGGAACCCGAACGCGCGAGATGGCCGAGCCTTCCGGGTCCCCTTCTCACGCCCGCTCGTCCACGCCGAATGCCGTCTTCGCCGCCGTGGGCGTGGAGCCCCACCCGGATCTTGCCGAGCTCAGCTTTGGCGGGAACGATTTACCGACGTTGAGATCTCTCGACGCCGATGCGGAGTACGAGGCTCTGAAGGCTCAGCTCGAGGACGAGGCCGCCGCCCTAAAGGCGGACCTGAAGTCGACGTCGGAGCAACTCCAGGGTTTAGAGACCGGCGCGACGATGGAGGAGCTCGACGGTCTCCACGGGGACCTCTCGAGTAGGATCCGAGCCATGAGGGAGGAGCTGGCGGGCGGCACCACGGCGGCTTTGTCCGAGCTCGAGGCGCTCAAGCTCCAGCTCGAGAAGGAAGGATCGCTGGACTCCGAGACGGCGCGAATGGTCGAGCAGCTCGCCGGCGCCAGGCTGGATGAATTCGACGAAATGGTCAAAGCTGAAAGGGTGGTGTACCCGCCCGAGGTGGTGGCGGAGCTTGAAAGCATGGGACACACCATCGAGGAGTACCGCGAGGGCCTCGCGGCTCGTGTCGTGGACGCGCACAGGGCGGAACCCCGGGGACCCGTGGTCACCCCACTGGATGACATCGACGACATCGACGACGCGGAGATCGACGCGCACATCGCGGCGATGGAGGTGCGGCTGGAGGATGCGAAGCGGAGCCGGGACGAGGCGATGGCCATTCGAGACCGGCTGGAACGCGAGATGGAGGGGTTCATGGCGATGGCGGAGGAGGACGCGTTGGACCCGGAGGGCGGTGCGACGAAGGACATGGCGCGCAAGGTGCTGGAGGCGGTGGGCGGGGGCGCGGATCTGGACGACCTGCGCAGGATACTCGAGGACTGAGTGCCGGTGCCTACAACAAATGACAACAAACGACGACGCTAACGCTTGACCCACTGGAAAGCCTTCCTCGCCTTCTTCCTGCCCGGCTTTTTCCTCTCAACCTTCCTCGGGTCACGCGTGAGCATACCGTCCTTCTTAAGCGCGGGCCTGAACGCGGGTTCGTACAGCTCGAGCGCGCGCGCGATGCCGTGTCTGATGGCCTGCGCCTGCCCCGAGATGCCGCCGCCGTGAACGGTGGCTTTCAAGTCGAACAAACCCATGGTGTTCGTCACCAGGAACGGCCTTAACATCAACCCGCGGTGGTTGATGTCGGGGATGTGCCTGTCGAACGAGTTGTCGTTGATCGTGATGGCACCCTCGCCGGGTCGAAGTGTCACCCGCGCCACCGAGGTTTTCCGCCGGCCAGTCGCCGACGAACCCCCAAACTCGTCCCTCACCGCCACGCGCGCAGCCCTGTGCGCCTCCTCCTTCTGCTTCTCGCTCTCCCGTCTCTCCGCCTTGAGCCGGTGCTCCTCGCTCTCCTCCGCGTCGATCGTCTCCATCGAGGGCAGGTCCGGCTTGTTCGTATCCGCCGACTCGATGTCCAGGATGGTCACCATCGCCGCCCTGGCGTCCTCGGACACGTCCCGTAAGTGCCTCTCCAAGCCGCTCTCCGGGAGCTGGCCGATGAACACCCCAGGGTTGGCATCCGGTACCTTGTTCTGACCTGCGTTGATTGGATCGAAAGGTGGTGAGTGAGTGGCACGTGCTCAGTGACTGCGTTGGTTGGAAATGCGCGATCGTATCGTGTGTTTGCGTCGGGTACTAGGGTTAGGGACAAAGGTGCGGTCCCGGCGTGGCGCACGTACCCGCGTGGTGCTGCTTCTTGGTCACCCTGCGCTTAATACTGCGCACGTACTGATCCGGGAACCCCTCGACGCCGCCGCTCTTCGGGAACGGCCACTTGGACTTGCTCATCCCCCGTCTCCACTCCGCCCAGTGCGCCACGGAGGGTACAGACGCACCGGTGGAGTTGGTGGCCCATCGATCCTCGCCGAGCGCGGACCTCGCGGCGCTCCCCCGACCCAGGCAGCTCAATTGCCTGACGCCCTCGATCGAGGACGTCGACGGCGCGAGCCGGACCGCCTCGAGCCGGCGCGCCAACAGGGACAGGACCCGGCGGTTGCTCATTGATCCAACGGCGCTGTTGAAAATGGCTCTGAGAGCGTGGAGTTGGACACGTTTGTTTGACAGAAGGTTTCTAGTTACGGCGCTACGGCGGAGACTGTTGGATGATGAACGAGCTTATGTGACATTAAATTTTTTAATTACGCGGCTGCTGCGGGGTCCGGTACTACGACGTACATCGCGCTCAGAGTTTGCGGCGCTTGTACCGCACGGTGCACGGGTGCTTGGGGCCGACGACCATCCCCTCGTAGTCGGGCTCTGGTAAGTCGCCCACGAGCTCAAAGTCAAAGTTGCGGAGCAGGTGCGACCAGATGGTCTTGATCTGCATGTACGCGAACGTCTCTCCCATGCATCCGTGCCGCCCGCTGCCGAACCCGATGAAGGACGCGTACGCGTTCTTGTCCTCGGGCTTGTCACCCTTGAACCGTTCGGGTTTGTACTTTTCCGGTTCGGTGTACACCTTGTCCATGCGGTGCGCAAACGCCGGGGATGTGGCGACGATGTGGCCCTTGGGGACGACAAACTTCTTGCCCTCGGTGGTCTCCACCTCGAAAGGGACGTGGCACTGCCTGAGGAGCATGATGAGGGGCGGGTGCATCCTGAGCGCCTCCTTGATGCAGAAGTGGAGCTCGTCCATCTCGGCGAGGACGTCGAAATCGATCTTATCCCCGTGCTTCTCCATCACACTCCGCTGCTCCTTCTCCAGGTTGGGGAAGATGCGGTCCTTGTTGGCGATGGATAACAGGCCGGTCCAGGTGGAGGTGATGGAGGAAGTGTGCTGACCGGCGAAGAGCACGGCGATGAGCATGCCCAGCACCTGGTCGTTGGTCAGCCTCGAGCCGTCCTTGTACCTGGCGTCGATGAACGTCTGGAGGACGTCGGGCTCGGTGCTTCCGCTCTCTCTCCGGCCTTGGATCACCTTGTCGAAGATGGCCGCCAGGTCCTTCCGCGCCTTGTCCCTCTTGCGGTGCGCCTCGATGGGGGCGTAGGGAAAAAACACGGAGAGGGGAACCATGCCCTTGTCCAGGTCGTGGACCAGGGTGGTCACCTCGGCGAACAGAGTTTCGCGAATCTCGCGGCCCAACAGGCACCGCGACGCGGTTAAAACGATGAGCTCGGAGAGGACGTCGAGGAGGTCCACCTCGCCTTCATCGCCCCACTTGGCGAAGTAAACCTCCGCCTCCTTGACCATCATGCCCACGTACTGGCGGAGGCGGTCAGACTTGAGCGCACTGGCGAAGAACCTGAACTGCTCGGCGCGGGTGGTGTGGTCGACGTCGAAGACGACACCCTTGCCAAAGGTTGGCACGTTGAACTCGTACACCTCCTTCTGGGACATCTCCGTGTCCCTCGCCTTGAAGAAGTGCTCTGAGACCTTGGGGCCGATCAGGAAGGTGATGCGCTTGTGGAACACCGGGACTGTGGAATGAAGCGGGGGAAAGGCGCGGTCAGGGTGGGCGTCGGCGGGGAAATTTCGCGAATTCGGCGATCTCCGGGCGACGTGGCCTCCAAGTGGCGGTCAATCGGCGCCGCGATCGGGACGAAGGGGAGGGATTTTGGAGCGAAACTCACCGGTGAACGCCTCGCCGTACTTGGGGTAGGCCCTGGCCATGAGACCGATGGGTCCCTTGAGGAACTCCATCATGCCGCCGACGATTGGCGTGGTGCCTATGACCGGGGGGCTCTTGCCGGGCTTCAGCACGGAGTGCGAGAGGCCGTCGAGGATGAAGACCAGCACCGCCGCGGCCGCGAGGGCCATCGGCACGAGGGCCCAGACAGGAACGCCGATGGCATCAGCGATGAGTTCGACGTCCATGGTCGATTGACGATACGAAAGGCTGTCTCTTCGGACGCGCTCCGTCTAGTGGCGTCGGCGGTTGGTGCTTAGATCGTCGGAACTTTGAACAGGTGGCCGAAAATCGTCGTTTGTGGATCATGTTGACTGGGGAGAAATAGACCAAAGAATGACGAGTCACACGGGGTCAATGTACAAAGCCCGATCAGGGAAGGAGTTGAGATCTCGTTGGCCTGAGCATCAGGGTTCGGCACGTCGTGTCAACGGAGCATTGGCAGCCGCGACGCACCACGGAGCCGGGCGTTGGAGCCATCGGCTGGGTACATCGACCATGTCTTTCGCGATGACGACGTCGCACGTCGCCGCGCCGACCCTGAGGCTCAGGGCGGGCGGTAACGACCGCGTGAGGGCGCGATGCGGCACCCGAAAGATGACTCGGACGATTGTCTCCTCGAGCGTCGCGTGCCCCAGGCCCGCGGCGTTGGCGCGACGCGAGCCGCTCCGACCGGCGCTGAGCATCCGCGGGGGCGCCCCACCGCGCGGTCTCGGGCCCACGCCGCTCGTGCCGTGCGCCCCAGGGTTCCCGTGCGGCCGTCACCACCGCCGCCCGCGCGTCGATCGTTGCGCGAAATGCGACGCCTTCTTCCAAAAGATAGGACTGGTGCCCGAGGGCCAGACCCTGCGCGACTGCTGCAAGCGGGCGATGGGGTACACCGACGACGGGTGGAGTCGCAGGCAGGTGGCCGTCGGCGCCGCCACGTCCGCGGCGTTGGCCACCGGCGCCTACGTCGCGTTCGAGCGGTGCGGCGGGGGCAACGGCGGAGGAATGGGACCCCGATTCGGCCAGGGCGGCGGCGGCGGCGGCGGCGACGCCTCGCGGCTCAACGCGTCCGCCACCGCGTCCTTCTCGACGAACGACGGGCAGAGCGGCGACGTCAACGTGCGGTGGCTGGAGGAGGTGGTCATGCTGGACGTCCGCGGGATGCACTGCGGCGGGTGCGCCGCGAACGTGCGCAAGACCCTCGAGGCGGACGCCGCCGTGGTGTCCGCATCCGTCAACCTCGCCAACGAGTCCGCGCTGGTCAGGATCGGCGTCGACGTCAACGCGCCACTTCCCGATGGAGTCGCGGTTGTGACGGCCAACTTCGAGGACCAGGTGGTGAACGCGGTGCGCGCGGTGGGTGAGAAACTGGCGGAGACGGTAACGGAGCGGGGTTTCCCAACCTCGGTGCGGGAGGCGTGCGGGGTGGCGGTGTCCAACGTGTCCGCGATGGACGCGGCGCTGAGCAAACGCGAGGATAGATTAGCGCGGATCCGGGAGAGTACCAAGCGGGTGGTGGTGGCGTGGGCGCTCGCGGCGACGTGCCTGATTGGACACGCGTCTCATATGCTCCAGGGGTGCTGCCCGCCGGCTTTTTTGAAGGTGTTTTGCAGCACGCCGGTGCACGCGGGGCTGTCGCTGTTCGCCATGTTGGGTCCCGGCCGGGAGATATTCGTGGACGGGTGGAACTCGTTCAAGAGCGGCGGGCCCAACATGAACACGCTGGTGTCCCTCGGCGCGCTCGCGTCCTTCGGCATGAGCACGGCGGCGGTGATGCTTCCCAAGCTCGGATGGCCGACATTTTTCGAGGAGCCCGTGATGCTGCTCGCGTTCGTGCTGCTGGGCAGGGCGGTGGAGGAGCGGGCCAAGCTCAGGGCGACGAGCGACATGAGCGCGCTGCTCAATCTCCTGCCGCCGACCGCGAGGCTCGTGCCCAAGGGTGTCGACGACTCGAACGGGGGTGAGTATTACCGGACGGTGCCCACGTCTGTGATCCAGCCGGAGGATACCATCCTGGTGCTGCCGGGTGACAGGATACCGGTGGACGGCGTGGTGGTCAAGGGCGTGAGCCAGGTGGACGAGGCGGCGATCAACGGCGAACCCATCCCGCGGGCCAAGCGCGAGGGCGACGAGGTGAGCGCCGGGACGGTCAACTGCGACGGGGCCATCACGGTGCGAGTGGTGAGCTCGGGCGAGGAGACCCAGGTGGCCGGGATCGTTCGCATGGTCGAGGCTGCGCAGCAGAGGGAGGCGCCCGTGCAACGACTGGCGGACGAGGTGAGCGGAAAGTTCACGTACGGGGTCATGGGCGCGAGCGCGGCGACGTTCGCGTTCTGGTCCACGATCGGAACCAAGATCTTCCCCAAGGTGCTCGCGTCCGCGGCTGTGACTGGCGCCAACGCCCCGCTCCTCCTGGGCCTCCAGATGGCGGCGTCCGTGCTCGTCGTGGCGTGCCCGTGCGCGCTGGGGCTGGCCACTCCCACCGCGGTGTTGGTGGGTACGTCACTTGGCGCCAGGCACGGGCTCCTGATCCGCGGCGGTGACGTGCTGGAGCGGACGCACACGCTGGACACCGTCGTGTTTGACAAAACCGGGACGCTCACCGTGGGCCGGCCCGTGGTGAGGAAGTGCGCGGTGCGTCACGGTCTCAACGAGGCTGACGTCATCACGTCCGCCGCCGCGGTGGAGAAGAACTCGAGGCACCCGCTCGCGCTCGCGGTGGTCGCCGCGGCGTCTGGATCCCTTCCAGACGTGGACGACGACAGCTTCCGGCAGGAGCCCGGAGCGGGCGCCGTCGGCGTGGTTCGCGGGAAGAAAGTCGCCGTGGGGACGCTGCAGTTTGTGACCGGCGGGGATACCGGTTCGGTGCCGCCGGAGATTGCGACCGCGGCGTCGTCATACAGCCCGGGACGTACCCCGGTGTTCGTCTCCATCGACGGACGCGTCGCGGGGGTGCTCGAGATGGAGGATGAGGTCCGACCGGACGCCGCGTCCGCGATCGCCAGGCTCCAGAAGAGGGGCCTTCGAACCGTGCTCCTCTCCGGGGACCGGCAGGAGACCGCGGAGAGCGTGGGGACGTCGCTGGGCATCGCCAAAGGGGACATCTACGGCGACGTGAAACCGGAGGGTAAGGCTCAGCTGGTTGAGAAACTCCAGTCGCAAGGCGCGTCAGTCGCCATGGTGGGCGACGGCATCAACGACGCCGCCGCGCTCGCGCAGGCTGACGTCGGCGTGGCGATGGCGGGCGGAGTAGGCGCGGCGTCCGAGGTGGCGTCCATCGTGCTCCTCGGGGACTCCCCCTCGCAGGTGGTGGACTCCATCGAGCTCAGCAAGGCGACGTTCGCCAAGATCAAGCAGAACCTCGGGTGGGCCTTTGCGTACAACGCGGTTGGCATTCCAATCGCCGCCGGGGTCCTCCTGCCCTTCACCGGCCTGGCGCTCACGCCCAGCGTCGCGGGTGGGCTCATGGGGTTCTCGTCCATCGGCGTGATGGCCAACTCGTTGCTGCTGCAGCTCACGGGCAAGAAGCTGTCCAAGATGCCCGAGCCAAAGGAGGATCGGGATGGAGACGACGAGAACGTATGAGAGCGACTATGATTTTCAATTAAATACAAGCTCACTCGCTCGCCTCTAAGATGGCCTGGAACGCCTCCGTCTTCATGACGTCCGCGAACGTGATGGTCACATCCTCGTCCTTCGCCTCCTCTCCTTCCGCCTTGGGGAGTTGTTCCTTGAGCTCGTTGAGCCGGTCTGCGGTCATGGAGGGATCCTTCTCCGTGAGGGTGATGAACGTCTCGAGGAAGCTGCCGGCCCTGAGGCTGGGATCGTCCTCGCCCTCCTTCACCGTGCCGAACACGTCGAACAGGCTCGCCACGATGCCAACGAACGTCGCGTCGGTCATGGTGAGCAGCATCACCAGCGGCGTCTTGGGATCCGCGATGCTCTCCTCGAATTCCCCGAGCTGGAACGCCTGATCCACCGTCGAGCCCATGACCCCCGCCCCCACGCACTTCGCCTTCAGGTCGCTGAGCGTCCCGACACCCCCCGATACTTCGAACGCAGCCTTGATCTGATCCACCGTCGGCGGCACGATATCCACCACCGCCGTCCTCGCCACCTCCGCCAGCTCGGCGAAGTACTTGGCGCTGAATTCGTACAGGTCGTGGGGCTGACGGCGAACGACCTCTTTGGTGTACGACTTGAGCACGTCCGCGAGCTCGGGCGGGACGTTGATCTGCTCGGCGCAGTACAGGGGCTCGACGTCCATGTTGCCTGGAACGGTCATCTTGCTGACTCCGGCCCTCGGATGACGCGACGGCACGTCTCGGTTGCGCGGCGCTCTCTGTTGGGAATTCGGGGCGACGACCCCTCGTTTCTTGGCTTTCCCGATTTGGCTCGAGCGCTAAAAACTCGAACTCTGATTTGACCGGGGCACACTGACCATGGGTGAGCCCGAGGCGGTGGCAGCGGAGGTGGCTCCCCAGGCTGAGGCCGAGGAGAAGCCCACCCCGATCGATGCGGATGCCGATGCCCCGGCCGAACCCGAGCCGGTCGAGGCCGGGGAGCCCGAGCCCCCTCCCATTCCCCAGGGAGTGGCGTCCCTGTTTCTCACGGGTGAGAGATTCGTCCTCCCGTTCCCTCAGCCCCTCGCCCTGCACCGACGACCCGCCCGTGTCCCTCCAAACCCCGACGCTGACGCGTTCTGTCCCTCACCGATGCAGATCAAACCCGAGAGATCGCGGGGCTGGAGGACGTGGGCCCGGAGCTGCCAATGAAGACGGTCGCCAAGGAGCTCATCACCGGGGACATCCAGTTCAGGGGCGCGCTGTCCTGCTTCGAGCCCGCCAGGTCCGCGATCGAGGCCGCGGACTACGACCCGATCCTCCTGAGGTACAACCCCGACGATACCTACGGCGACGGCGCCAACTTCGAGCTGGCGTGCACCAAGGAAACGGCGGACAGGTTCGAGTTTGAGGCCCATGAGGCGGTCGCGATGGAAGCAGCAGCCGCTGAAGCCGCCGCCGCTGAAGCCGCCGCCGAGGCTGAGCGCAACAAGAAGCCACCGAGGGCGCGAGCGGGTCCCCAGACCATCCGCCCGTGGGTCACCGACGGGTCGACGGAGGCTGAGATCGACGCCATGACGATCAAACCGGACAAGGAACCCCCCGTGGTGATCACGCTGTCGCGGCCCTACTCGGAGTTTGGCCGGCCGTGCAACTTTGGCGACGCCGACGCCCTCGACCTGTTCGACTCGAGCCGGTGCGAGGTACGGCCCAAGAAGGAGCAGCTCGAGTTTGAGGTCATGACCCACCTGGACACCGGGGTTCAGGCTGTACCCACGGTTGGCGAGATGGAGGTACAGGCCACGCCGGGTCCCCCCAAGCCCATGGTCACGCAGACGGAGCCGAGGCTGATGGACCCGGAGGAGGCCAAGGCGCACATGGTCAACGGAGGTGAGCTCGCCACGTTCCTTCTGCGCATCCAGGATGACATGGAGCACATGCTGCTGGAGAACTCGGTGTTCAATTACTACGAGGACGAGCTCGAACTGTTGGGCCAGTTTGACGACGAAGACGAAGCGGCGGAGGATGGCGGGACGGAGGAAATTAAGGAGACCATGTCCTTCTCGTCCCTCACCCACAGCAAGGGGAGGAAAGCGTCGTGCGTGGACTGGAAGCCGAGCGATAAGCTGGCGCTCGCGGTGTCGTGCGTCGAGCCGCACTCGTTCGAGGAGCGGGTGGAGGCTGGCGGCCAGGCCAGGCCCGGTTCCGTGCTCGTGTGGCACTTCACCGATCCGATCAACCCCCAGTACGTGCTGGAGGCTCCCGTGGACGTGCACTCGTTCGCGTTCAACCCCGAACGATCTGACATCATAGCGGGCGGTTTGGCGGACGGTCGTATCGTGATTTGGGACACGCGCGACATCGGGGAGGAGATTATGGCGTACCAGATCCGGCGCTCGAAGGGTGGCGAGGGCGCCGGCGCCGTCGGCCCGCCCGTGTGCCGTCCCAAGCAGCTGTCCGAGGCGGCCATGTCGCACGTCCTGCCCGTCACCGACGTCAAGTGGCTGGGTCCCGTCAGCGTGAGTCGCGGAGGTGAGGTGGCCAAGGCGGAGTCCTGCGACTTTTTCGCCACGACGTCGGCGGATGGACGGGTTTTATTCTGGCCCACCGAGCTCACGAAGAACCCCAAGACGAAGTTGATGGAGTGGGCACCCTCGCACGAGTGCAAGATGACGCGCGGGGAGGTTGCCGGCATCTTACAGGCCATCTCGCTCGACTTCATCGACCTCGACGCCGGTAAGTCCACGTTCTGGGCGACGGGCATGGCGGGCGAGGTTGCGCAGTGCGACTTCAAGATGCGGGAGGACGACGAGACGGTTCCGATGGACGCGTCCAGGATGGTGTCCCACTTCCACGAGGGGCCGGTCAGGAGCCTGGAGAGGTCGCCGTTCTTCCCGGACGTGGCGTTGTCGGTGGGCAACTGGACGTTCAAGCTGTTCGCGGAGGGATCGCGGATGCCCATCTTCTCCGCGCCGACGTCGGACGTTTACCTGTCCGTGGGTGCCTTCTCCCCGACCAGGCCGGGCGTCGTGTACATCGCCAAGAGCAGCGGCGAGATTGACGTGTGGGACTTCACCTCCAAGTCCGACAAGCCCGTGCAGACGGTGCGGGTGTGCAGCGGGGACATCGGATGTATCAGGTTTTGGCCCAGACCCGAGGAGAAGAAGGAGCAGCTCCTGGCGGTTGGCGACGCGGCGGGCGTGTTGCACGTCATGGAGCTGCCCCGGTCCTTACGTCGCGCGACTAACGGTGAGAAGGCACAGATGGAGGGGTTCCTGCGTCGAGAGACGGACCGCGTTAAGGACGTGGACGGCCGGTTGGAGGGCAGGGAGGCGCAGATCGAGGAGCTGGAGCGGCGGATGGCGGCGGAGGAGGCGGCTGCGGCGGCGCTGAAGAAGGAAGAGGAAGCCGCGGCGGCTCGCGCTGAGAAGAAGAAATCCTCGAGGAAGGTGCTCACGGACGAGGACAAGGCTGACGAGGAGTTCGACAAGATGGAGAGACAGTTCCTCATCAACTTGGGTCTCGCCGAGCCCGACCCCGAGGACGATGAATAGGCGCGTAATTTAATCGTCACGAAACAATCCTGGAAACAATCCTGGAAACAATCGATCGCCGCGTTCACTCCTGCATCGCATCGCCACTCTCCTTCTCCTCCACCTGCTTCTTGATCGCGGTGAGGAAGTCGGCGATGCTGAATCCCGCGCCGGGGTTGAGCCCGAACTGCGCCAGGTCCATCTGGCCGCTTTGCAGCGCGTGGCTGAACCTCTCGAGCTGGCTCTGAAACTGCGGCGTCCTGAGGAGCTCCTCGAGGTCCTGCGTCGACCTGTGCTCCTCCGGCAGGTGCTCCATCAGCCTCTGGCGCACGTCCCCGTCGCGGAGCATCTCACCGACGGTGTCCGGGGTGAGCACGTCCGACAGGCCGGGACCGGCGGACCTCCGTTGGTTAGCGCCCGCCAGCGCCGCCGCCATCGCCGCCGCGTCGATGGCACCCGCGCCCGGGGTGGACGAGGGCGTCGCTCCCACGCTGCCGAGCGCCGCCCTGAGCGCCTCCGCGTTGACCACCGAGGGGGGCACGGCGGTTCCCGCGTCGGGGTCGGGTCCCTTGGCGGGCGCGGCGGGTGTCTCCGGGACGGCGGCCGCGTTGACCGCGGGGGTCTCCGTTTGGGGCTGGGCGAGGGCCGAGTTGGCCGCCTCGTGCGCGGCCCGCACCGCCTGCGCCCTCGCCGCGACGGGCCCGCCGCTCGGGTCACGCGCCGCCAGCCCGGCACCTCCCGCGCCAAGCATCTGCATGAGCTCCGCCTGCTCGTTCGCCGACTCTGGGGATTCGCCGTTGAGCGCCGCGTTGACGTCGGCGGTGAGCTTGTCGTCCTCAACCTTCCCTTTGGGCTCCTGCGACCAGAAGAACATGTTGCGGCTGGCGTCGTCGGGGAACTTGATGACGAAACATCCGGGCTTCGGGATGAACTTCATCTGCGCCTCCTGTGGGAAGATGATGAAGTCGTCGTCGGGGTTGAAGGGCATGCCCTCCGCGCGCGGGCCCCACATCAGGTGGGTCAGACCGTCGGTCGCCTTGCAGATCCGAAGCTTTCCCTTGCGGTCGTCGGGCTTCATGGTCTTGTTCTCGACGATGATGCGTCCACACTGGACGTCGATGAGAACTGCGGGTTTTTGGGGGGAGCGCGCGACGTCAGGGCGGCGGATACGCGAGAACAGGCCCGACTCCCGGGTTGTGGGCACCCTGACTGAGATCTGAGAAAACGTTCCGGATCCGGGTGGACGCGTGGCGGGTCGGGGGCCGGATGACTCACTCTCTTCGCCGTTGGGGCCGACCTCGGGGCCGCCGCCGGGCTGCGCCGCGTTCTGGTTGAAGAAATCGAACGACATCCTTGAGTGCGTGTCCCACGTGTGGCGGACTCTGACGATGGTCTTCCGAGGAACTTTGTACCCCTTTTGAAGGACACAGCTGTGATCGACGTCAGTTTTCCTCTGACAGCATCTTCGTTACGCCCGAGGCTCCACTCCGCCGCGAGCGAGTCCACTTGGGAGGAGCGACGCCCCATTTGTCCCCGCGATCTTGATTCAGGGGATCTAAGGCGCGTCGAGGTCGCTCCCCGAACCCTGCGCGCCCGTCGCGTAGCGGGGCGACGTACCCCCGACGCCCCGCCTCCCCTCGGAACTGACCAATATCAGATCTGACGCGACCTCATTAGCGCAGCATGAGCGACTGCGAGGACTACGGTGACTCCGACGGGTACGACTCCCCGGACGCGTACATGTCTCAGGATGCCGGCACCCAGGACACGGACGACAGCGACCCCGACGAGGGCGAAGCCGACTACGGCAACGTCATGCTCTCCGGCGTCGAGGCGCACGGAGGGAGCAAGAGGGAGCAGTACCGATGTTTGGACGCGGAGCAGGTGCTCGAGCGGCAGAGGGAGGCCGTGCGCGGGGTCACGCAGGTGCTGCAGGTCACCCCCGACGACGCCACCCAGCTCCTGAGGGCGCACAAGTGGAACGTCAACGCGGTGAACGACACCTGGTTCGGCGACGAGGACGCCGTCCGGGAAAAGTTCGGTTTGGAGGCGTTGGGGTCGGCGTTGGAGTCGGCGGAGACGAACGGGGAGACGAACGGGGTGGCGAACGGGGACGGGGCTCCGAGGGAGGTGACGTGCGCGGTGTGCTACGACGAGTTCCCCGCCACCGAGCACACGCACGTGGGATGCGAGCACAACTTCTGCGCCACCTGCTGGAGCGGCTACCTGGAGAACGCGGTGTCCGACGGTCCCACCGTGTTGGACCTGAGGTGCCCGCAGGACGGGTGCAAACGGCGGGTGCCCGATTCAATGGCCAAGATGTACCTGCGGGAGGAGAGCGTGTTAAAGCTGGACGTGTTCAAGTGGAGGAGCTGGGTGGACGATAACCCGCGGGTGAAGTGGTGCACGGGCGCGGGGTGCGAGGTGGCTGTGCTGTGCGACGATGCTCAAGTTTCCTCAAGCGGGGGCCGGGGGGAGGGGCGAGGTGTGGACGTGCACTGCGACTGCGGGGCGTCGTTCTGCTGGTCGTGCCAGGAGGACGCGCACCGGCCGGTGGACTGCGACACTGTGCGCAAGTGGCTGGTGAAGAACAGCGCCGAGTCGGAGAACCTGAACTGGATCCTGGCCAACACCAAGCCCTGCCCCGCGTGCAAGCGGCCCATCGAGAAGAGCTCGGGGTGCATGCACATGACCTGCGCGCAGTGCAAGTACGACTTTTGCTGGATGTGCAGCGGTAAGTGGAGCGAGCACGGTGAACGCACGGGCGGATACTACGCGTGCAACAAGTACTCCACGTCCAAGGAGAAGGAGGGCGCCAGCGAGGATGAGAAGCGGAGGCTGGCGGCGAAGCAGTCCATCGAGAGGTACACCCACTACTACGAGCGGTGGGCGGCTCACGGCGCGTCGCAGACCAAGGCTGCGAAGGACTTGGACGAGATGAGGGAGGCGAAGATCATACGTCTCGGGGACCTTCAGAACACCCCGGTTTCCCAGCTCAAGTTTGTGCTCGAGGCCATGGAGCAGATTGCCGAGTGCCGCCGGGTGCTCAAGTGGACGTACGGCTACGGGTACTACTGGATGGAGGAGGACAGCCTGAGGAAGAACTTCTTCGAGTACATCCAGGGCGACGCGGAGTCGACGTTGGAGCTGCTGACGGAGGCGGTGGAGAAGGATCTGGAGGAGTTCTTCACCGAGGAGAAGAGTTTGGCGGAATTTGGCGACTTTCGGGGCCGGCTCACCGGTCTCACCACCACCGTGAAGAAGTACTTCACCACGATGGTGACGGAGCTGGAGGCGGGCCTGCCGGGGGTTGGGAGCGAGGTGGTGAGGGCGGTCAGCCTGGCTGCCAACCCCGCGGAGGAGGATCCCCCCAAACCCCGAAGGAGCGCTCGGCTGGCGTGAACATATGCTGGCGTGAACACGTGCGACGAAACGGGGAACACGACGAGAAGAAAATGATGAACACGAATGCACGCGATTGAACGATCGATCCTCACTCGCTCCCACCCTCCGAAGCGCGTTCGTCGACTTTCATCATAGCCAGCCTCTTCTCTACCTCCAGCCTCGCCGTCCTCTCCTTCCTGAGCTGGTCCTCCAACTTATCCAGCCTGCGCCGCAGCACTGTTGTGGTTGAAGTTTTGTTGGTCGCGGTTGTGGATCGACTCTCAGTCGAAACTCGCGTCGACCTGGTGGACCGCCGGGCGGTTCGGACGGACCTCACGCTTTGACGTTCGCTCTTGTCGTCGTCGTCGTCGTCGGCGTCCTCGTCGCTGTCGGGTCGTCGAAGCGCCCGGTCCTTCCAGAACTTAGCCCTGAAAGCTTCCTCCTTGACGATTTGCTGGATTTGGAAGATGGGTCAGGGGGGGTGTCAGTCAGCGGTCAGTCGGGGGAAGCTCGGTCCTTCGTCGGCGTCTCACCTCGACCCACGCGCGCGAACCCTGCACCTGGTACAGGTTATACGCCATATCGTCCCGTCGACCCCGATTCGACGCACACGACGCTGGTCAAGTCAACAGTGTCTGTTCCTCTTCTCACTCGAGTTTTTTTCCCATTGTCTTTTTTCGGTCAACCGGCCAACAAAAAGAGGCCGGACATTTTGTCAAACAGAGCCAATCACGGTCTTCAGGAAAGCCGGCCTTCCACGCTCGCCCTCTTCTCACCGCGCGTCTTGACGTAGCACCGAGCCTTAGCAAAGATGGCCAAGTCCACTAACCACACCGCGCACAACCAGTCGTACAAGAACCACCGCAACGGTGCGTGCAGACCCTAGATCCGGCAACGAGATTTTTTCCGGGGCGTGCGGCTGTGTGACGGGTGTAGCCGTGCGGAGTGCGCCACGATGGGGCCGCCTCCGCCGGTCGCGCGGGTCCCCGGGGCCCGGCGACCGCGTGATCCGGTTCCGTTAGATGTCTACGGAATCGTTCGCGGCGCACACCCGGCCGCATCCGCCTCGATTGCGCGCTCGCGTCGGGTTTCCGGCGTCGAGCGCGAGGGTTTTCAGGGTTTTCTCTCACGCGCGCGTGTAGGAATTCATCCCTCCTCTGACCTTTCCATCCTCTCTCTCTCCCTGCGCAGGCATCAAGAAGCCCAAGAAGCACGCGAAGAGGTCGACCAAGGGCATGGATACCAAGTTCCTCCTCAACCAGAGGTACTGCAAGAAGGGCAGCAAGCTCGCCGCGGCTAAGGCGGCTAAGGCGTAAGCCTCGCGAGGGTGGGTGTCTTTTGGGTATGGCGTGGCGCAGGGGTCTGCGACCCGCCGCAAGACGGAAAAATTGCTCGTAGCTTCTTCTTAGCCTTGTAAACTCGATAAAGGGTTGACACACTCTCGTTCCACTCGCGACGCGCGAGATTTCGTTGGTGGACGCGACACACTGAGTCCGTATCCTCCGGCGCGTGCGATGGAAGTTTTCAACAGATTTATTTGGCCATCGTCGCATACCTGATGGCAACACTTGGACGTGCGAGCGGATGACGGAGGGTTATTTCGTGTAGCCGGTTTAATTACATTCGCTAAATGTGTCGGCTAAACGTACAATCTTTGCCGTCGCTTAGGCGGAGACGGCGACGCGGCCCGCGATGCGGTCGAGATCACGCTGCCCGGAGGGGGTGATGCGACGACCCTTGGGACCCTTCTCCACAACACCAACAGACTCGAGCTGCTTAAGGATGGCGCGAGCGACGGAACCGGAACCGATGGCGTGGTGGAAGCGGCAGACGCCGTCGTTACGGGCACCGCCGTAGTTCTTGCGGAAGGCACCCACACCCATGTTGCCGGACACGTAGAGCTTGCGAGCCATGGACGCCGCGCGGATGTAGAACCAGTCGGGGTCGTAGGGCGCGAGCTCCTTGTACGAGGCAGTCTTCACGATGTCGACCCAGGTGGGGACCTCCATCTGTGAGTAGAAAGGATTGGGGGACGGATGGTCAGCGATGCGTTCGTTGGTGACGCGGTGATGATGGGTTTCGTGAGAGCCGAGGGGGACGGGACGCATCCCTCAAGACAGGAAAAACACACACGGGCAGGAAGGTTTCAGGCGGCATCGAGCCGACCCGAAGATGGCGCGTGTTCGGCGCGCGCGAGCCCGATGAAGGGACGGATCGAGCGTCCATCGCCGGGACTACACTCTCGACGACGTCCTGGACGTCCGCCGTCAACGAGTGCGGTCCCCGGCGATCCGTGCACGACGGCACACTCTCGCCAACTGCGCGCGGAAAACACGGTCCTGCCCGCAAACCCTAAAAAATACGCGATGATGGGAGCGCGGGAGCGCGACCGCACGAGACGATGCGGCGACCCGAATCGCATCGCGACGACTGCGACGCTCGGATAAAGACACGGCGAATCGACCGATCGAGTTCGCACGCGCGTCATCGCCTCGCGTCGCCTCATCGCGGCGGTCGAGTCCCGCGCTCCCAGTCGCCTTTCTCCCCGAGAAATCCACGGGAACCCGTGTGATGGCGGAGGCGAGTCTCACCTTGCCGGTGGAGCGGAAGTACTGCGCGAGCGCAATCACGAACTCCTGCGCGGGGACATCCTTCACGGTGCGGGGAGCGTTCGGCATGTTGCTAATGCGATCCTGTGTGTGCAGGCGTCGCCGAAAGAGGGCGACGGGATCGGGTTGGTACGAGGTCAAGTACTTCGCTCCACTGCGCTGCGAGGTTTTTTGGTTTTCAATCTCTTGAGACTTTTCTCGGTCTGACTAAAAGAACTGTTTTGCGTTGCGATATTTACTGTATAACCTCGATTCGGTCTCACCCGATTTGCATGTGACTCAAAATAGCAAATAGTGCTATACGGAAATGCGAGAGGCCCTCAAACTCGTGCAACTCACCACCCCGCCCGCCCAGTGTAAGTGTAGCTGTGCAGGTATCGCCCACGGACCTCACCCGTCGTCGTGGCCACGTCGCGATGGTGCTGAAGGTGCTGATCCTCGCCGGGGCGGCGTCGATCGGCGCCTTGGTATTTTCCAGGCGCAAGGGAGGCGGGAAGGCGCGAGGAGGCTGGAAACGATCGGACGCCCTCAACGCCTTTCAGCAGCTGCTCGGGCTGAAGGGGGACAGCAAAGGACCGCTCCGTGGTATCAAGTTCGCGATCCAGGATGTCTACGACGTCAAGGGGCGGGTGACGGGCCTCGGCTCCCCGGCGTGGGCGGCGACGCACCCACCGGCGACGCGTGACGCCCCGGCGGTCGCATCGCTGCGGGATGCGGGAGCGGATTGCGTCGGGGTGACGCGCATGGACGAGCTCGGGTGCTCAATATCGGGATGCGACGCCGTGGGCGATGCCCCCATCAACACCGGGGCACGCGGTAGGTGCCCCGGCGGCCCGGCGTCCGGCGCCGCCGCCGCCGTCGCCGCCGCGCTCAAGGAGGTGGACATGGCGCTGGCGGTGGATTCCAGCGGCGGCGTCCGCGTCCCCGCCGCGCACTGCGGACTGTACGCCATCAGGACCACGCACGGTACCGTGACCCTCGGCGGGACCGTGGGTACCTCGGGGAGCTCCCTGGCATCCGTCGGGTGGATGGCGAGGGACCCGGACGTGATCGCGGCGACGGCGACGGCCTTGATCCCGGTGCCGAAGGGTACCCCCATCAACATTTCGCGTGTCATGGTGCTGGAGGACGCCCTCGACCTCTGCGACGACATCGCATCGTGCGGGGTGGCGACCGCGTGCATGCTCCTCAAGGATGCGTTCAAAAACGGGGGAATCACGCGGCTGAACCTGGGCAAGCACCTGCTCATGTCGTGTCCTTCGCTGAGGGCGATGCAGGACGCCGACTGCACCACGGGGTTGGACATTCTCAGGAATTGCCTCAGGCTCATCGAGGGCGAGGAGCTTTGGAGCGAGATCGGCGGGTGGTACTCCGCTAAAAAGCCCGAAACTGGAGCAAAGGCGAAAGCATACCTTCTGGCGGCGTCCAAGGTGGCGCCGGACAGTCTGCGTCTGATCAAGGAGGCGAGGGAGGAGGTGCGGGCGGCGGTCGACACGCTCCTGGACGGCGTCACCGTGTTCCTGATGCCGACCACGCCGTGCGCGCCCCCTCCGCTGAACGCGAGCGTCGAGGCCACCACGGCGTGGGAGAGGAAGACGCTACAGCTCACCTGCCTGTCCAGCCTGACGGGGTGCCCGCAGTTGACCATACCGCTGACCCACGAGCAGGGCGAGGGACCGTACGGCTTGTCAGTCGTGGCCGGGCGGGGGCAGGACTACATGTGCATAGAATTTTCCCGCATGTTCGGCGCCCAGCTGAGGGAGGCGTTCCCTGACGTGGTCCAGGCGGAGCTCACGCGGCCGAGCGAGGGAGAGAACGGCGCGAAGGACGACGCGGACGCGGTACCGTCGATGTGCGAGGAGCTGAAGGCGCAGGGCAACGCGGAGTTCAAGGCGGGTAACTTCAACGAGGCTGTCGTCAAGTACACGGAGGCTCTCTCAGCGCTGGGACCGGCGCCGAACATGCGCCCGGACCCGCACCGCGCGTGGAGATCCGTGGTACTGTCCAACAGGGCCATGACAAACTTGAAACTGGGCGTGTACAACGACGCCGAGGACGACTGCACCGCCGCGCTCAAGCTCAACGAGAAAAACGTCAAGGCGTTCCTGAGGCGCGGCGCGGCGAGGTCGGTGATGGGGAACTATCTCGAGGCCCTGGACGACTTCGAGCGCGCGCTACAGATTGAGCCGAAGAACGGGGATGCCAAATCGGAGATTGTGCGGATGAAGAACATCATAGGAGATGCGGACCAAACACCGGACTTTGACATGTAGAACTATTTTTTCGAGACTAAGTGAGCTATTCCTTGCGCATCGAGTACACATTTGGCGACATCTCCGCCAGCCACTCAGGCAGGATGGACGACACATCGCGCGCGTACAGACGGTTCGTCTTCACCAGTTCGTTGAAGATGATCATCTCCGGCGGTTGTTGGAAGAGAACGGAGCTCGGGTGTATGACGAGCCTCTGTCCCGTTGAAACCGTCCGGTAGCTTCCGTCAGCCTGCTTGCGAGCCGTGTTGAGGAAGTATCCCGACACCATGGAACGCAGCAGCGGCGCGCTCTCCGCCCCCGAGGCCCTAACTTCGATCCCCTCGTGCGTCGCCGCCCGAGTGAGCTGCTTAAAGATGTCGAGAGCCTTGAGCATGGCGCGAAGGTTGATTGCGTTTGTGTTGCAAAATTCACGGCGTCGCTTCACGCCGCAGACTTTGAACGCCCGAAATACCTCGAGGAGCGTGGTGTGGTCGCCCTCCTTCCTCGCGTATTGCTCCCTGCCCAGGTTCTTCCTACTCCTCTCTCCCGACATGTTGCTCCCCTGGAACCTGAACACGCTGTCCGTCGTGAGCATGGAAAGAACCGCTATGACATCCTCGGAACATCCCTCATCAGCGGATGCACAAATAGCCTTGGCCGCCATGGGCTCCAAAGGGAACCTGCTCATCCTCTTACCCACAGCGTTCAGGTTACCTTTCTTGTCCAACGCCCCGAGCGCGTACAGCAGCTCCAACGATCTGACGAGCGCCTCCTTCGGCGGCGGATCGATGAATGGAAAATCCAGGATGTTGTCCACCTTCATCGCCTTGAGCTGAAGCACCACACCGCCGAGGTTGGCTCGAAGCAGCTCCGGGGTGATGTGGGGCGCGAGTGAGCGTAGTGCATCCTCGCAGTACAGGCGAAAGCATTTACCCGGTCCCTCGCGACCCGCACGGCCGGTGCGCTGCATCGCCTGAGACACCGCCACCGGCATCACCGACAGTTCGTCCACCCCGGACCTCGGGTGGTACACCCTCTGCTTCGTGAGCCCCGTGTCCACGACATACCTGATCCCGTTGATGGTGAGCGACGTCTCCGCGATGTTGGTGGCCAGGACGATCTTCCTGTGTCCCGGGGGCGCGGGTTCGAACACCTTCATCTGTTCCTCCGGGGGCATGGCGGCGAAGAGAAGCGCGACTTGCAGCTTCGGCTTACCCTCCGCCACGTGCTCCGACCTCGACCGCAGCAGTCGACCCAGGCTCTCGATCTCCTCCTGACCGGTCAGGAACACGAGCACATCGCCCTCGGGTTCCTCGTCGTTTATCTGGCACACGGCGCACATAGCCGCGTCCAGGTAGTCGTCCTCGGGTTCCTCGGTGTACAGGACGTCCACCGGGTACTTGCGGCCCTTGCTGTACACCACCGGCGCGCCGTCGAAGAAATCGGAGAATGATGACGCCTCGAGCGTGGCGGACATCACCACGATCCTCAGCGGGGGGCACAAGGTCCCGTCCGGCTTGGCGGCCTTCCTCTCCCGCCGCCGCGCCTGTATTCCCTTGAGCGTCCCGAGGAGAAAGTCCGTCTGCAGCGTCCGCTCGTGCGCCTCGTCGATCATCACCACGCCGTACCTGGTCAGCAGAGGGTCCGTCATCGCCTCCCTCAGCAACATACCGTCCGTCAGGAACTTAATCTTCGTCCCCTCGCTGCTCACCTCCTCGAAGCGGATGGCGTAGCCCACCAGATCCCCGAGCTCGGTACCCGTCTCCTCGGCGACGCGCCTCGCGACGGACACCGCCGCGACTCGCCTCGGCTGCGTGCACGCCACCATGCACCCGGCGGCGAGCCCCACCTCGTGCACGTACTGGGGAATCTGCGTCGTCTTACCCGAACCCGTCTCTCCGACGATGATGACCGTCTCCCTCGCCTCCAGCTCCTGCATCAGCCGCTCGCGCGAGAGCGCGATGGGGAGCGACTTCCTCTCATCCTCCAGCTTGCGCTTGCGCCGAAGGCGGCTCTCCGGGTCGTAAGGATCGTAGTGGTCGTCAACCGCCATCTCCCTTCCTGTCCTATCCCGGCCCTACCTTTTCTTACACGCCCATACGCGTGGGGCGCTGTGTCGAGGCTCAACTGTCGGCGGCTGATATTAACTGAACTTTTCGACGGAGACTTGATGACCATCATGTTGATTTAGGTCCGCCCTCTGCCCGCCACAAAACGACGCGCGAGGTAGCGCAGATCGGTTTACGCGCGGGATATCGACGCTGCGATCATGCAGCGCTCGAATGGACGCGTGCTCTCGCCGCTGCTGCGGGCGGTGGCGCGATGGGGCTCGGCGCCGAGGGCATCGTTAGGGTGTGATCTCAACTTCGCGCGAGGGATGTCCGGCACCTTCGTCAAGCCTCCCGGTACGTCACCTCCACCTCCCCGATCGATCTCGCCTCCGTCCAACACTCTGACTGACCCACGTTCCGTCTCCGTATCCGATGATTCGCAGATCTCAAAGGGGACAACATCGACGTCATGCCCAGGACGGGCACCGGCAAGACGGTGACCAAACGGCTCAGGGCGGAGGGGCTGGTGCCCGGCATCCTGTTCGGCCCCGGAGACGACCACGGCGAGCTGCTGCAGATGCCCAAGGAGGACGTGGAGAGGCTGGTGAGGATATATGGCCTCAGCGGGATCGGCGCGAGGGTCATCACCCTCAATTACCCCGACGGCGTGCGGAAGGAGGATGTGGTGGCGAAGCAGGTGATTTACGACGCGATCAACGTCAACGTGGAGAACGTCAACTTCATGCCGTGCAAACCGGAGACTGAGATAAAGGTGAAGATTCCCGTGCGGGTGGAGGGTGAGGACGCGTGCCCGGGGATCAAGAGGGGCGGTTTCGCGTGGAAGCTGCACAGAACTCTGACGGTGACCTGCAAGGGCGGGGAGATACCCACGGAGATCGTTTCCAACATTGCGGGGATGGACGTCGGCGATAAGGTGTTCCTTCGCGACCTTAACATTCCGGAAGGTGTGACGGTGCACATGACGGACGACAATGTGCCCATCATCAAGATCGCGGGTAAGGCGAGGTGATGGACCACTACGGCACTAGCTTCAATATCAACAGGATGTGCTCCGCTCCTACCGCTCAAGGCCCCTGTGGCTTGTTCTCCTCCGTGTCAAGAATCGCTTGTCTTTTGCTCATGAACTTCTCCATCGCCTGATCCAGGTAGTCCCTCCCGGTGAGGAGCAGGCGCGTGATCATCTCCGGATCCGTCTCGTGCCTCGCCGCCTCGAACTCTTTCCTGGCGCTCTCCCGGATGACGTCCCGCCACTCCTCCCCCTTCTCATTCTTCCACACAAACAAGAACGACGCCCGCCACACCGCGCGATACAGCGAGAGAGCCTCCCTCTTCGTGGTCAGCACCTCGATATGGGACCTCTCTTTGGGATCCTTCTTCCGTGCGCCCTCCTGGGAGGCCTGGTCTAGGCTGCGCTCGATGAAATCTTCAGCCTCGCCTCCTCTGTGAGCGCGATGGGAGATGACGTGGTGGTCAGGAAAGTGGGCGGGAGATGATGAGCGCTCGAACTGCGCCTCGATTGGGGACACTCACCCGTCTGTTCTCAGGTCGAACGCCGCGCCCGAGCTGTGCACATGTCTAGTTAGCACATCACGTGCTCGAACAAGGACGGATGCGGCACCGTACCTGGAGGTGCTCGCCAGCTCGAAGGCGCCTCGCGCCAGCATCTTTGTTGACAAAACCTTGCCCGCTGGCCCAGCCATGGACTTGGTAAAAAACAGGTGCGTCGAGCGGGCGTGTTCGAAGTGGAACATGGACTGCTTTCTGTACGTCCACACGTGTCGCGGCTTAAACAGTTGGCGTGTCGCTACGTGTACTATCATATTATCGATGTACCTTCTATGTGTCTAATCGATATCCGAGCCCGAAGAGCTGGAAGAGCGGACCCTGCTCAGCCTCGGTCTCTCGAGCTCTTTTTGGACTTCTCTTTTCTTCGCTTCTTCCGTCTCTTCTCCTCCACAGCCGCCGCCAGCTCTCGCTGAAGTGCGGCGTTATAATCACTGGGCGGTGATACCGCGCGTCTGTGCTCCGGCTGCGTCGGATTCACGGGCACGGTACCGTTAATCAAGGACTCAGGTCTATTCATTCCATTGACCTTTGACGGCGGCGGAACGTGTCTGCCCGCCCCGTAACCGATGGACGGAGGTCCCTTCAGCGCCTCCGGGTGCTTCTGCTCGATGCCGTCGAGGTACTTCTGCGCGTTATGGACCCGTGGGTTGATCTTCAGTGCCTTCTCCAGGTCCATGGCCGCGTCCTTGAACTTTCCCTGATTCGCCAGCGCCGCACCCTTCGCCACGAAGGCGTCGGCGTGCCGGGGGTCGAGCTCGAGCGCCTGCTCGTAGCACTTGATGGCGGTGACGTAGTCGCCGCGTTTGGCGAAATCGATCCCGCGCCGCACACTCTCCTCCGCCCACGATCCCCTCACCGCGCCCTTGACCTCGTCCACGAACGCGCGCGACCTGGCCTCGTGGTTCGGCGTCCGTAGGTCGCCTCCCTCCACGACGGACCACCCATCCTTGACCCCGTACGCATCACGCATCGCGGCGTACGAATACGGCGAGTGAAAGTCCGGGTCCTTGCCGAGCACCGATACGTATGGCTCACGCGAACTATAGTGCGGATCGCGGCGCTCCGAGTCCGCCTGGCTCGGGCCGGGCGCATGATGGGCGCTATGATGCGCCCTGGCGAACATCGCGATACTCGGCGTGGTTCGGGCGAATCCCCATTGCGAGCCGACGATGAACGCTTGCGTATCACCTCCGCTCGCGTGCCTGGCTTTCTCCGCCGCCTTCGCACCCGAGCGAGTGAGGATGGCTTCACGCCTCTCTTTCGAGATTCCCGCCGCCCTCCGCTCCAGGTCACTTGCCATCCCTAGGAAAAGTGAATGGTCGGGCGAGTAGACCATCCTTTTTGTACAGGTGCTTACAGAGGGAGGTGCGCAGCCCGGGCCGAGGAGCCGTCGTGACGGGGCCATGGCGCCCAAGACGTCCTTCTCGATGGTGCGCAAGAAGACACCTTTCGAGAAGCACAAGGAAGAGGAGGAGTTAAAGCGAAAGCGCGATGCTGAGGAGGCTGCCAACCTGTTCGCCGAGTTCGAGGCTGACTTCGCCTCGGAGAAGAAGCCCAAGGCGATGAGCTTCGTCAGCGCGGGGGTGCAGGGTGCGGGATCGCGGCCGGGGGATGAAATCGGCCAGAGCGGGCGTGGTAAGGTGTACGTGCCGACCCTCGCGCCCCCGGGCTTCTTCGGCGCGGAGGATGAGCCGGAGGCTAAACCAGCGCCGACGAGCGATCACAACGCCAGATCGAGTCAACCCTCGGGCTTCGGGAGCGCGCCCGGCCCGAGCGGCGGCGGCAGAAAACCCCGGGCGATCGACGCGGTGATGGAGGAGATGATGGAGAAGCAGCAGCGAAGGGAAGATGCGCGGCGTGAGGGCCGCGAGCTGGTCGAGGACCAGGGTCGCGGGGCGCACCCCAGCGATTTGGCGTCGAACGACAAGACCACAACTAACGTCTTCGTCGGTAACCTCCCCTTGACCGTCGTGGAGGAGGACTTGCTGAGGGATTTCGCGCAGTTCGGACCGATCGGGAGCGTGAAGATCATGTGGCCGAGGGGCGAGGATATTCGGACCGCGCAGACGCTCACCGGGTTCGTCTCGTTCATGGGCCGAGCGTCGGCGGAGCGGATGGTTGCCGAGATGGAGGGGAAGACGTACCGCGGCTGCGACCTGAGGGTCGGATGGGGCAAGGCGGTTAAACTGCCCGCGAAACCGATCTGGCCGATCGACACGGACGACTTCCCTGACCGACCCGCCGTCGGAGTCCCTGGAACGATGCCATCGACGCAAGGTGGATACCGGGAGGAGGTTGAGGTGCAGTACCCAGTCAACGCTCGCGTCATGTACGTCATCGACAGGCTGGCGAAGTACGTCGTGGACAACGGTAAGTTGTTCGAGGAGAAGGTGCTGGAGAAGGAGCGGGGTAACGAGGAGTTCAACTTCCTCTTCGACTACAAGAGCCCCAACCACCGGTACTACAAGTGGCGGGTATTCTCTCTGACCAACGGCGACACTCTGGAGGCCTGGGCGACGGAGACGTTCGTCATGAACGACGCGAGGTGGATCCCTCCGAATCCCAAGAGGCGGCCGGTGTACACCGGGAAAGAGTCGGATGCCTCGAAAGAACCCACGGATCCCGACAGTCTGAAGCCCGGTGACAGGGAAGAGCTTGAGGAACTGCTGCAGACGCTGACGCTAGAGAGGAGCGACATCCAGGAAGGTATGATGTTCGCTTTGGAGCACGCCGACAGCGCCAAAGAGGTGGCGAACATCCTCACGGACGCACTGACCTTGTCGGACACTCCTGTCACGATGAAAGTGGCGAGGCTGTTTCTCATGTCGGACATTCTGCACAACTGCGGCGCGCCTGTGAAGAACGCGTCGGCGTACAGAATCGAGTTTCAACAGAAGCTTCCCCGCGTCTTTGAAAGCCTGGAGAAGACCCTCAAGGACGTGGATAGCCGGATCACGCGCGAGGCTTTCAAGAAACGAGTAGCGGCCGTGCTCACCGCGTGGGGAGATTGGTTCCTGTTTGGGGAAGAGTTCCTGAAAGGCTTGGAGCTGACGTTCCTGAGAGGGGAGGCGGCGAAATAGGCGATAGCTTTCTTTTCATTTTAGAGGTCTACAATGACGTTTCAACATCTAAGGCGTAATACGAATGAATCATGCCGACGCGGCGCCTAAGCCTTGGTGTTGTGAGCGCCGTACTTGGCACCGGGGACGGCACCGTCCTCCTCGAAGGCGGCCACATCCTCCGGCGGCAAGCCAGTGCCGGTGACCTCGTTTCCCACGGAGACCCAGTAGTCGCGAAGGTTGTTCTTGCGCGCGAAAATCTCGAGGTACTTACCGCCTGGGACCATCTCCTCGATGAGCTCGTATATCTCGGTTGGCTTCTGGCTCTGTCCGCGGCGCGGGGCGAAGATGATGTCGCTGCCCACAGCCTTGTCGCTCATGCCCTGGGGCTTCTCGCCGCGGCGGCCCACGAGGCACACCTCCTTGGCGTGCTGGAGGTAGAAACCGTGGGACTTGGCGAGGCGGCGGCTGTTGGTGACCTTGACCCAGACGATCTCATCGACGAACTCGTAACCCCACTTCTTGAACTGCTCGAGGGTCCACTGGTACTTCGCATTGATGACCCAGACGAAGATGAAGCCGTTCTTCTGGAGCTTGGGGATGGGGAGGTCCGCGATGGAGTGGTCGGTGAGCTGGCTGTATCCGAGGGACACGCCTCGGGTCGGGTTCGCGGTGGCGAGCTGCCAGGGCGGGTCCATCATGATGACGTCGAAATCGGTGTTCTCGTAGAGCTTGCTCCAGTCGTAGGTGACGACGTTGGCGTGGATCGGGATGCACTGGGGCGGAACCATCCACTCGGACTCGGGGATGTCGTCCACGTTGCCCTCGATGAGCCCGTCATCCTCCCCGTCCTTGCCCTCACCCTCCACCTTACCCTCCTCTTGCACCTCCCCGTTCACGACGGCCGCGGCCTCGCCGTCGGGCGCCCCGTTCGCCTCGACCTCCACCTCGACCTCCTCCTCGTACTCGAAGTTCGTGGGCTCGACGTTCTCGAGATCCTTCTCGCGCGCGATCACGGCCTTCCTGTACTTGGCCACCTCCTGGTTCAGGCCGGAATCCTCAAGCTCGGCCCATCGAGCGACGCATTTATCCTCGGGTTCCACCAAGAGCGCAGCCTTGGCCTCCTCGGCCGCCACGCCGGCCTTTGCGGTGCTCGTGCGCGCCATCTTGACTGCGTTCGAAAGCTTAAGCGCGAAGGGAAACGCTTTGCAGCAGATGCAGCTCTTGGGATGAGCCTGCACGTTGGCTGTACCGATCGTCACCGCGCGGACACTCGTTTACACTTTCTCCGTGAAGAAAGAGATCTGCTTGTGTGACGCTTCGTCGTCTCCGGCGTCGCTGGCTGTGCGAAGTCGGCCGTGTTGTCGAAGCACATCTTTGATCGGTCCTTTCAAAAATTCATCAAAAATTCAAAAATCGTCGTCGATACCAGCAATGTTGATGAGATTGCAGTGGACGAAGAGGGAGAAAAAATGAAATGGAAATATCGCGAAATCAAAAAATAAATATATCAAACAGCCTGTGGTTCCCTCTATGGCGCTTCAGTCGGAAAAGTCTTGCCTGAAAAATGCCCGTGCGCCTCTTTGGAGCACTGAACACAGGCAGGTTTTTGGGCCGAAGGGATCGTCCGGCAAATGCATTAATCCGGCGCGAGCGTGATGGGGCGCTCTAGCTCATCGAGCTCATCGAGCTCGTCCTCTTCGGACAGCGACCGCCGTCGCAAGCGGTCTCGTCGCGATAAACGCGACGAGGACGATTCGCGGTCGCCCGACGGTCGCGGTGCGGG
>Ga0209630_10001218_pt1 | contig 28027 bp, 23 predicted proteins | sample COG_01_FD_184745 | JGI IMG/M metagenome (GOLD analysis project Ga0209630, IMG submission 184745) | Pelagic Microbial community sample from North Sea - COGITO 998_met_01 (SPAdes) (version 2) | ecosystem: Environmental > Aquatic > Marine > Neritic zone/Coastal water | place: Helgoland, sampling... | reverse complement strand
ACTCTGTGGAAAAGAAACAAAGTGTTTTTGTAAGTTAGCCCTGACGCGCCTTGAAGCGTGGATTTGCCTTGTTAATCACGTAAACTCGGCCTTTGCGGCGTACGACCCGGCAATTTTTATCTCTCAATTTTGCCGACTTTAGAGAATTTCTTACTTTCATAATTTATATCCTTAGTTTCCCTTGTAAAAGGGCACCGAAGGCTGGAAAGTAAGAGTTTAGAGGCCATCTGTCAATGGGAGGAAACTGCTTTTGGGGTTTCCTAGTGGACAGCGACTATATTATTGAGAGAATTTGATCAAAAAAACAGGATCCAACACAAATGGGTTCAGTCGGCAATCTAAAAAGTATACTAGTGCAAAGCTAAATAATTTTCTCAGTCGGCCAGATATAGGGGTGAGAAAATTTATTATTGCTTAGAACATCCATAATGTATTGAGCCCCTAGGCACTCATTGAGATGAAGGTGTGCCTTTTCCCAACCTTTTTTGGCAATTTTTCTCCGCATTTTGTCGTTTTCAAGAAAATAAGCAATCTTACTGACTAGGTCTTCATCATTTTCATAATACACCATCTCATCTTCGGTATATAATTTGTCGATATTATATTTCCTATGGGAAAATGTCAGGACACCGTTTCCAGTCAAATGGGAGACCCGATCAGATGAATAAATGTATAAATCATCAGGAGTAGCAAGATTCAGTGGCCCTTCGCGCTCTCGTGACAAGTTAAGGCCACATTTACTGCGCCTCAAAGTCTTCATGTAGTTGGCACCCCATAGCCCACCAGTTTCAAAAGACACATGTTCTGGAAATTCAATCTGAGGCAGGCGCTGACGTATTAGATCAACCGTTGTCTTTCGTGGATCCACCCCTTCCCTGTCAAAAGAACCACAGGCAAAAATAAGATCTATATCACCATTAGCCTCAAAAGCACGTCCTGTTTCCATTGACGAATCAATAATGTTGGGGATGTAATAGGCTGCCTGACCACCTGAAATTCTACTCAAACCTTTGCCGGCTGTAGTAATAAAAGTCGCATCCAACAGCGCACTTTTTTGGTTCAGGCGCAGAATTGTGCCAGGAATAAAAAGCGGGTCTATTGAAAGCTGGGCGAGCCTCACATCTGGATGATTTTTTCTTAAGTGGATAAGTGTATCTGACCTAATTACATCAGCATGAATAAAAATAACCAGATCTGGCTCAAAAGACTGAGCTTGTCGCAGAAAGTTTTTATTGGCCCCTGAGACTCCAAATTTACGTGAACGAAAAACATTGCTTAAGCGTGCAACGTCCCGATCAAAAAAACGTAACACAGTATGTTTATTTCTAATAAAACCGTTGCCAAGTTTGTTTGCGTAATCATAAAAACGCGAAGCAGCATATTTTAACTGATTACCACCAACGATCATTACCCGCATAGAATTTTCCTTGGTGTTCCAATATAAAAATGACTGTTAGTCATAATTTAAAAGCCAAACCGTAAATGGCCTAATTTATGACAGAATTTAGCTTACACATCATAAAATGATAAGCAGTGTATTTATGTTTTTTGCAAGCCTCAGTTCTCTATTTATTACAGCTAATGTCGACAAGAGTATTTGTAATTAAAAAGTTTCTTAGTGATTTTAATTATCACCTTTCCACCAACACCATATCAAAGGTGGCTTAACAAATACCACATGTGATACTATTAATTAAATTTTAAAGAAGACGAAGTCGATTGGGGCTGAGACCAATTTGCATTATAGCAAGGCAAATAAAAATGAAGATAAATATCAAAACATCCTTCTATGTATTTCCATTGTTACTTACAATAGTCGCTATTGTTACAAATGGATGTCAGAGGCCTCGGCCACTAGCAGAACCAGGACCAACGCCAGGTATATTTTCTGGTAAAGCAGGCGAGTTCGTCTTTGGTGATACAAAGAAGAGGAAACGAAGACGTCGCTAGCCTTTAACCTCAGAGTGCATCTGCTGTTCCTTGTTGTTAATGTTAGGGATATATTTTTTCATCTCAATAAGAAGCTGTTAAAAAATGTCTAAACTCACTGAAGTTTTTAAAAAAAGACGCCAAAAATTTTGTTGCGTTACAAGTGAAAATATGGCGAAACACTCGAAGTGTTGCTTTTATGCAACAAACTTGTGGCATTTATGCTAAAAAAGCCGGCAAAGAGTTTGACAGAACAGGTGCCCTGCCATAAAACATATCCAGTTGGGCATTGCAGATTTTATGTCTAGCAATGTCTTAATAAGTTTTTTTACTACCCCCAATTTTTTGAAAGAGGGATTTTGATAATGAATAATTTTCGTAAAACACTCCTTAGCACAGCGGCTATGGGTCTTATGACTTTCTCAGCAGTAGCTTCTGCTTCTGCAGCCGATGTTGAAAAGAAAATGGCTTGGAGCGGCTTTGTTAACCGCACAGTCATAACTGGTGATGATGGAGAGAATAACTTCATATCACACATGGATCCTGTCAACGTTGGCCAGTCAAGAGGTAGAATTAAAGCCTCAGCCAAATCTGAAGCTATGACAATAGGCATGTATTTTGAAATGGGCATGACAGATGGCGACATGGCAACTCAGTCTGCAAGTGGCGGTGAAAGTATGACCGTTCGCCACAACGCTTTTTATGTTTCAAACAGCATGGGCAAACTTACTGTTGGCCACACTTCTCATGCAGGAGAGGCTTACGGAGCTTCGGACGTATCTGGGACGAGCCTTGCAACCAGTTACAGCGCAACCCCTTATGGAGACGTTCTGTTTAATGACGCCAGCAACACAGTTGGCGCTGCTGCTTCAGGAGTATCAGCTCAGACTGCACATGGTGGTGGCTATACCGCTGGACGTTCCAACGGTGTAAGTTATACCACTCCTAAGTTTAACGGTTTCACTGCAATGGTTTCTCACAGAACTGATGCATCAGGCTCATATAACGTAAAGTATGGCGGAAACTTTAATGGTGTTAAACTTTCAGCTGGCTACTCGTATGCTAACCTGGCTACTGCTGCTGGAACTGCAAAAACTGCTGCCACAGATTACGTTCATGGTGCCGGTGTTGGAATTGAACTACCAACTGGCTTAAACGTTTCTTTTAGCTACAGGGAAGAGGAAAAGAACTCTGCAAACACTGCTCCTGATGGCAACACCATGATGACTAAACTTGGTTATAAAATGACTGGGTTAAGTGACTTGGGTGGCACGAACGTTGCTCTGATGTACAAAAAAGCAGAAGACGCGAATGCAACAGGCGACGAGTATGAGAACGTAAGCTTGTTGTTCCAACAATCCCTTTCTGATTATGGCACCACAGTTTATGGCGGTTATAGTAATTTGAGCTATGACACAACGGCTACAAACTTTGATGACATCAACGGCTTCTTTTTGGGTGCCAAAGTTGACTTCTAAGAAAGATATTTCTTAGAAATTAAGTAGAATTTCTACTAATAATCAAATCCCCGGAAGCTAGCTGCTCCCGGGGATTTTTTTTGTTTACAGAAGGACACGCTCTACCTAAGGACATTGATGAAGTCCTCTTTTACGTTTATGTTATTTCTTTCAACACATTAAATATTTGAGCCCTTGTTTTGACAGAAATATAGAGCACGTCGATTAATGCGATACATTATTGTTGGCATTGTAATAGGTGGAGTCATTGGTGTGATGCTTGGGACAACTGTTGTTGCACCAAGACTAGACCAATCTGCTAAGCAATTAAATACTGAGGCTTCGCGTACTAGCCTAGAGAGAAAACCCAGTGAAGTGCCAATCAAACCAAAGTCTAATCTAGACTTAACCCTTGCCAAACCCGATAAACCAAACATTGTATGGCGCATGGCCAGTGCCTATTCAGGCGATCTACCCCAATTGGGATCATTGGCAAAACGCGCTAGCCAAAATATTTGGAAAGTTTCAAACGGTCAAATTGAGATCAAGTTCTTCGGCCCTGGCACCCTTGTTCCATCATCGGAAATGTTCGCTGCCGTTGCCTCCGGTGTCATTGACGCAGCCTACTCCTCTCCTGAGTCTTGGGCCGATAAAGAACCAGCCCTGCAGCTTTTTTCAGGTGTTCCATTCGGACCGTCCTCTGGCGAGTATTTAGCCTGGGTCTATTTCGGTGGCGGCCAAGAGCTACTCAACGAAATCTATCACCCACATGGCATCCAAAGTGTCCTTTGCGGTATGATTGCACCAGAGGCATCTGGCTGGTTTCGACATTCCTACACAACACCTGAGGACCTATTGGGCTTAAAAATGCGTACATCCGGCCTAGGGAGCAAAGTGTTGAACAAACTGGGCGTTGAAACCCATACATTACAAGATGAAGATATCTTTCTAGCCCTAGAGAATGGCAAAATTGATGGCGCTGAGTTTTCAATGCCAGCCATTGATCTTAAACTGGGATTTCATCATCTAGCTGGTCACTACTACTTCCCGGGTTGGCATCAGCCCTCAAGCTTTTTTGAATTAATCATTAATAAAGATCGTTGGGACTCATTGACAATAACCGAGCAAACTCAGATTGAGACTGTATGCGGAGATAATATCAGATACGGCCTAGCTGAAGGTGAGGCCCTGCAATACGACGCGCTGAAGGAATTAACAGCGAAAGGTGTAACAATAAAGCGCTGGCCAGTAGCAATATTATCGGCACTTGAGGATGCCTGGAGGGAAGTCGCGATAGAAGAATCCTTAACGAACTCCAAATTTAAGGACGTATGGCTTTCCATGAGTGATTTTCGCAAAGAATACGCTGTCTGGGAAGAACTGGCCCGCCCTTGACGTCAAGGACTCATAATTCAAATTTCTCTTTTCTTAAAGGGCTAAATAAAACATTGCTGGCTAGCATAATAAAATTAACATACGGTCTGATTTTGTTACTTTAATATCTTTTCAACAACCATATGAAGTGTTTATAAAAATGAATATTAAAGACCACATTCGTGCAGTTCCCGACTTTCCAAAACCAGGCATTCTATTTTACGATATCTCTACCCTTTTAGCCCATTCAGACGCTTGGCAGGTTGTGATGGGGCGACTGTCCAAAATAATCAACCGTTTTCAACCTGATGTCCTTGCTGGCATTGAAGCGCGGGGATTCCTAGTCGCAGCGCCTTTGGCGCTGATGCTTGGCTGCGGCTTCACAATGGTTCGCAAAAAAGGTAAATTACCGGGTAATTTAATTTCTTATGAATATGAACTAGAATACGGATCAGATATTATCGAAATTCAAGATGACGCAGTCAAGAAGGGCCAACGCGTTGTCATTTTGGATGACCTCTTAGCGACAGGTGGAACAATGGGTGCCTCTATCAACTTGTTTGAAAAAGTAGGTGCCAATGTCGTTGGCACTGCATGCATAATTGAATTAGATTTTCTGAATGGTCGGGAGAAGCTTAGAGGTGTTCCCTTTGAAGCCCTCGCCATTTATAGCGAGTAAACGTGTGTATGACAGTTGTTGGACCGAAAATTGATATTACCAAAAGTGCTACTTCATGAGGCAAGACTGACGTGTTTTGCTATCTTCTTCATCAAGGTCGGCAAGGCGTAGTTTGCAAAATATTCAGGTCGGCTCCAAACATCTAACCACTCCTGCTTAAGACCAGTATGGCCCAAAAATACTGTCAATTCTAAATTAAAATGAGTGAAAGTATGATGAACCGTTCCCAATAGTGGGTGCCATTTTACATTAAAGGGGGCCATCTTTGTAGCCTCTTCCACGTCCCAGGCCTTTTCACGCCAGTCAGTCGAGGGGAATTCCATCATGCCACCAAGCAAGCCTTTTTCAGGACGACGCCGCAGCAAAATTTTTCCAGCTGTATTTTCCAGCCAAAAAACAACACCACGTCGTGTTGGTTTCTTTTTCTTTGGTGCCCGAACAGGCAATTTTTCTGCCTTATCGTATTTCTGACCCGCACAAAATTGAAACCATGGGCATTGACCACACTTTAAATTACGTGGCAAGCAAATTGTTGCGCCAAGGTCCATAATCGCCTGCACAAAATCACCAGGTCTATTTATAGGCACAATGGGAGCGAACAAACTATTAACCTCAAGTCTCAGGGCAGGCAAAGGAGTTTGCAAGTTCATTAAACGCGAAATAACTCTTACTATATTACCATCGACAGGTGCACTGGGACGTCCGAATGCAATGGCTGCAATTGCTGCCGCAGTATAAGAACCTATTCCAGGAAGGCGAATCAGGTCTTCTTCATTATCAGGGAATTTGCCTTCATACTTTACCAAAATTATCTTCGCGCATTTATGAAGATTATGGGCTCGTGTATAATAGCCAAGCCCCTGCCAAGCATGAAGCACATCATCCAGCTCTGCGTTCGCCAAAGCCTTAAGAGAGGGCCACCGCTTGATAAATTCTTTAAAATAAGGCTGAACAGTGACCACTGTCGTTTGTTGTAGCATGACTTCTGACAGCCAAACTTTATAAGGATCACCAAGTCCGTTTCTAACCCGCCACGGCAAAGTACGACCATGGCAGTCATACCAATTAAGCAAGCTAGTTATCAGTCTTTGTTGTTCATTCCTCATCATAGGTCTATCATAAACAGATGGTGCTCAAGGGAAATAATAAAAGACGCAATGTGCCAAAAACGCTTGCCAGCCAAGTTGGCAAGCTTGTCAAACCAATATTTGGTGAGCGGGGTTTTACTGATTCTGCTATCATCAATGACTGGCGGGAAATAGCAGGTGAATATCTGGCAAACCATTGTATGCCGGAAAAAATACAGTACACACATGGGGGAAAAAGCAAAGGAACTCTGCATCTACGAATTGAGAACGGGGGCATAGCCTTACAGTTGCAGCACCTCGAATCCGTGCTTATTGAGCGCATAAATTCTTATTTCGGATTTAGTGCAGTTAAATGGATACGTGTTACTCAAGGTCCCCTCCCTAAAGCCCTTAAAAATGATTTTTCCTCACCTCAACCTTTGTCGACAACAGAGGAACAGAGCCTGTTCAATTGCCTGAACGTTGTTGATGACGATGAACTACATCAGGCTCTTGAGCGTCTTGGCCGGGCTATCTTGAGTAAGACTTCTAAAAAATTACCCTAATTGCCTACTAACGTCTTCCCCTTTAAACTGAAAAAACTCATATCTAACAGTCGCTTATGAAAATCTTGTAAAAAGTCCGTCTATGCTAACGAAAATGAGTCGACTCAACGGTAGGTGCAATTCTATAGTCCAACCATATATTGTATACAAGGAGGGTAATTTGTCCCGATTCATACTAGGGATAGCAGTTTCACTTATGCTATTTACAGCCACTACTTCCTTTGCCGAAAAAGTCTCATTAAGCGAGGCCATGGCTGAAAAATCAATTGGAAGTCCAAATGCGCCAATTACTATGATCGAGTATTCATCCCTAACATGCTCCCATTGTGCAGCGTTTCACACTGATACCTTGCCCAGTATCAAAAAGGATTATATCGACACTGGGAAGTTGCGTTTAGTATTCTGGGATTTTCCACTTGGAAATCTTGCATTAGCAGCAGCCATGATCGCGCGCTGCTCAGGCCAGGACAATTACGTACCGATGACCAGTGCCCTATTCCTTTCGCAAGAAACTTGGGCGCGCAGCGACGCCCCCTTTGATGCTATTGCAGGGATCGCAAGACTTAGTGGTATGAGTATCAATGATATAGAGACTTGCCTAGATGATAGTGAATTGCTGGCGGCTATACAGGCAAAGGCAAAAGAAGCTGAAAGCATCTTAGGCGTAACATCAACCCCTACATTTTTCATCGAGGGAGAAATTGTACCGGGGAACCTATCTTACCGGGAATTTAAGGTTCTACTGGACAAGGCCTTAGCCAAAAAGCGTTAGAACCAACTAGAAAGTTATATTTTGCTTCACTTATCAAAACTCAGGCTGACAGGTTTTAAGTCATTTGTTGAACCAACTGAACTGCAGATTAAACCTGGCCTGACCGGTATTGTTGGACCAAACGGGTGTGGTAAATCAAACCTTGTTGAGGCCTTGCGCTGGGTTATGGGCGAATCCTCCGCAAAGCAAATGCGTGGCTCCGGTATGGAAGATGTTATTTTTGGCGGTACAGTAGACCGCCCCGCCCGTAATATTGCCGAAGTAGTGCTTAATCTAGACAATTCAGAACGCTCGGCCCCGGCCCAATTCAACGAATTTGAAGAACTTGACGTTAGTCGTCGCATTGAACGCGAGAAAGGCTCTACCTACAGGGTCAATGGTGTGGAAATGCGAGCTAAGGATGTGCAACTTCTCTTTGCGGACTCATCCACCGGCGCACGGTCAACCGCAATAGTTTCTCAGGGTCGAATTGGTGCTGTAATTCGGGCCAAACCGTCACAACGACGCTCACTATTGGAAGAAGCCGCCGGCATAACTGGACTACATTCTCGTCGGCACGAGGCTGAGTTACGCTTACGAGGGGCGGAAACTAATCTTGATCGTCTTGAAGACATTCTTGGCACACTTGAGGCGCAATTGCAGGGCCTAAAAAAACAAAGTCGGCAAGCCAACAGATATCGCAATTTATCTGATCACATCCGTAAGGCAGAGGCGACGCTTTATTATCTGCGTTGGAAGACAGCCTCTGAGGATCTTGAGCAGTATCAGTGCAACCTTATGACCTCTAGTTCCGAGGTTGAGGAACTTACCCGTCTGACTGCTTCCGCCTCAAAAAAGCAGATCGAGGCAGCGACAAACCTTCCTGAATTACGTCAAATCGAGGCCAAAGCAGCGACAGAACTGCACAGCCTGAGCGTTGCTCGTGAAAACTTAAACGAAGAAAAAGAGCGCATTGCTGAAGCTCAAGGAGAAACTAGAAGGCGAATCATGCAAATTGCCTCAGATGTCCAACGTGAAAAGTTGCTAGCCGAGGACGCTACCAAGGCAATTACAGCCCTGGATGAAGAACGCCAGAATATTGAAGCCAATCGCTTGGGTGAGGCAGACAACAGCAAAATTGCTGATGAAAATCTGAGCAAAGCCAATAAAGAGGTAAATGTTTTAGACGCCGAGTTGAACGGCTTAAGCGATCAGTTTGCCAAAAGTGAGGCCCACCGTTCCAGCCTTAATCATACAATAGATGAGCTGACAAGCCGTAGCGAACGCCTAAAAGCCCGCTTCGCTGAAACCGCCGAACAAAGATCCCGCATTGAAGGTGAAGCCATTGTGCCCAGTATTCTTAGCGAGGCAAAAGACAGCCTTGAAAGGCACTATAAAGCCCGTAATAATATTCGCAACCGGGCCGAAGCCGCAAATCAGGTCTGCATCGAAACAACCGAGGCTATTTCTCAATCTGTTGCCCAACAACATTCTTCCCAATCCACGCTAACCCGGCTTCTTGCAGAGGAACAGGCCCTGTCAGATGTTTTGAAAGCTGGTGATAGAGATCAGTGGCCAACAATGATTGACCAAGTGACAGTTAAACCTGGCTTCGAGGCGGCATTGGGTGCTGTCTTAGGCGAAGATCTCTCTGCTTCAAGCTATGAGTTTGCCCCAATCACTTGGCGCACCATGCTACCATACAGACAAATTACTGAGCTGCCACAAGGGACTGAACCGCTAAGCCAGTTCGTCTCAGGACCTGCCGCTCTTACTCGCTGCCTGAGCCAGATTGGTATCGTTTATAATGAAGCTGATGGTGAACGCCTTGCAGAAAGCCTTAAGCAGGGCCAGTCTCTAGTCTCGCAAAATGGAGCCATGTGGCGCTGGGATGGCTATACAGTCTCCGCTGGGGCTGAAACCGCAGCTGCTGCACGCCTTCAACAACGAAATCGCCTAAACATCATTCGTGACTCCCTGGTCGATGCCCGCGCCGATGTGGCCGATGCCGATGCAGGCGTTGAGAAGGCCCGCAATGAGGCAGCTAAAGCGCAAATTGCAGAGCGTGAAGCCCGTGTGGCTGCCAGCACTGCGGACAGCGCTTATTATCAGGCACGAGACGCCCTGACCGACATCAAGGAAAAAGTGGCCCACCATTCATCAAGAATTTCAGCCCTTATTGAAACAGCTGGAGCTATCAATGCTGATCTTGAAGAAGCCGATGCCCGTGCCATTGAAACTCGCCAGTCTCTGGCAGAACTCCCCAATACAGATGTGGCGCAGAGTAAGATCACAATCCTTCGTGCCGACCTAGCAGAACGCAGAGCTGTTCAGGTTGAAAGTCAAAGTGCATTTGATTCACTTGTTCGAGCTGCTGAAGAACGTCGCCGTCGATTAGGCTACATTGAGAGTGAGCTAGCGAACTGGCGCGGGCGTCACAATAGCGCAGGCGAACAAATCAAACAGTTAAGCGAACGTCAGACTTTTGAAACTGCTGAAATTTCGCGTCTCGGCGCAATGCCCGAAGAAATAGAGCAGCGCCGCGACGTTTTAGTGGAGAAAATTCAACAGTCAGAAAAAACACGTACAGAAGCTGCCAACAAATTGGCCGAAGCAGAAACTCGATTAGCCGACACCGACAAAACCCTGCGCAATGCTGAAACAACCCTGGCCAAGGCAAGAGAGAATAGGGTCAGGTCACAAGGCTTAGTCGAACAGGCTGAACAAGCCGCTAAAAGTATTATAGAGCGTGTTCTCGATAAACTGAATGTCAGCCCTGACCAGTTATTTGACATTGCCAGCCTCAACAAAGAAAAAACACTGCCCGAGCTTAATGCTTGCGAACGCAAGGTTGACCGTCTCATTAATGAGCGCGACACTATGGGGCCTGTCAATTTGCGAGCAGAACAGGAAACAGAGGAATTAACAGAACAAATTCAATTGCTTAAGACTGAGCGAGATGATCTGATCGAAGCTATCGCAAAACTCAGAAAGGGCATTTCTGAGTTAAACAGAGAAGGACGTCAACGCCTTCTGGAGTCTTTCCACGAAGTAGATGCACATTTTCAGAAATTATTTATGCGCCTATTCGGTGGAGGTCGTGCCCACCTGAGCCTGGTTGACTCAGACGACCCCCTTGAAGCTGGACTGGAAATATTGGCAAGCCCACCGGGAAAACGCTTGCAAAGCTTGTCTTTGCTGTCAGGAGGGGAACAAGCCCTGACCGCCTTGGCGCTTTTGTTTGGTGTTTTTTTGACCAACCCCGCACCTATTTGTGTTCTCGACGAAGTTGATGCACCGTTGGATGATTCAAATGTCGACAGATTTTGTGCGATGCTCAATGAAATGGCGGCCCCTGGAACCACCCGTTTTCTTGTCATCACCCATCACCGCCTGACCATGGCCAAAATGGACCGCCTGTTCGGCGTTACCATGTCAGAAAGGGGGGTTTCAAAGCTTGTTTCTGTAGACCTTGAATTTGCAGAAAAGCTTCAAATGACCGCTTAACCCACTGTTGCATATTCTGAATTAAATATTCTCATATGTTTTAGTTAATATTATCATGTGTTTATCTATCCTCATTGGGTTGACAGAATTCTGTCAGAGTTTTAATTTTTTATATGTTATAAATTTCAACTGAATAGAAAAGTTGACAAAAAAGCTGATGATAGAGAGCGATGATTCCCATCAGGAGAATCTTGAAGACCTAGATAAACGCCTAAATCAAGCACGCGAAAAAAATAGCTCTAATAACCAATCAATATCCTCGATTGGTGAAGAACAGAGATACGGTTACAGTGTCGCTCTTCGTATTGGTACCGAGATGGTGGCTGCTCTGATTGTTGGCGTTGGAATAGGGTACTTTTTAGATAATTGGCTGGGAACAAAGCCATGGTTTTTAGTAGTATTCTTTTTTTTAGGAGCTGGTGCCGGAGTTTTAAATGTTTACCGAACTGCAAGTGGCCTTGGTAGCGCCCCACGATATAAAGAACCAACCGGTGATGTTGCTAACTTTGTAAAACGAAAAAAATCAATTAATGAAGACTTCAAGTAAAAAAAGGAAATAGGCAACAAATAAGGTGGCAAACCCCCTAGAACAATTCACAATCAAAACACTTGTTCCAATTTCACTTGGAGAAGTTGATGCATCTTTGACAAACTCTGGGCTTTTCATGGTTTTAACAGTTGCTGCTATTTCAATTTTTCTTACCCTTGGCATGCGCCAACGATTGCTGGTGCCGGGCCGTTGGCAATCTCTGGCCGAAATCAGTTATGAATTTATTGCTAACATGATACGCGATAATGTTGGTTCTGAGGGTCGCAAATACTTTCCCTTCGTTTTTTCCCTGTTTATGTTTATTCTTTTTGGGAATTTAATTGGTTTAATTCCCTATGCCTTTACATTCACGAGTCATATTGCCGTAACCTTTGCGATGGCCATAGTAGTGTTCCTCGGCGTTACCATAATTGCTATTGCGCGACATGGGCTAAACTTCTTTAGCTTTTTTTTGCCCACTGGCGTCCCAAAAGTGATGGCTCCAGTGCTAGTCCCGATCGAAATTCTTTCATATCTATCACGTCCTATAAGCCTATCAATACGACTGTTTGCTAACATGATGGCTGGGCATACAATGATGAAAGTATTCGCAGGATTCATTATACCACTTGGAATACTTGGTGGATGGGCCCCACTAACAGTTGATGTCGCCCTTACGGCCTTTGAATTTCTGGTGGCGTTCCTTCAGGCATATGTTTTTACAGTATTAACATGCCTTTATCTAAACGATGCCATTCACCTGCATTAGGTACTTATAAGAAATGATGATTACTAATTCAAAGACGACTTTGTTAATATTAGAAACTAAGGAATTCTGACTATGGAAATTGATGCCGCAAAAATGATTGGTGCCGGCCTAGCAGTTATAGGTCTTGGTGGTGTTGGTGCTGGTATAGGCAGCATCTTCGCATCACTAATCAGCTCTATCGCACGAAACCCTGCTTCTCGTGGCCAGGTTTTTGGCCTTGCTATGCTTGGCTTTGCACTGGTTGAAGCTGTTGCACTGTACGCGTTGCTGATCTCATTCCTGATTTTATTTACATAAAGTTCAAGTAACAAACCTTTTTGATATTCAATATGAATGTTTAAGAGAATAAATTTCAGGAGTATTTCATGTGGAAGTTGAAAATTGCGTTATCGTCGATTTCAATTTTGGTCTTCTTAACGTGTATTACCAGTGAATCTGTTCAGGCTGCAGGTTTGCCACAATTAGATATAGCTACGTTCCCTTCACAATTGATTTGGCTGGTGATTACTTTTGCTGCTCTCTTCATACTAATGTCACGTATTTCTCTGCCTCGAATATCTCAGGTCTTAGAAGAACGTAGGCATAAGATTGATGACAATTTAAAAAAAGCGGTATCCTTCAGAGAAGATGCAGAAATTGCAGCAGCGGCCTACACAAAAGCTCAAGCCGAGGCCCGCGAAAAGGCTTATGCAATCATAATGGAAACCCACAATCAAATCAGTGAAAATATGGCCACGAGGCAGGCTGAATTAACTGAAGAACTTGAAGCAGAAATTAAGGCAGCCGAAGAGCGTATTATTAATGCCAAGGAAGTTGCCATGGCGGGTATAGACGACGTTGCCACTGAAGTAGCCCTGAGCACGACTGAGAAAATTTTCGGCGAATCCTTGAGTAAAAAAGATGTTAGCAGGGTAATTGCTAACGTCTTGAAGGAAGGCCAATGATAACAATTGCCAATGCATCCGAAACGATGCCAGCTGTTGCTCATGCCGCTTTTTACGAGGATTCACAATTCCTCGTTCTAGTCGCCTTCGTTATTACAATCGCACTGATTGGCAAAACGGTCTACCAGAAAATTTCTGTTTCGCTTGATGAACGAAGCGAGGAGATACGTCGAAATATAGAAGAAGCCATTCGTCTACGTGAAGAAGCGCAGGATTTACTGGCTTCTTACGAACGTAAACAGCGAGACGCGGCTAACGAAGCCACGGAAATCATCGAGCAGGCCAAGAGAGAAGCTGAATATCTGGCCCAAAAGGCGACTACTGATATGAATACTCTAATTAATCGGCGTAAACGCCAAGCCAAGGACCGCATTGCTCAGGCTGAAATTACAGCACGCGACGAGATCTTTACAGCTGCTATTAACGTTGCCCTAGAAGCCAGTAGCCGCATACTCAATGATAAAGTTTCAGGTAAAAAAGGAGATGAACTGATTGATAAAGCTATTAAAGACTTACCCTCACTACTGCATTAGAATCTGAGACAATGCAAATAAAAGCAAGGGACCTTTGATGTCCTTTCCTATATTCCAGCCAATTCAAGCCATTGGTGCTCACTTAAGATTTTGACGCCCAGCTCCTCAGCCTTACGAGCCTTTGATCCAGCATCAGATCCTATCACCACATAACTAGTTTTCTTCGACACAGACCCAGCCACCTTGGCTCCCAGGCTTTCCGCCTTGGCTTTGGCCTCACCGCGGCTCATAGACTTCATAGATCCAGTAAAGACCATAGTCTTTCCCACTAGGGGGGATGATAAAACATCAGGTGTGATGAAGTCTTCGATTGAAAGTTGTTCTTCCAGGTCGGCAACAACGTCGCGATTATGTTCTTCTTGAAAAAATTCAATCAATTCTTCCGCCACTGACGGGCCAATTCCATCAATATTTGTCAAATCACCAAAAGAGTCTGTTTCATGGAACTTAGCTAACAGCATTGCTTTGCGCCATATACTAAGAGTTCCATATTGCTTGGCTAGAAGCCGCGCAGTTGACTGTCCTACCTGAGAAATACCAAGAGCATATATAAAGCGCTCAAGTGAAATAATGCGTTTATCTTCAATAGAGGCAATTAAGTTTTTCACGGACTTACCACCCCAGCCCTCTTTTTTTGAGATCATCTCAACATGGTCTGCTAGACGAAAAATATCTGCTGGATTCTTGATTAAACCGTCACTGATAAAGTCTTCTAAATGCTTGCCACCTATGCCTCCTATGTCAAAAGCATTGCGTGACACAAAATGCTTCAGTCGTTCAACGGCCTGGGCCGGGCAAACGAGGCCTCCCGTACAGCGCCGCCGAACCTCATCATTTTCCTTCACGGCTTGACTGCCACATTCAGGACACTTATGGGGGAATTGGTACGCTTGACTTGTGACTGGGCGTTTTTCCATAACTACTTCGACAACCTGCGGGATGACATCTCCGGCGCGTTTGATTATCACCGTGTCTCCAATGCGAACATCCTTACGAACAATTTCCTCTTCATTATGAAGGGACGCATTGGAAACGACGACACCGCCTACGGTGACTGGGTTAAGTCGAGCAACTGGGGTCAATGCGCCGGTGCGTCCAACTTGTATATCAATAGCATTTATAATGGTCATTACAATTTCTGCGGGGAACTTATGCGCAATGGCCCAACGCGGGGCACGTGAGACAAACCCTAAACGCTCTTGATAGTCAAGTCGGTTGACCTTGTGGACAATACCATCGACGTCATAACCCAATCGTGCCCGTTTTTCGTATAATTTGTCATAGAACGCAAGCACAGCTGCTATATTATTGCAGAGCTTAGCTTCTGCATTGACTGGGAATCCCCAGTCTCTAAGTTTTCCTAAAACTTCCCAATGTGTATCAGATATAGGCGCGGATACCTGACCTAGGGAATAAGCAAAAAATGACAAAGGCCTGCTGGCAGTTATGGAACTATCTAATTGCCGTAAACTTCCTGCAGCAGCATTTCGTGGATTGGAAAAAACCTTTTCACCCATAGCTCTCTGCGCAGCATTAAGGACTTGGAAATCCTTGCCAGACATATAAACTTCGCCCCGCACTTCAAGCACTTTAGGCACATCCCCCGGTAATGTCTCAGGAAAATTTTTTAGTGTTCTCATATTGGTTGTTACATCTTCTCCAGTCGCACCGTCGCCCCTAGTTGCTCCTTGAACAAAAACACCATGCTCGTAGCGCAGGGAAATAGACAGGCCATCAATCTTTGGCTCTGAAACCATCTCTAGTGGCAAGGATGGGTCATCAGCAAGCTCTTTCAAAAACCGCCTGATCCCATCAATAAATTCCCGATAACCACTTTCTTTGAACACATTGCTAAGGGAGAGCATGGGCTGAGCGTGAGTGACCTTAGAAAATCCTCCTATAACTGGAAAACCAACCCGCTTTGAGGGGCTATCAGCCCGGATTTGGTCAGGAAACCTTGCCTCAATGGCGCTATTGCGCAGTTTCAAGGCATCGTATTCTGCGTCGTTGATATTAGGAGCGTCTTTCTGATAATAGGCGAAATCATGGGCAGCGACCTCTCTTGCAAGATCAGCTAGTTCTACGACCACATCTAGCCCCATTAGTTCTTGAACGGGAATATCGCGCAAGGTGCCACTCACCGAATTGTATCCTGCAACAGGCTATGAGCTGCAGCTCGCGCTTCCTCCGTTACTTCTGCACCAGCTAGCATACGGGCTATTTCTTCCTTTCTGGCAACCTCCCCCAAGATTTCTATGCTAGTTGTGACTTGACGCTCACCACCTGATTTGAATACTCGCCAGTGGTGTGCACCGCGAGAAGCTACCTGAGGTGAATGAGTGATAACCAAAACCTGAGCACTTTGAGCTAAAGTTGATAATCGCTCTCCAACAGCAGCAGCGACTGCTCCGCCAACGCCAGAATCAACTTCATCGAATATAATAGTCGGAATTGCATCGGATGCTGCCAAAACAGCTTTTAAAGCCAACATAAAACGGGAAATCTCACCGCCAGAAGCTATCTTGTTCAATGGGCCCGCCTTAGCACCAGGGTTAGTGGATACTTGAAAGGTAACCTGATCACAACCATGAGAACCCCAAGAGGATTCTTCCAATTCTACAATTTGAGTAACAAAGGTGGCTTTATCCATCTTTAAGGGTGCAAGTTGCCCACAAACACCTTTATCTAGTTTAGCTGCCATCTTAATACGAGCTGCGGAGAGCTCTTTTGCATGTGCAACGTAGGATTTTCTGGCTTCATTAGCTTCAATTTCTAGTTTCTTTAATCTAGCTCCACCATCTTCAACATCCGAAAGTCTAGATTTTATATTATCAAGTAGACCCTCTAAATCATCCACAGCAACATTATGCTTACGGGCTTGGGCACGTAGAGCAAATAATCGTTCTTCGACAGTCTCCAACTTTTTCGGATCTAGGTCAATTTCAGAGTATGCTTTTTCTAACAGTGCTTGGCCCTCAGCAGCCTCAATAGCAGCCCTGTCTAGAGCTGCAACTGCCTCATCTAAACGACCGTTAGCTTTATCCGCGACAAGTTCTAAGCGGTGCCCCGCTTTGCGTAACCTTTCTTCCATACCATCGGATCCGGTTAACTCTTCCAGAGCCTTCTTCATGGCATCAATCAAGTGCTCACCGTGCATCATCATAGTGCGCTGGGAAGCCAACAATGAATCCTCACCTCTCTGTGGAGCTAGCGCTTCTAACTCGGTCACAGCATAAATTAGGTATTCCTGATCCCTCCTTGCTTCAATCATGTCATTTTCTGCTTGATCACGGGCCAATATAGCCTTTTGCCAAGAAAACCAAAGAGACGATACATATGCTTGGTCCTGTTTCAAACCTCCATATGAATCCAATAATCCGCAATGATTGGACGCATTAATAAGGCGCTGACTTTCAAACTGGCCATGCACCTCAACCAAAGCCTCCCCAATACGTTTTAGCAAAGCTACGCTGATGGATTGATCATTAACGAAAGAGCGCGATCTACCATCAGGAGCAAGAACCCTGCGCAAAATTAACTCGCTGTCATTAAACTCAATGCCATGTTCGTCAAGAATTTTATCAATGCTACTTTCGGCTGTTAAATTGAAGGTTGCCGTTACCACGGCCTGTTTAGCACCTTGTCGCACAAGGCGTGCCTCGGCACGTGAGCCAAGTGTCAGGCCTAAGGCATCCAAAAGTATAGACTTTCCCGCACCGGTTTCGCCCGTGAGAACGCCCAAGCCTTCATCAAAAGACAATTCAAGATGTTCGATCAGTACGACATCACGGATTGATAGAGATTGCAGCATTAATTTTTGATTACCACAACTTATACCAAGGATCATCTTCCTTCGGCTTGACCAGTTTGCCTTCAACCAAAGCGTAGGAATCTGTATACCACGGGCTACCAGGAAAATTATGGCCCAACACAGCGGCAACTTTTTGCGCTTCCAGCTTAACGCCAATGGCAACATAGCTTTCTGCTAAACGGTGCAAGGCTTCGGGTACATGGGTAGTGCTTTGAAATTTCACAACAACGTTTTTAAAACGGTTTATAGCTGCTAGATTATGACCCTGTTTTAGGTAATAACGACCGATCTCCATTTCCTTGCCTGCAAGATGGTCACGTGTCAGGTCCAACTTTAGTTTTGCATCCTTAGCATATTTTGATTTGGGAAAACGCGTGATTATTTCTTTTAGAACTTTTGTAGCAACCTCAGTCATATTCTGGTCACGCGTAACATCAGAAATCTGCTCGTAGTAACATAATGCCTTCAGATAATACGCGTAAGGCGCATCTGGGCTTGATGGATGTAAATTGATAAATCTGTCTAAGGCAATGACTGCACTATCATAAGCATCATCTTGGTAAAAACTATAGGCAGACATTAATTGCGCCTTGGTAGCCCATTTAGAATATGGATGTTGACGTTCAACTTCATCAAAAAGGTATGCTGCTTCATCATAATCCCTCTGCTCAAGAACAATTAAGGCCTCATTGTAGATTTCTTCCACGGGTCGTTCTACATAATCAGCTACAGGAGCTTCTTGTGTACATGATGCGACAAAGATCAGAGGCACCAAAAGTCGGACAGTCTTCAATATATTCCAAAGCCAACTCAGTTTATTAAAAATATTTATATCACTTTTCATTCTTATGCCTTCAAATAAATATCCCGTATTACTATATCACGCCCTGAACGCGATTGTGAAACACCAAGGGCGCTAACTAGGCAAGAAATCTTTCATAAAAAAAGACGGGGATTTCCCGTCTTTTGTTTTTTCACTGCAATTGTATGTTCTATAGAGGAGATTAGGCCGTTGCCGGGATTTCAGAGCCCGCAACATCAACAGACCATGCACGTGCCGGATTGTCGGCAGCAGCCTTGGTCACTGACAGGTCATCGTAGCACCAAGCGTCTTCATCGGCGAAGAGAGCCCTTAGGAGAAGATTGGTAGCTTCATGGCCAGAGCATACCCCATGGAAGTGACCAAGAATTGCACCGCCAGCAAGATAAAGATCGCCTACAGCATCAAGAACTTTATGCCGTACGAATTCGTCATCATAACGCAAGCCGTCTTCATTAATTATCTTATCGCCACTTACGACGACGGCATTTTCTAAAGAACCGCCTTTAGCAAGCCCAGCTGCTCGCAGAGCTTCAACTTCGTGCAGGAACCCAAATGTACGTGCACGCGAAACCTCATTTTTAAAGTTTTCTCCAGCCATACACATAGAGTACGACTGATGCGAAACAGCAGAACTTTCAAAATCAATGTCAAAGTCAACCGTAAAACCACTGGAGGGAACTATACTTGCAGACTTCTCATCATCGCCAATTGATATAGCTTTGAGAATACGGATGTATCGACGAGGTCTATCCTGTTCAACCGTACCTGCACATTCAACCAAGAAAATGAAAGGAGCTGCACTGCCATCCATAACAGGGATTTCGGGACCATTGACCTCAATCACGGCATTGTCAACGCAAGAAGCGGATAAAGCTGCCATCAGATGTTCAACAGTAGAAATAGTAACACCGTCATCATTTCCAAGCGTTGTGCACAGGTTGGTTTCAACAACATTGTCCCATGTCGCCTTAATAATGGCACCACTACCGAAAATGTCAGTACGCTTGAAAACAATACCGCTGTCAGGTTCGCCGGGGTTAAGGGTCATAGAAATTTTCTGACCTGAATGAAGGGCTACACCCATACAGCCAATAGGGTTTTTTAAAGTCTTTTGTTTAGTCATCTTTCAACATCACTTGGCAATTCACAAAGATTCTTCAAGAAAAACTTATAAACTTAAAACAAATTTACTTATGTGTTTTACCAACCCCAACTGAGGCTTTCAAATAACTCTTTGTTACGCTGTGTTACACCAGCTTTATAATCGTTAATTCAATGACTTAAATAAATTTTCTAACAATTTTTTTAAGCATAAGTAATTTTTGAATGCTTAACTGTCATTAAGAAAAACAAACTAAGTAAAAGCCGTTCAAACTAAGTAAAAATTCATAAATTCGATTTTTTTGATCTAAAATTTCGCATTTTTTCTCGTCGCTTTTAATTAGCCTGACGGCGTAAAAATGCAGGTATATCAAGCAAGTCTGCTTCCCCTTGAGGCGATGGGATACGTTCTGCTTCATCCATACCACCCAGTTGAGTTTTCTCTCCAACCTCAGCAATTTCTGGGATGGATTTAGACTTTGGGGCCAGAGGTGGTGTTGCAGCTTTTGGCTCGAAAGCAACAGTTTCAGCCACATCACCAGCACTGCCTGCCAAACCAGTAACCCGTTCAAATAAACTTTGTTTTTTAGCCTTAGGCTCACTAACTTTAGGTTTTATTTCAGTGCTTTTGCTGCCATTAGTCATCGCTGCTGCCGCAAATGGGTCTGCTACCTCTGGAGCTTGCTCGCCAGTCGAACATATGGGCGCTTCAGGAATAAAAGCATCGTCAATATTTTTCCCAGGTGTCGCAGGTACGGGGTTGCCCTGGTCAATCACGAGTTCTTTGATCTGTTCAGCCTTACATTTAACCATAATATTGGCTTCAGCTTCAATCGCAGGCAGCCCCTGCTCAATCACAACCTCAGCTTTTTCAACTTCTTCTTCTTTGATTTCGTCCGCAGCAGCAGTTTTCAGAGATTCTCGAACTGTTTCAGCACTTGGGATTTCAAGATCTACTTCTTCCAAATCTTCTACTTTAGCAGGTGCCGCCGTAGGAAGATTCATCAATCCAACAACCTCAATGCCATCAGAAACGTCAGGTTTTATTTTCTCAGGGATTTCATCCATAGGAAGAGGCTCTACATTTTTGGTGTGGGCTACCGGCGCTGATACGGACAAGAATGTTGGAGCCGGAGCTGCTATGGCTTCACGATCCATCCCTGTAGCGACAACTGAAACTCTGATTTTTCCGGCGAGACTATCATCAAAAGTTGAGCCAAATATAATATAGGCATCTGCGTCAACCTCCGATCTAATTCTGTTTGCCGCCTCATCTGCTTCGAACAATGTCATATCTTGTCCGCCAGTAATGTTGATCAACACACCCTTGGCACCGTCCATGGAGCAATCGTCAAGAAGAGGATTTGAAATAGCAGCCTCAGCTGCATCTAGTGCGCGTCGTTCTCCCTCGGCTTCACCAGTTCCCATCATTGCCTTACCCATTTCGCTTATTACCGAACGAATGTCGGCGAAGTCGAGGTTAATAAGGCCCGGCATGACCATCAAGTCAGTAACACCTCGAACACCAGAATACAGTACTTCGTCAGCCATATTAAAGGCATCAGCGAAAGTCGTTTGTTCATTAGCAACCCTGAATAGGTTCTGATTTGGGATAACAATAAGAGTATCGACAAACTGTTCCAAGTCTTCTATGCCTGCTTCGGCGATATTATAGCGATGTATTCCCTCAAACTGGAACGGTTTAGTGATCACACCAACTGTGAGAATACCTCTCTCCTTAGCTGCTCTTGCAACGACAGGAGCAGCGCCTGTGCCTGTGCCCCCACCCATACCAGCCGCAATAAAGACCATGTGCGAGTCCTTAATTTGCTCTTCGATATCTGCCAAGGATTCTTCTGCTGCAGCCCTTCCGACCTCTGGTTTGGAACCTGCACCTAAGCCCTCAGTGACATTTGCGCCTAACTGAACTCGACTATCCGTTTTGGATAAAGATAATGCCTGGGCATCCGTATTGGCGACAACAAAATCGACACCCTCCAGTTGCTTATCTATCATATTATTAACAGCATTCCCGCCGGCGCCACCAACACCAATGACAGTTATTCGGGGCTTAAGTTGGGGTATGTTGCTGTTGGGTATTGTCAAATTAATGCTCATGTCAGCCTCCAATTTCGTATGGCTATATGTGGGTAATTGCCAAGGTGTGTCTCATTTATCTTCAATTCCTGTTATCACATGTTACATAATCCCCCTAAATTATTGAAAAATCATTAAAAACTCTCCTTTAACCACTGGCCGAATCGCGCAAAACTGCTATTTGGCTCATCAGAGGGTCTATATGCATTATTTGCTTCTTTTGCTGGGTTATTAAAAACGAAATGTAAGAGCCCGACTGAAGTGGAAAATGCTGGGCCAGAGACAGATTCGGCGAGGCCATCAACTCTGTGTGGCCTGCCTTGGCGAACTTGTTTGTCAAGAATTTCTCCGGCCATTTCCTTTGCTCCGGAAAGTTGAGAGGCACCTCCAGTAAGAACTATGCGGCGACCAGCAACCTTATCGAAGCCAGTGTCAGCCAATCTGTTGCGGACCAACTCAAATGTTTCTTCCATGCGCGGGCGAATAATTCCAATCAAGACCGAACGAGGGACTTGATTAGTTTCCCCGGTTTCTTCTTCACCAATCAATGGAACCTTAATTATTTCGTTATTATCAGAGGGTGTCGGAATGGCACTACCATAGAGCGTTTTCATGCGCTCAGCATGAACAAATGGTGTTGAAAGTCCACGTGCTATATCATTTGTGACGTGCACCCCTCCGACAGGAATAGAGTCGATATAGACAAGTTCGCCATCAAAGAAAACGGATATAGTGGTCGTGCCACCGCCCATATCAATACAGGTAACGCCCAAGTTTGCCTCGTCTTGCGATACACATGCAAGTGCAGATGCGTAGGGTGTAATAGCCTTGCTGCAAATATTTAAATGACAGCGAGATATACCTTGCTCAAGATTTCGCAATGGGCCACTAGCGGCTGTGACTATATGCATATTAACACCCAAAGAATTGCCGTAGAGCCCCCTTGGGTCGCGTACTCCCTTGTTCCCATCAACGCTGTAACCAACAGGTATTAAATGAATAAGTTCCCGTTCAGTGTTTTCGCGTTCAACCAATCCTGCTGGGTCAAGCAAACGGCGCAAATCATTGTCACATATTTCGTGACCGGCAATGGAGACCTCATAGGCAATTAGGCTGGACATAGGATCACCGCAGGAGACATTAACAACAACGTTACGTATGTTTTCACCCGCCATTTTTTCCGCTGCTTCTATTGTAGATCGAATCGTCGATTCTGTGCGTTCCATATCTATAATTTTGCCAGAACGAAGCCCATGCGAAATTTGATGACCAATACCAATGATTTCAAAACCACCATCCGCTTTAGGCTTGGCGATTAGACAGCACGCTTTGGTTGTTCCCAGGTCAAGTGCCGCTACAAGGCCAGAACGAACTTTGTTAGAAACAACACTATTGAATATTTTTTTTGGTTGAGCATATGTCACGGATCAGGTTTTCCTTCCAGATTTGAGCTTAATTTCTGATCCGCCTGGATTTTTCTGAACAATCACACGATCTGGAAGCCTAAGATCGAGCATCCTTACATCGCTGTTTAGGATCCCATGACGACTTTCATATTCTGCAAGTCGAGACCAGGCGGCTCTTGCCCGTTCAGCGGGCAGTTGTATATCAATTTCACCCTTGAGCCGTATATTCCATCGCCTGCCACCAACGCGCACAGCAGATGTTGCCAAATTCATCAATTGTGGTTGCGTCTCTAGAATGCCAAGTAAAGCAGAAGCGTTTTCTGGAGCATCCTCGCCAACCACAACTAGAAGGTCAGAAAATTTTTCAATATTTTGCCCTAAAATGATTTTTCCCGTGCGGTCTATAAGCTCAAATCTACCTTTTCGCTGCCAAATGGCTAGGGGGTGACGTTCGATCACACTCAGTAAAATAGTATTGGGCAACATCCTTTCAACAGTCGCACTTGAGACCCAAGGCAGCAATTCAACACGTTGCCTTGCTTTATTAAGATCATAGGCTAGGATTGGCGCACCGCGGGCTAAGCGAACTGCTTTCAAAAGAACATCCTTCGCCGTTTGCGAACGACCAACTACGAGCACATCCTCGGCCGTAAAACCCAATGTTCCAGAAAAAGCAATTAGGTTCCATTTTGTCTGATCAATAGTGCGCTTAACCATTCCATTGTTCCAGCTCCACACGCCAGCAATAGCCATTCCAACTATCAAAACTACAGTGAGTGCTATTAGACTACCAAATCCACGCCAGACGGGAATGACACGCCTTAGGGGTTCTCCGCGTTGTGGTGATGCGTTCTCTTTTTTTACAAACCTATTAAAAAACTTCATGAGTCGCACTCCGCATTTTCCACCATCCAGACAACCAAATCTTCAAATGAAATACCCGCGTATGCAGCCTGCTCAGGAACAAGTGACATTGGCGTCATGCCTGGCTGAGTATTTACTTCAAGGATATAGAGTGTTTGACCATCGTATCTGAAATCTGCTCTTGAGACTCCACGGCACCCAAGGGCCTGATGTGCCGTAACAGCCATTTGCATAGCTTGATCATAAACTGTTTTCTCTATTTTGGCGGGGATTACATGAAGAGACCCAGCCTTTTCATACTTTGCAGAATAATTATAAAAGCCTTGATCCGTTGTTATTTCAGTCACTGCCAGTGCTTGATCTCCCATCACAGAAACTGTTAGCTCCCGGCCCTCAATGAACGCTTCAACCATAACCTTCTCGCCGAAAGGCCAGATGCCATTCGCGAGCACCACCTTATTTCTCTCACTTTTCACTATATGAACACCAACACTAGACCCTTCATTAGTCGGTTTAATGACATATGGCAGCGACATGAAACCACCAGCAAGGACATCTTTACGACTGATGATGATATGTTTTGCTACGGAAAGACCTTCTTTTTCAAATAACCTCTTCGACATTGGTTTATCCATAGCAATAGCCGAGGCAAGCAAGCCGGAATAGGTGTAGGGAATATCAAGAATATCAAGTAAGGCCTGAACACTACCATCCTCACCAAAACGTCCATGAAGAGCGTTAAAAACAACATCAGGCTTTGGCAAAAGCTGGGCTAGCAAAGAACCTATATCGCGCTGTACATCAATTAATGTAACCTGATACCCAGCCTGTTTAAGGCTCTGGGATACAGCGGTTCCGCTAACAAGCGAGACTTCACGCTCAGTCGACCAGCCACCCATCAGGATGGCAACTTTTTTTCTCATTGTCTGCCCCCCTCTTTCAAACTTTGAAGGGGGATCCCTATACGCCGAATTTCCCATTCAAGAGTGATACCGCTTTTCTCAAAAACACGCCTTCGCACGTCTTCTCCAAGACCTTCAAGATCAGCTGCTGCGGCATTCCCTTTATTAATAAGAAAGTTACAATGTTTTTCTGACACCATTGCATCACCTCGAACTAGGCCGCGACAACCGGCCTCGTCAATCAACTCCCACGCTTTGGCATCAGATGGATTTGTAAATGTCGAGCCGCTTGTCGATGTCCGTACCGGCTGGGATTTTTCTCGTGTTGCTTTGATTTCATCCATGCGTTGGGAAATTATTGATTTTGCCTCAGGTGCCCCCTTGAGAACCGCATCAACAAATAGCCAATCATTCCGAATAATTGTTTTACGATAACCAAAACCCATATCTTCAGCTGCAAGTTCGTGAACCTCACCATGATTATCAACAGCTCTGGCACTAACAAAAACATCCTTAAATTCTGATCCGTAGGCACCGCCATTCATTCTTAAGCCCCCACCAATAGTGCCAGGAATTCCAGTCAAGAATTCAAGGCCTCCAAGGCCAGCTTGTTCTGCCACCCGTGCAACATTAATATCTAATGCACCAGCACCTACTTTTAGAAAATGATTATCATTTTTAATGAAAGCAAACTCTTTGCCTAGGCGAATAACGACACCCGGCACGCCACCGTCCCGCACTAAAAGATTTGATCCGACACCTATAATGGTAACAGGAATATCAAATGGACGGGCAAATAAGAAAAGCTTCAAGTCATTTACATCTGCTGGACGAAACATCACTTCAGCTGGGCCACCAACTTTCAACCAAGTAATTTTGTACAGAGGTGCATTTGCAGTGTAGCTTCCGCGCACTGTAGGAAGACGACTAATAAGATCTTTGGATATTTGATCGGCTGCCATCATTCGTGGCTCTCTTCTGATCCGTAACGCAACATACGAATCTTTTCAGGAAGCGTATTAGCAAGTTGGGTAATGCTGCCTGCACCAAGACAAACAACCATATCCCCAGGCCCGCATAAGTCATTAATTATACTAGGCAGTTGCTCACTATCTAACAGTGGCATCACAGTTCGATGGCCGCGTTCACGCAAACCCCTAACAAGAGCGTCACGGTCAACGCCTTTTATTGGTGCCTCACCAGCAGAGAAAACATCGGTGACCAGAACTGCATCCGCATCATTGAAACAGGTGCAGAAGTCCTCAAACAAATCACGTAATCGCGTGTACCTGTGCGGTTGCATGACAGCAATAACTTGACCTTCACTGGCTTCGCGGGCAGCCGCAAGAACTGCCAAGATTTCGACAGGATGATGACCATAATCATCAATCACTGTGACGCCATCAACTTCACCAGTTTTTGTAAATCGCCTTTTGACACCCTCAAAATTGGTCAGGCCACCCTGCAAAATATCATCTTCGATACCCATTTCACTAGCGATAGCTATAGCGGCTAGGGCATTTTGAATATTGTGGTCGCCAAACATTGGCAGGTTGACAGCCTGGAGTGTGCGCGTTGAAATGGCCTTTCGGTCATTAATAACCACATCCATACAGATGCCCCCTTTACCACGTTTGACGTTGACTGCACGTACATCTGCCTGCGGACTAAAGCCATAAGTCACAACCTTACGGTCAGAAACTCTGGGGATCATCGCTTGAACTTCTAGATGATCAATACAAAGAGCAGCGAAACCATAAAACGGAATGTTTTGCACAAAGGCGTCAAAAGCTGAGCGCAAAGTATCAAAATCGCCATAGTGGTCAAGATGCTCAGGATCAATGTTGGTGACCACGGCAATAGTGGATGGAAGTTTTAGGAAGGTACCGTCAGACTCATCCGCTTCAGCTACCATCCAGTCGCCATCACCCAACTTTGCATTGGTTCCAAGGGCATTAATGATGCCCCCATTTATTACTGTTGGATCCATGTCCGCTGCTTCAAGAATTGCTGCAATCAAGGATGTCGTCGTCGTTTTTCCATGGGTGCCACCAACTGCAATAGACCATTTCAGACGCATCAACTCACCCAGCATTTCAGCACGGCGAACAACAGGAAGCAGCTTACTGCGGGCAACCAAGACCTCGGGATTGTCATCCTTTACTGCAGATGAAATAACCACAACCTGTGCATTGCCTATGTTATATTCATTATGGCCAATAAGCACTTTAATGCCCATTTCCTGTAGTCGTTTGACATTAGCATTGTCAGACAAATCGCTGCCTTGAACCGAATATCCAAGATTATGTAATACTTCGGCAATGCCGCTCATGCCTATACCACCAATACCAACAAAATGAATCGTCCCTATAGAAAGAGATAGCGCCCTCATGCAATTCTCCTTTCATTTTCATCTTTGCCTATCAGATCACAGACTGCATCAGCGAGCCTAACCGCTGCGTCTGGTTGACCAGAACTTCTTGCACACTCAGCCGCGCGTTTAAGAATTCTAGGTACAGTAAGCAATGAGCTAAGTCGTTCAGCCAAACCATCAGGAGTTAAACTTTCCTGGGGCATTAACCAGCCACCTCCCACTTCATCAAGCGCATGTGCATTGAATGTTTGATGGTCATCAACCGCGTGGGGATAAGGGACCAGTATTGCGGGCCTGCCAACAGTCATGACCTCTGACACCGTCGACGCGCCAGCTCGACAAATCAGCAAATGGCTGCGCGAAAAAAGTTCTGGAATGTCATTAAAAAAACTCTCTAGCTTCGCATTAACCGCTATGCGCTTGAAAGAATTACGAGCGCTGTCCAAGTCTTCCGGACGACATTGTTGGCTTATAAGAAGACGCGATTTAATATCTGCGCCAAGGCGAGTAATAGCCTCAGGAATTATTTTACTAAGGATGTGGG
>Ga0209630_10001217_pt1 | contig 28042 bp, 19 predicted proteins | sample COG_01_FD_184745 | JGI IMG/M metagenome (GOLD analysis project Ga0209630, IMG submission 184745) | Pelagic Microbial community sample from North Sea - COGITO 998_met_01 (SPAdes) (version 2) | ecosystem: Environmental > Aquatic > Marine > Neritic zone/Coastal water | place: Helgoland, sampling... | reverse complement strand
TAGCATATTGGGTATTGCCAATTCCTAATGCATATGGATCTTTGTGGGTTAATTTTAATTCTCCTCTCTTATGGGATGTTTTTGCAATATCCACATATTTATCAGTTTCTTTAGTGTTTTGGTGGACGGGATTATTACCTGATTTTGCTATGATTAGAGATAGAGCTGTAAAACCTTTTCAGAAGAAAATATATAGTTTAGTTAGTTTTGGATGGACAGGTAGAGCTAAAGATTGGCAAAGATTCGAGGAAGTTTCATTAGTGTTAGCCGGTTTAGCAACTCCATTAGTTTTATCAGTACACACTATTGTATCCTTTGACTTTGCAACGTCAGTAATCCCTGGTTGGCACACAACTATTTTTCCACCTTATTTTGTTGCCGGAGCAATTTTTTCTGGTTTCGCAATGGTTAACACTTTACTTATTATTATGAGAAAGGTATCGAACTTGGAAAATTATATAACTGTTCAACATATTGAATTAATGAATATAGTTATTATGATTACTGGATCTATTGTTGGTACAGCTTATATAACCGAACTTTTCATTGCTTGGTATTCCGGAGTTGAATACGAACAATATGCTTTTTTAAATAGAGCTACTGGACCTTACTGGTGGGCTTACTGGGCTATGATGACGTGTAACGTATTCTCTCCACAACTAATGTGGATAAAAAAGCTGAGGACCAGTATTCTTTTTTCATTTTTCATTTCAATTGTTGTAAATATTGGAATGTGGTTTGAAAGATTTGTTATTATTGTTACTTCTCTTCACAGAGATTATTTACCTTCCTCTTGGACAATGTTTTCTCCAACTTTTGTAGATGTGGGAATATTTGTTGGTACAATAGGGTTCTTTTTTGTATTGTTTTTATTGTACTCAAGAACATTTCCTGTAATTGCACAAGCAGAAGTTAAGACAATATTAAAAAGTTCAGGTGATAACTATAAAAAAATTAGAGATAAAAAATAATGGCTGATAAAATATTACATGCCGTATACGATGACGATGATAAGTTAATGGATGCTGTCAAAGATTTAAAAGCATCTAACTTTTCTATAGACGAAGTTTATACTCCGTTTCCAGTTCACGGACTTGATAAAGCTTTAGGTTTAAAGCCTACTAGATTAGCTATTTTATCATTTATTTATGGATGTATTGGATTTTGTTTTGCAATCTTCATGATGAATTATATTATGATAGTCGATTGGCCTCAGAATATTGGAGGAAAACCAAGTTTTTCATTTATTGAAAACATGCCTTCTTTTGTACCAATAATGTTCGAGTTAACTGTATTTTTTGCTGCTCATTTAATGGTTATTACCTTCTATTTAAGAAGTAAGTTATGGCCTTTCAAAGAGGCCGAAAACCCAATACCTTCTACTACTGATGATAAATTTTTAATCGAAATTAAATTTCATGGTGATGGGAAGGCTTTAAAATCTGCTGTTAAAAAAACAGATGTACTTGAAGTTAAAATAATTGATAATAAAGGATCTAACTAATGAAAAAATATACTTTTTTTAGCGTGATGATATTGTTTAGTATTTTGACTGTTTCATGTTTTGATAAGTCCAAACCTAACTATCAGTTTTTTCCTAACATGTATGAATCTGTTGGATACAGTACTTATCAGGAGTCAGATGCTTTTTCAAATGGAATTGAAGCTCAAATCCCTGTAGAAGGATCTATACCAAGAGGATGGGTACCTTATGAATACTCTGACACTAATGAAGGTTATGAATCAGCTAAAGCCAATCTTTTATCTCCTTTAGAAGTTAATGATGAAAATATTTCAAAAGGTAAAGAGTTGTACAATATTTATTGTGCTGTATGTCATGGCTCAAAGGGTGATGGTCAAGGAATATTAATGAAAAACGAAAAGTTTTTAGGTATTCCAAGTTATGCTGATAGAGATATAACTGAAGGAAGTATTTATCATGTTTTAATGTATGGTAAAAATTTGATGGGTTCTCACGCAAGCCAAGTTAATGCAAAAGAAAGATGGCAAATTTCGCAATACGTAATAAGTTTAAGAGAAAAATTAATAAAATAAATTAATGTATAAGGTTTCTAAAAATATAAAAATCTTCTCACTTGCCTTAATGGTAACAGGTGTCCTTGGTTTAGGTTTTAGTTTTTATTCTGCTCCTAAAACTGTTGAAGAAGCAAAAGCAATGTTTGCTGACTCTCATTCCGACGGGCATCATGAAGATGAAACACATAATTCTGAAGAGGCTACCATTGCAAATGTTGATTCACATGGTTCTTCAGACGTTCATCAAGAGGAAGACGCTCATTCTTCTCATGACGAGCATCTCCTACATTACCTTCAAAACCGTCCATGGTCAGCTTTATATGTAGCTGCATTGTTTTTTATGTTTTTGTCATTAGGAACTTTAGCTTTTTATGCAATTCAAAGAGCTTCTCAGGCAGGTTGGTCTCCACTTTTATTTAGAGTAATGGAAGGAATAACGGCTTATTTGCTCCCAGGAACTTTGATTATCCTAGTAATATTAATTTTATCTTCATTACACTTAAATCATCTTTTTGTTTGGATGGATCCTGAAGTAGTTGCTCATGATAAAATAATACAAGGTAAAGTAGGATATTTAAACGCTCCTTTTTTAATAGCCAGAGCAGTTTTTTATATTGCAGGTTGGAATTTTTACAGATATATTTCTAGAAAATATTCTTTAGCTCAAGATAATTCTTCAGATATATCTAATCACACAAAAAATTTCAAATGGTCTGCTGGATTTTTAGCATTTTTTATAGTCACAGAATCTATGATGTCATGGGATTGGATTATGTCAGTTGATCCTCATTGGTTTAGTACTTTATTTGGCTGGTATGTATTTGCAAGTATGTTTGTTTCTGGAATTACAACTATAGCATTAATTACGATATATTTAAAATCAAAAGGTTATTTAGAAAAAGTAAATCATAATCATATTCATGATTTAGGTAAATTTATGTTTGGAGTTAGTGTGTTTTGGACTTATTTATGGTTTTCTCAGTTCATGCTTATTTGGTATGCAAACATTCCTGAAGAAGTAACTTATTTTATCACTAGAATAGAGGATTATAATCTTCCTTTCTTTGGAATGATTGCATTGAACTTTATTTTTCCTTTATTATTATTAATGAACAGTGATTATAAGAGAGTTAATTGGTTTATTGTTATGACTGGAATAATAATTTTAATTGGTCATTATATTGATGTTTTCAACATGATTATGCCGGCCACAGTTGGAGATCAGTGGTTTTTTGGAATACCTGAACTTTCTGGCATCTGTTTCTTTGGTGGACTATTTATATATGTAGTATTTAATAGTTTATCTAAAGCTCCTTTAGAACCATCTGGAGATCCGTTAATTAAAGAAAGTGAAAAATTTGTTTATTAAAGATTATATTAAATGACAGTACTACTCATATTAACAATTTTAATCTTAACAGGAATTGCTTTATGGCAAATAACTAAGATATTTGAACTGTCTCAACTTGGACAAAAAAAAGATAATTCTCAGATTGCTACTGAAAAAGATAATGACTTAAATGGTAAATTAATGTTTGCTTTTTTAGTTTTTATTTATGCTGTTACTATTTATTCTTTCTGGACTTATTCAAAAGTACTTCTACCAGAGTCTGCTTCTGCTCACGGCCCAGCATATGATACACTGCTTTGGATTTCTTTTGCAGTTATTTTATTTGCTCAGACTATAACTCAGGCTGTATTACATATTTTTGCTTACCAGTATCGAGGAATCAATAATAGAAAAGCATATTTTTTTACTCATGATAATAAATTAGAATTTATTTGGACAATAATTCCAGCCATTATCTTTTTTATGCTAATTATATATGGAATGATAACATGGGGAAAGATTATGAATTTTGAAGAAGATGATGATGCCTTAGTTGTTGAGTTATACGCACAACAATGGAATTGGAAAGCAAGATACGGAGGAGAAGATAACGTATTAGGAGATGCGAATGTTAGATTTTTAAATGATTTTGACGGAAAAAATTCAGTTGGAATTGATTCATCTGATCCTAATGGAATGGATGATTTTGTTGTTACCCAAGAATTCCATCTTCCTGTTAATAGAAAAGTAATTTTTAAACTAAGATCTCAAGATGTTTTACATTCCGCATATATGCCTCATTTTAGAGCTCAAATGAATTGTGTTCCTGGAATGATTACTGAGTTTTCTTTCACTCCAACTATAACAACGGATGAAATGAGAATGAATTCAGATGTTGTAGATAAGGTAAATAGAATAAATAAAATTAGATACGAAAATAGTAAAATACTCACTGCAAACGGTGAAGAAGCATTAGAGCCTTATCAGTTTGACTATTTGTTGTTGTGTGCTAAAATTTGTGGAGCATCTCACTATAACATGCAAATGAAAATAGTAGTAGAATCTGAAAAAGATTATGAAAAATGGGTTGCCAAGCAACAAATATTTTCGGAAGTAATTCAATAATATAATATGTCAGAAGTTTCAGGTATTTCGCATTCAAATCATGATGATCACCATCATCACAAAGAAACATTTATAACTAAATATATTTTTAGTCAAGATCATAAAATGATCGCTAAACAATATTTAATTCTTGGTGTTTTATTTATGGGTTTCATTGGTATAGCTATGTCTTTATTGTTTAGACTTCAATTGGCTTGGCCAGAACAATCTTTTGCAGTTTTTGATATTTTTTTAGGAGATTGGGCTCCTGAAGGGGTGATGGATCCAAATATATATTTAGCTCTTGTCACTATTCACGGAACCATAATGGTTTTCTTTGTACTTACAGCTGGTTTAAGTGGAACTTTCAGTAATCTATTAATTCCATTGCAGATAGGAGCTCGAGATATGGCATCTGGACTTTTAAATATGATTTCGTTCTGGTTATTTTTCCTTTCAAGTATGATAATGCTTGCTTCTCTTTTTGTTGAAGCTGGTCCCGCTGCTGCAGGGTGGACAATTTATCCCCCTCTTAGTGCATTACCTCAAACTCAACCGGGTTCTGGAATGGGAATGACACTATGGTTAATTTCAATGGCTATTTTTGTTGCATCTTCATTATTAGGATCACTTAACTACATAGTTACAGTTATAAATTTAAGAACTAAAGGAATGTCTATGTTCAGGCTTCCTCTTACAATATGGGCATTTTTTGTTACAGCAATAATTGGAGTAATTTCTTTCCCTGTTTTACTTTCAGCTGCTTTACTTTTAATAATGGATAGAAGTTTTGGAACTTCATTTTTTCTTTCAGATATCTTTGTTCAGGGTGAAGTTTTACATTATCAAGGAGGGTCGCCTGTACTTTTCGAACATTTATTTTGGTTTTTGGGCCATCCTGAGGTGTATATTGTTTTATTACCAGCACTAGGAATTACCTCAGAAATTATTGCAACAAATTCAAGAAAACCAATTTTTGGTTACAGAGCTATGGTAGCTTCAATATTAGCTATTGCTTTCTTATCTACAGTTGTATGGGGACACCATATGTTTATTTCTGGAATGAATCCTTTTCTAGGTTCAGTATTTACATTTACTACTTTGCTTATTGCAATTCCATCTGCTGTAAAAGCGTTTAATTATATAACTACATTATGGAAGGGTAATCTACAATTTAATCCAGGCATGTTATTTTCCATTGGCTTAGTTTCTACTTTCATTACTGGAGGTCTTACAGGAATTATTCTAGGAGATAGTACTCTTGATATTAACATTCACGATACTTATTTTGTAGTAGCACATTTTCATTTAGTAATGGGTATTTCAGCACTTTATGGTCTGTTTGCAGGTGTATACCATTGGTTCCCTAAATTATTTGGAAGAATGATGAATAAAAATTTGGGATACATCCATTTTTGGGTAACGGCAATAGCTGCATATGGAGTATTTTTCCCAATGCATTTTATTGGTATGGCTGGGTTACCTAGAAGATATTATACTAATACTGCTTTCCCTTATTTTGATGATTTAGCAAACATTAATGTTGTAATCACAGTTTTTGCATTATTAGCTGGTGCAGCTCAGTTAGTCTTTTTATATAATTTCATTTCAAGTATGTTCTTTGGTAAAAAAGCAGAGATGAATCCTTGGAGATCTAACACTATGGAATGGACTGCTCCTGTAGAACATATTCACGGAAATTGGCCTGGCGAAATACCGCATGTGCATAGATGGGCATACGATTATAGTAAGCCTGGTCAGAAAGAAGATTTTGTACTTCAGACTACTCCTCTTAGTAAAGGAGAAAAAGAAACTGAACACTAGTTTGTTGTTATAAATATCGTTTTTCTTTTCCTTACCTTTGGATAAATGAATGAAAATTTAGACCCAACAGATTCTGGATTTAATAATGAAGAATTAGAAATTGATAAAGCCCTAAGACCGCTTTCATTTGATGACTTTGCAGGTCAAGACCAAATACTTAATAATCTTAAAGTTTTCGTAGAGGCGTGTAATCAACGATTAGATGCTTTAGATCATACTTTATTTCATGGTCCGCCTGGATTAGGAAAAACAACACTTGCTCATATTGTTGCAAATGAATTAGGAGTCAATCTAAAAGTTACATCAGGTCCTGTTTTAGATAAACCTGGAGATCTTGCAGGTTTATTAACTAATTTGGAGCCCAGAGACGTACTGTTTATTGATGAGATACATAGATTAAGTCCAATTGTTGAGGAGTACTTATATTCCGCAATGGAAGATTATAAAATAGATATAATGATTGAGACTGGTCCTAATGCTAGAACAGTTCAAATAAATTTAAATCCATTTACATTAATCGGAGCTACGACGAGATCGGGACTGCTTACAGCTCCAATGAGAGCTAGATTTGGAATCAATAGTAGGTTAGAGTATTATAAAACCGAATTACTTTCAACTATAGTAGAAAGAAGTTCAGAAATATTGGATATTGAAATAAATAGTAGAGCAGCAATAGAGATAGCTGGAAGAAGTAGAGGAACACCAAGAATTTCAAATTCATTGTTAAGAAGAGTAAGAGATTTTGCTCAAATTAAAGGAAATGGAACTATTGATATTGAAATAACGAGATATGCTTTAAAATCATTAAATGTTGACAAGAACGGATTAGATGAAATGGATAATAAAATTTTATCTACACTTATTGAAAAATTTAAGGGTGGCCCTGTAGGTATCAATACCTTGTCTACTGCAGTTTCGGAAAGTGCAGAAACAATTGAAGAGGTTTATGAGCCATTTTTGATTCAACAAGGATTTATAGTTAGAACACCAAGAGGAAGAGAGGTCACTAAGTTAGCTTACGATCATTTGGGCTTGAAAAAATCACAATCTCAAAACGAGTTGTTTTAATAAACTAATTAAAAATAATTAAATGGAGTTAAATAATTTGTTTTTTGATCTTTTAATAGATTTAAAAATACCAGAGTTTTATGCCGAAATATTGAATATATTTTTAGTTTCTATATTAATTCTCATTTCAGTTATAGTAATTAATTTTATATCGAAAAAGATAATAATTAATTTTCTTGAAAAACTTTCAAAGAGATCTAAGACTGATTTTGACAATTTTTTAATTGCTAATAATATTCAAATTTATCTAGCGAGATTAGTTCCTGTATTTTATATATATTGGATTATTCCGTCTTGGCTTGAAAATTTCCAAACTGTACTTGTTTATGCTCTTTTAGGTTTAAAAATTTATTTTATTTTTCTATTAGTTTCAATAATTAGAAACTTTTTGAACGCCACTAAAGAGTTTTTTAGAACTTTTGATTCTTTAAAAGGAAAGCCAATTGAAAGTTTTATTCAAGTAGCCATGTTATTAGTCTGGTTTACTGCTGTAGTATTAATTTTTTCAATTATTACAGGAACACAAGTCAGTACTTTTCTTACTGCTATGGGGGCGTTATCAGCAGTTATTATGTTAATTTTTAAGGATACCATACTAGGTTTTGTTGCAAGTATTCAATTAAGTTCAAATGATTTGATTAGAATAGGAGATTGGGTTACAATGAAAAAATTTGGTGCAGATGGAGATGTTATTGAGATTAATTTAAACTCTGTTAAAATTCAAAATTTTGATAAAACAATAACTACAATTCCTACTTACAAATTAATTTCAGATTCATTTACAAATTGGAGAGGAATGAGTGATTCTGATGGAAGAAGAATTAAAAGAGCTCTATTAATAAAAGGCTCTTCAATTAGATTTATTAAAAAAGAAGAAGTTTCTAAATTAAAAAACATCAAACTCTTATCTAAATACATTGATGAAACTGAAAAAGAGATTGAAAATCATAATTTTAAATTAGAGATTCCGTTAGATGATGCTATAAATGGAAGAAATCTTACAAATATTGGTTTATTTAGAAAATATATTGAAGAATATCTAATTGCTAATAAATTGATTAATAACGAAATGACTGTAATGTGTCGTCAATTATCTCCTACGTCTCAAGGTGTGCCACTTGAAATTTATGCTTTTATTTCTGACAAAGAATGGAAAAGTTATGAAAAAATAGTCTCGGATATATTTGATCATTTACTGGCTTCACTTAAAACTTTTGACCTTGAATTATTTGAACTTCCCTCAAATTTTAAAGTTTAATATGAAAAATTTTATAATCTTATTTTGTCTTTTAGTCTTTTTATCAATTGAAGCACAAACTGATAATAGTGCAGATTGTACAAAAGTGTACCTTATTAGGCATGCAGAAAAAGACAGGACAGATAAGACCAATTCTAATCCACATTTAAATTCATTTGGAATAAAAAGATCATTAAAATGGAAAGGTTTTTTTAAGAATACAGATTTTGATGTTATTTATTCTACAAATTATTATAGAACATTAGAAACTATAAAACCTTTTTCTGAAAACGGAACAGAAATAGTAATATATAACCCTTCCAAGTTTGATTATAACGAGTTTTTATTAAATAACAAAGGCAAAACGATTTTAGTTGTTGGTCATAGTAATACCATTCCAAATTTTACAAACGGTATTTTAAATAAAAAGTTATATAATAACATAGAGGATAATAATAATTCTAATTTATATGTTGTAAATATTTGTGATGGAATTGATCCTCAAAATTCTCTTTATTTTGTTAAATAATGAATACTTATTATGATAATTTAACGAAGGTAGAATTGCATGTTCACTTAGATTGTTGTCTTAGTTATAATGCTCTTAAAAAAATCAATCCTAAAGTAAGCTTTGAAACTTTTAAAAAACAATTTATTGGCACTTCTTGTAGTTGCCTGAAAGATTATATTAAATGTGCTGATAATGCATTAGAATATATGCAAACAAAAGAACAATTAGAAATTGTTGTTGAGGATCTTTTTGATCAATTTGAAAAGGATAATGTTATTTATGCTGAAGTTAGATTTGCTCCACTTCTTCATTTGAACAAGGGCTTAGCTCCTATGGAAGTTATTGAAATTGTAAGTAAGAAAACAATAGAAATGTCAGATAGTTCTGGAATTGAAGTTAATTTAATTTTATGCACATTAAGACATTATTCTAAAAAACAAAGTATAGAAACCGTTAATTTAATCAAAGATTTTGCTGGAGATAATGTAGTTGGATTTGATATAGCCGCTGATGAAGCTGGATTCCCACTCGATAACCATGTAGAAGCATTTAAACTGGCTAAAGATAGTGGTATACATTGCACAGCTCATGCTGGTGAAGCTTTGGGAGCCTCTAGTGTTTTAGAAACGTTAGATAAATTGAAGCCATCAAGAATTGGTCATGGAGTTAGGAGTGTTGAAAACGAATCTTTGTTACAAGAATTAAAAGCAAATAATATCCATTTAGAGCTTTGTTTGACTAGTAATATGGTTACACAAGTTTATGAAAATCTGAAGGATCATCCTATTGATTTTTTATACAAAAATGATTTCTCTATTAGTATAAATACAGATGGCAGAACAATTTCAGATACTAATTTAAATAATGAATATGATATTTTGGGCACTCAATTTAATTGGGTTAAGAGTAGCTTTTTAAAAGTAAACATTAAATCAATGGAAGCTTCATTTGCGAGTTCAAATACTAAAACAAAAATTATTTCACTTTTAAAATCAACTTATAATCTTTAAAAATTAGTGATTACAACAATTTCATTTTTCAAATACAGTACAAATAAATTTTGGGCTTTTAAACAGATGTATTTGGCTGAAAAATTAATGAACAAAACTTCAGGCCTTAGTTTTTATAAATTACTTGGAACCGGAGCAGGAGCAGGATTTAGTCTTTACCCTGATTTTAGTACTTATTCCATACTTTGTGTTTGGAAAGATCGCTTAAGTGCAGATAATTTTATAAATAAAAGTCATCATTCTATACTTATTTCAAAGAAGGCTTCTTTTAGAGCGGATTATTTTTTGAATCCAATACACAGCCATGGCAAATGGGATGGATTAAATCCATTTAAAGGCACGACTATTGTACAGGATAAATCAAAAAAAATTGCCATTATCACTAGGGCTACTTTAAATTATAGTAGATTATTAGAATTTTGGAAATCTGTTCCTAGAGCTTCAAAAGCTATTAAAAATGCTTCTGGAGTTATTTGGTTTAAAGGAATTGGCGAGCTTCCTTTTATTCAACAAGCAACTTTTAGTATATGGGAGAATATGGATTCGGTCACTGATTTTGCATATAAAAATAAAAATCACGCTGAAATAGTTAAAAAAACTAGACAAAGAAATTGGTATAAAGAAGACTTGTTCGCAAGATTTGAAATAATAGAGAAAAAGAATAAAGTATTTAATAATTGAAAAAAGCAATCATAATAGGCTCTGGAATTGGAGGAATCGCTACGGCATTAAGACTTAAGTCGATGAATTATGATGTTACAGTATTTGAAAATAATGATTTCCCAGGAGGTAAATTAACGAGTTTTGATTTAGGCTCCTATAGATTTGATGCAGGACCATCATTATTAACAATGCCGCATTTTATTGATGAGCTTTTTGATTTGTTTAATGAAAACCCCAGAGATCATTTTAATTATAAAAAAAAAGATATATCCTGTAAGTATTTTTGGGATGACGGAATTAAGCTTAATGCTTACTCAGATAAATCCAAATTCACAAATGAAATTAATGAGGTTCTTGGAGTGAATGAAGAATTAGTTTTAAATTATCTTTTGAAAGCTAAAAGAAAGTATGAATTAACTAAAAGTATGTTTTTAGAGCAATCGCTTCATAAGCTAAAAACCTATTTCACTAAGGATTTGTTAAATGGCCTTTTTAATATTTTTTCATTTCAAATAAATAAAACGTTGAATCAAGTCAATGTTTCAGAGCTTAAAGAACCACATTTAGTTCAGCTTTTTAACCGATTTGCAACTTACAATGGATCTTCACCTTATAAGACACCTGGAATGATGACTTTAGTACAGCATTTAGAACAAGAATACGGAACGTATGTCTCTGAAAAAGGTATGCAAAACATAACATCTTCATTATATGAGTTGGCTTTAAGACATGGAGTAAATTTTATGTTTAACAGTTATGTTTCAGAAATTATAGTTTCTAATAAAAGGGCTATTGGAATTATGGTCGAAGAAAAATCTTATGAATCTGATATTGTTATTTCGAATATGGATGTTGTTCCAACTTATAGAAATTTATTAAAGAATCATTATAAGCCAGAAAAGACGTTAAATCAAGAAAGGTCAAGTTCTGCCCTAATTTTTTATTGGGGAATAAAAAAAGAATTTAAAAATTTGGATTTACACAATATTTTTTTCTCAAAGGATTATAAATCAGAATTTCATTCAATTTTTGAAAACAATTCTATTTCAAGTGATCCAACTATCTATATTAATATCACTTCTAAAGATGTCAAAGGTGATGCCCCAAAAAATTGTGAAAATTGGTTTGTTATGATTAATTCCCCAAACGATTCCGGACAAGATTGGGACAGTATGATTGACAAGGTTAGAATTAACGTAATAAAAAAAATCAATAAAATATTAAACGTTAATATTGAAGATTATATCGAATGTGAAAAAGTATACACTCCTAAAACTATTGAGTCAAATACTCAATCCTTCATGGGTTCTTTGTACGGATCATCTAGTAATAATTTAATGTCTGCATTTTTAAGGCATCCTAATTTTTCTAATAAAATATTAAATCTATATTTTTGTGGTGGTAGTGTTCATCCTGGCGGAGGAATCCCATTGTGCTTGTTGTCTGCTAAAATTGTATCACAATTAATAAAGAACAAATGAATTTCTTAATTCCCAATAATAATACTTCTAAAATTTCTGTATTTATAATATGGTTATTTCATCTATGTGGAATGGCAGGAATTTCATATGGAAATAAAGAGTTTTTTTTAGCATTTACACCAATCAACCTTTTTATTTCTTTTGTTTTATTATTTGTTAATCAAAAACAATTAGAGAGTAAGGAGCTTAAAGCAGCTTTTTTAATATTTTTTATTGGAATGATTTCAGAGATATTAGGTGTTAAATACGGACTTATTTTCGGAGATTATGTTTATTTAGACAACTTGGGTGTTAAAATTTTAGGTGTCCCAGTTCTAATCGGAGTAAATTGGATAATATTAACTTTTATTACAGGTTCTTTGTCTTCATGGGTTTTTAAAAATAAATATATATCTGTTTTGACGGGAGCGTTATTAATGATAATTTTAGATTTATTGATTGAGCCGGTTGCTCCACTTTTAGGATTTTGGATATTTGATTCCCCAGTAGCACCATTACAAAACTACATTGGATGGTTTGTAATTGGAATTATCACTCAAATTATTTTTCAATTGAAAATAATTGAAAAAGAATATACTTTTTCAACTCACCTTTTAATAGTAAATGCAATTTTCTTTGCATTTTTAAATTATAAAATCGTTTGAGTTTTATATTAGGATTTGTTTACAGTTAATTTTCCGTCATTAAGGGTTGTAGTGTAACATTTTAATGCTCCACCTGCAGTTCCAGATGTTGTACAATCAGTTGGATAACTGTTGTTGTGAGCGCCACAAACAAACCTGTCTTGAGAAGTGTTATAACTCCACTGACTTGAATTTCCTTGATGAGGACATGAATTAGTAAATGCTCTGTAAGTTGAGGCGTCAATTTTAAGTATTAACATAGCTTCAGCTCCAAAATTCATCCATCCATTACTGTTAAGCGATGAAAAGTTTGAATTGCTTAATGTTATAACAACTGTATTGCCACTAACAGTGTAACCTTTATCGTTGCTGTTACCACCTCCACCTCCACCTGAGGGGACTTCATTGTCGTCTCCTCCAGATGAGCATGCTTCAAGCATGGTAACACCAAAGAATGCTAAGGCTACAGATGGACAAACATTTTTTAAAAACTCTCTTCTTTTATTTTTCATACAATGATCATTTCAATAACCGTTCCAAAAAAATTTTTCAAATCATTTTCTTTAACTTTTTTTTAATTTTAATTTTTTAATTAATATTTAATAACTATACATTAAATTTTTAATTTAGTTTTTTTATTATAAATTTACAATTGTATAAAATTTAAAAAATTCTCTTAACTATCTAATAATCAGCATTTTTGAAAAATTTAATATTTCTTTTTTTCTTTAGTTTTTCGATTTATTCACAATCACTACCACCTATACAATCGTATACGCCTCAAGAATATAACGCTGCTAATCAAAATTGGAAGATTTCCGAATCACCCGATAATGAAATTTTATTTGCCAATAGCGAAGCTTTGTTACTGTTTAATGGTACTAGTTGGAATAATTATAATTCTCCAAACGAAAGTGTTCTACGTTCAGTTAAAAACATTGATGATAAGATATATATAGGCTCTCATTCAGATTTTGGTTATTTCCAAAGAGTTAATAACGGAACATTTGAATATACTTCACTTGTAAATTTATTGGATTTAAATATTGAAGAAGACGAAGAGTTTTGGAATATCTTATTGTTAGATAATTGGATAATCTTTCAATCTATCTCTAGGTTAATTTTTATTGATAAAAATAATAATGATGTAAAATATCTTAAATTCAAAGGAATAATTAATAATTCCTTTTCAATTGAAAAGCAAATTTACATTGCTTTAGACAATGGCCTTTACAAGCTTATTAATGGTCAGCCTGAGCAGATTCTTAATAGCACTCAAATACCTTCACAAATAGTAAATATTTTTAATTCTGAAAAAGGAATGTTAATTCTTACTGCTAATAATGGTTTTTACCTCTTAAAAGAATCTGGTTTAGTATCAAAATTCTCTTCTCCCTTAGATTCTTTAAAAGATGATTTATCTGTTTTTTCAGCAATACAGCTTAGTGATTCTTCATATGCTATTGGCTCAGTTGGGCAAGGTTTATTTCTTTTAGATTCTAATTTTAAAAATTTTCAAAAAATTGATAAATCTAAGGGACTGGCAAACAATACTGTTCTTTCATTGTATGAAGATTCAAATAAAAATATTTGGTTAGGGCTTGATAACGGGATAACTGTCATTAATAATGATTCCCCATTTTCTATTTATTCTGACAATAATGGTGATCTAGGTACTGTATACGCAACTAAATTATTTAACGATAAACTTTACGTCGGTACCAATCAAGGTCTGTATCATAAAGATTTTAATACTTCCGATCCTTTTCAATTAATGGAAGGTACAAATGGACAAGTTTGGAGTTTAATTGAGATTGATAAAACCTTATTTTGTGGACATAATAATGGAACTTTTATTGTTTCGAATGGAATCGCTAAAAAAATATCAAACACCAGTGGATCATGGACCTTTAGAAAAATTTCGAATGATTCCTCTGATGTTTTAGAGGGCAGCTATTTTGGATTAAAGGTTTTAACAAAACTTAGGAATAAGTGGGTTGTTAAAAATAACATCTCAGGTTTTGACATATCTTCTCGTTTTTTTGAAATTTCTAATAACGGCAAAATCATTGTTAGTCATGGCTATAAAGGTGTCTATAAATTATCCGTAAGTTCAGATTACACTAACATTATTGATTATGAATTAGATTCTATTGCAGTTAAAGGAGGAAATACTAGTCTCGCTAAATTTGATAATAATATCTATTATAATTATGATAAAGGAGTATTAAAATATAACTCTCTTTCTAACAATTTTTCAAAAGACACCTTACTTTCAAATTTATCATCTAAAGACTTGTTGTATGGTATTATAAGAAATGATTTTGATGGAAAATTGTGGCTCTTTTCCGAGAATAATATTCATTATGTTTATAAGGATTTAGTTTCGGGAAATAAAAAAATAAGTTCAATAGTCTCTACTAATCAGTTGAGAAGAACTGTTTTTGAAAATATTTCTAAAATTGATAAGTCAAATTATTTAATAGGGACAAACAATGGATACATAACTTTTGATCTTGACAAATACAAATTATCATCTCCGACAATAAATATTAACAAGATTGAGTCATTTGAATTAAATAAAAATCCTGTTGCTATATATAGAAATGAATACATTCAACTTAAATCTAGTTCTAATAATTTAAGGTTTCATACTAATGTTTCAAATTATCAAAAATTCCAACCCATCACTTACGAATATCTGTTGGATGGTTATCTTTCAGAGTGGGTTTCAGTCAATGAATCTCCTTTTATTGAATTTAATAATTTAAAACCAGGAGATTATGAGTTTAAAGTTAGAGCAAGAGTTGGAGATTTATATTCTTCTAATATCGATTCAATATCGTTTTCAGTTGAAAGGCCATGGTATTTTTCTAATTTCATGATTGCTAATTATTTTTTAGTTTTTGCGATTATATTTTTTCTTTTCAATAGATCTTATGAAAAGTATTACAGAGAAAAAGAAGAAAAAATTATAAGAACAAATCAAAATAAACTAGAGTTGATTGAAGTAGAAAAAAAGCAAGCTTTAATGGCTGTTGAAAACAATAAACTTCAAAACGACATTGAAAGTAAAAACAGAGAACTTGCAGTCTCTACAATGAGTATGATTAAAAAGAATCAGTTCTTAAGTAAAATAAAATCTGATTTAAAAAAATCTGAATCTGGAGATAAAATATTTTCTGTTATCAAAATGATTGATAGGAATTTAAACAATAAAGACGATTGGAAGTTTTTTGAAGAAGCTTTTAACAATGCTGATAAAGATTTCCTAAAAAAAGTCAAATCTACTCATCCAACACTTACAAATAATGATTTAAGGCTTTGCGCCTACTTAAGATTAAACTTGTCTTCAAAGGATATAGCACCTTTACTAAATATTTCTTTAAGTAGTGTAGAGATTAAGAGATATAGACTCAGAAAAAAGATGCAACTCACCCATAATGAAGGATTAACTGATCATTTACTTAGTCTATAGTTTTTGATGTTTTGCATACACTTTTATCAATTTAAGCTATACAAAACCTATACATATTCCCTCACCAGTCATTTAATATGACACTTTTAAGAGTGTTTTTTTATTGATTTACATCTATAATACATCAAATTATTGTCTAATTAGTAAAAATGACATTATATATATATTGAATCCATAATTTGTATAGGTTATTTATGTTTGCTTAACAATTTGTTTTATTTAAGTTTAATCTTTCTTAACAAAATATATATATGAAAACAAAATTATTATCATTAATCATCTTATTTGGATCCCTTTTCATGGTAGCTCAAGATTCTACCCTTGTTGGATCCGTATCGGATTCATCAACTGATGGTCCTTTACCTGGTGTAAGTGTTATTATTAAAGGTACTCAGACTGGTACAACTTCAGACTTTGACGGAAATTTTAGTTTGTCTGGTGTATCTTCTGGTGATATCATTCAATTCTCTTACATTGGTTATGTAACTCAAGAAGTACAAGTTGGAAATTCGTTTAACATCAGTGTTTCACTTGATGAAGACGTTGAAGCTTTAGACGAGGTTGTTCTTGTTGGTTACAGTACTCAAAAAGCATCTAATATTTCTGGAGCTGTTACTACAGTTTCTGGTGAGGATGTTGAAAGATTAAAGCCTACAAGAGTTGAAGAAGCTCTTCAAGGTCAATCTGGTTTAAATGTAATTTCATCTCCTAATCCAGGTGGAAAACCTTCAGTTTTAATTAGAGGTATTACATCTTTTTCAGGAACAGATCCATTGGTAGTTATAGATGGAATTAATTCATCTCTTTATGATGTTGATGCACTAAGTTCATCTGACATCGAATCTATTTCTGTACTTAAAGATGCTTCTACTACTGCTCTTTATGGTGTAAGAGGTGGTAATGGAGTTATAGTAATTACAACTAAATCTGGTAAAAAGAATCAAGAAACTCAATTTACCTTAGATACATCTTACGGAGTTCAAGAAGTTGAAAACTTCATTGACGTTTTAAACGCCTCTCAATATGCTGCTATTTTAAATGAAGGAAGTGTTTCATCTGGAGGTTCATTATTATTTACTAACCCATCCGCATTTGGAGTTGGTACTAATTGGCAAGCTGAATTATATGATTCTGCTCCTATTTCAAATACAACTTTATCTGCATCTGGAGGTTCTGATACAACAACTTATTTTCTTTCTGCTAGTTACTTAGCACAAGAGGGTGTAGCTGCTGGTGGTGATAAAGATTTTTATGACAGATCTACTTTGACTGCAAATTTTGTAACTGATCTTACTGATGATGTAAAAGTTTTATTTAATACTAAATACTCTAATTTACAAGGAAACGGAAATGGTGGTAATCAAGTATTTAATGCATTAAACTTTGACCCTTCAGTTTCTCCTATGGTTGATGGTGCATACGGAATGAGTGAAACCATTACTCAAGAGGTTATTAATCCTTTAGCTGGAGTTTCAAATTCTTATGGAGACAATAAAACAGATAAAATTATCGGTAAAGTTGAATTACAATATGATTTATTAGATAATTTTAAAATTACTTCAAGATTAGGTTATTCTGCTATTTGGCAGCAATCTAAAGGATTTACTCCTTTACAATTTTATGGAATTGGTCACAATAGAACTAATGCTAATGCTGATTTAACCCCAAGAACTGAAGACGATCACAATAGAGTTTCAGAACAAAAACAAAACTGGTTCAATTATACATATGAATTGTTTGGTAACTACGACTTTTCAATTGACAATGCACACAACTTTAATGTTTTTGCAGGATTTACAATTGGAAAAAGTACTTATAACGGATTAAACGGAAGTAATGTTGATGTTCCTTTTAACTCTTGGACTTACGCAGATTTAAGTTCTGCTTCTGGTGGAATTGAAGATCAAACAACAGGGTCATGGCAAGGTGTTAGTAGAAGTGTCTCTTTAATGGGAAGAGTTGAATATGACTTTAATGAAAAATATTTAGCTTCTGTTACTGTTAGAAGAGATGGATCTACAAGTTTTGGTAAAAACAACAAGTTTGCTGTCTTCCCGTCTGCTTCTATTGGTTGGGTAGCTTCAAATGAAGACTTTTTTAATTCTTCTGTTGTAGATTTCCTAAAAGTTAGAGCAAGTTATGGATCTGTAGGTAATGATAATGCTAGCCCTCAGTTTGGAACTATTTCTACTTTCCCAAAATATACTTTTGATGGAAACATTATTAATGGATCTACATTACTTGGAATTCCTAACAATGATGTATCGTGGGAAAATCAAATTCAAACTAATGTTGGAGTTGATTTAAGAATGTTTGATTCTAAATTAAGCTTCACAGCAGATTACTTTATAAAGACTGTTGATGATCTTTTATTTAGTCCAACACTATCTCTATACTTAGGTATACCTGCTTATCCGGTTGCTAATATTGGTAAAACAGAAACTAAAGGATATGAATTAAGCTTATCTTATGGTGATGAAATCGCTAAAAACGTAAGCTTTAACACTACGTTTAACTTCACAACAGCTGAGAACTTAGTTGAAGAAATTAATAATGGTGATAAATACATTTGGGGTTCTGGATACGGAATACCTTACAAGAACTTAACTCAATTTAGACAAGGTGAATCTCCGGGTATTTTCTGGGGTTACAAAACAAATGGGATATTCCAAACTCAAGCAGAGGTTGATGCTCACGCTACTCAATCAAATGCACAGCCTGGTGATATAAGATTTGTTGATGTTGATGGAAATGGAAAAATTGATGGTGAGGACAGAACTAAGATTGGAGATCCATTTCCTGACTTTACTTTAGGATGGAACTTCAATTTAAATGTTTCTAATTTTGATCTTTCAGTATTTACATACGCATCTGTAGGAAACGATATTTACAGAGGGTATGAAAGAGGACTTAACTACACTAATAAATCTGCTTCAGTATTAAACAGATGGACAGGTCCTGGAACAAGTAATACAGAGCCTAGATATAGTTTTGTTGACGGAAACGACAACAGTAGACAATCTGATAGATATGTTGAGGATGGTAGTTATTTAAAAATCAAAAATATTCAGTTAGGATACAATATCCCTCAAGGATCTGACTCTCCTTTTACTGATATTAGAGTATATGCTAGTGCAAAAAATGCATTTACATTTACTGACTATACAGGTTATGATCCTGAAATTTCTAACGGTGGAAACACTGTATTAGATACAGGAGTTGACAGAGGAACATATCCTTCTCCTAGAGTTGTAACATTAGGATTAAAACTTAAATTTTAAAAATATATCACATGAAAAATAAATTATACAAAAACATTTTACTAGTCTTTATCTCTATAGGTTTTGTTGCTTGTGAAGATTATGTAGACTATGAAGCATCAGAGGGATATACTATCGTTGCTGGTGACTATTTTACAAAAGCAGCTGATTATGAAGCAGCTTTAGTTGGAACTTACGATGTTCTTCAATGGAATATTTACTCTGTGATGATTGGAGATATGGCATCTGAAAATTCTTACTGTGGAGGAGAAAGCGCAACTGATGTAATCGGTTTGCAAAAAATAGATGATATGATTCATAATCCTGTTAATGATCAATTAGAATCAACATGGAAATGGATGTATGAAGGAATAAATAGAGCTAATTATTTAGTTGAAAACAAAGATAAAGTTGAGTTTTCTAGAAAAGCTGAATTATATGGTGAAGTTCATTTTTTAAGAGCATACTATTATTTTGAACTAGTTAAAATATTTGGAGGAGTTCCTGTATTTACTGAGTCTAGATTAACTGCTGGAGATTCTGGTACTTTATCCAGAGCATCTGCTGCAGAAGTTTATGCTCAAATTGAAGCTGATCTTCAAGCTGCAATAGCTGCCTTACCTGCTGCTAAAAGTTTGAATGGTAGAGCTACAGCATTTACTGCACATGCACTTCTTGGAAAAGTTTACTTATATCAAGATAAATTTGATGAGGCTGCGAGTATTTTAGAGCCTTTAGTTGGCCTTTATTCATTAGCTCCAGATCTTCAAAATGTGTTTTTAAGATCCGGAGAAAATGGTTCTGAGTCAGTATTTGAGGTTCAGTACTCAAAAAATTCTAACTGGTGGGATTGGGGATTCCCTCAAGGTTCTGAAGGTAACTTTGGAATTATTCACCACGGAATTAGAGGATACAATGGTTCAGTTTACGCTCAAGGATGGAGCTTCAATGTTCCAACACAAGAGTTATATGATTCATATGCTGCAGGAGATTCAAGAAGAGATGTAGCAATTCTAGACATTCAAGCTTGGTCTGATGCTACTGGTGCAGAATATGCTGAAGGTTATGAACACACAGGATATTTTAACCATAAATATATTCCAAGAGCTGGATCAACCGCTGCTCAAGGAGAGTTAAACTATGAAATGAATTATAGAGCTATAAGATATTCAGACGTTTTATTAATGGCTGCAGAAGCTAACAATAGAAAAGCTAGTGCTGATGATGCTAAAGCTCAAAATTACTTAAACCAAGTAAGAGCTAGAGCATTTGGAAACAGTTCTCAAGCTTCTTCTTCAACTGGTGCTACTTTAACTCAAGAAATTTGGGATGAAAGAAATTTTGAACTTGCAATGGAAGGTCATAGATTTTTCGATTTAGTTAGAACAGGTGAAGCTTCTACGAAAGTCTCAGGATTTATATCTGGAAAGCATGAAGTTTTCCCGATTCCTCAAACGGAAATTGATATTTCAGGATTAACTCAAAATGCTGGATACTAACATATAATATTATATAAATATGAAAACAATAAATAAATTTTTTACTTTACTTTTCGTTTTTACGGCGTTTGTAAGCTGTAAGGAAGACTTTCTGGAAGAAACTGACTTTGGAATAGTAGCTCCTTCAAACGTAAATGCGACTTTTAATATCACTCAAGACAATACAGGTCTTGTAACCATAACTCCAACGGCTGTTGGTGCTATAAAATTTGACGTTGATTTTGGTGACGGAAGTGAAATCGCCACTGGAATCGCTGCTGGAAAACACGTAAAGCACACCTTTACTGAAGCAACTCATACAGTTGGTATAACTGCAATAGGTTTAGGTAACTTAAAAACTGCTGCTTCTGTTGAACTGATAGTGTCATTTAAAGCGCCTCAGAATTTAGTTGTTGCAATGACTAACAGTACTACTATTTCAAGACAAGTTGATGTGGTAGCTACTGCTGATTATGCAACTAGCTTTGATTTTGCGCCTGGACAAGATGGTGCTGAAGCTGTTAGTGCTAATATTGGTGAAACTGCTTCTTTTAAATATGATGCTGCCGGAACTTACGCAGTTACTGTTACTGCTAAAGGTGGTGCCATAGAGACAACTAGTTTTTCTCAAGACTTTGAAGTAACTGCTCTTATGCAACCTGTTACTTCAGCTCCTACACCTAAAGACAGACCTTCTTCGTCAGTTATTTCTGTGTATAGCTCTTCATATGCTGCACAAGCTGTTACAAACTTCAATGGATTCCCAGATTGGGGACAAGGTGGACAAGGAAGTAGCTGGGCTGAATTTGATTTAAATGGTGACAAAATGTTACAATATGTAAATTTAAGTTACCAAGGAAATCAATTTGATGCTGTTGATGTTTCAGCAATGGAATATCTTCACTTGGATGTTTGGACTGCAGATGTAGAAAAGTTAAAATTATTTTTAATACAAACTGCTATTCCTCAAGAAACTCCAATTGAAGTAGATCTTGTTGCGGACGAGTGGACTAGTATTGACATTCCATTATCATCATACACTGATTTGGGACAAGCCATTACCGCTATAGATCAATTTAAATATGAAGGTACGCCTTGGGCTGCCGGCTCAGTATTTATAGATAACGTATACTTTTACAAAGCTTCTGAGGTTAAACTTCCAATTAGATTTAATCAAGAAGAAAAATTTGCTGGAGTTGGTGGTGCATCTGTAGAGCTTTCAACAGATCCTGATAATTCTTCCAACATTACTGCTAAAGTAACTAATGGTGGAAACGATTGGGAAACTGCAGAAATTATGTTAGATGTCCCTATTAGTATAACATCAGGTGGAGACAACAAATATTCTGTAAAAATATACTCTCCAGATGATGCTGCACATGCATTAATGATGAAATTAGAAGAAAGTGGAGCTAATGAATTTATTGAACTTTCAGTTCCTTTCCAAGGTGCTGGTTGGAATACAGTTCATTTTGATTTCTCAACAATCACTGCTCAAGCTTGGCCAAATCCAGGTGCAGAGTGGGATGGTAACGCGGACTTCAAAAAACTAGTATTTTTTATTGATGGAGGTTCTTCAACGCCTGGTGTTTATCACCTTGACGATATAGCTAAAAATAGTCAGCTGTATGGATTACCAATTTATTTTAATGATGCTTCTCTTCCATTTGTGGGAGTAGGTGGAGCTTCGTTTGAAATGTCTACTGATCCAGATGATGCTACTAATAATACTGGTAAGCTTACAAATGGTGGTAATGACTGGGAAACTGCGGAACTTATAGTTGAAAGACCGATTAGCATTGTAAGTGGTGCTGATAATAGTTTCTTTGTAGATATCTATTCTCCTGATGATGCTGCACATGCATTAATGATGAAATTAGAGCAAAGTGGAGCTAATGAATATATTGAACTTTCCGTGCCTTTCCAAGGTGCTGGCTGGAATACAGTTCATTTTGATATGTCAACTGTAACAGCTCAAGCATGGCCAAATCCTGGTGCAGAGTGGGACGGTAATGCGGACTTCAAAAAACTAGTATTTTTTGTAGACGGAGGATCTTCTACACCTGGTGTTTATCACTTTGATAACATAGTTAAAAGACCAGCTGTTGGTTTACCAATAGACTTTAGTACTTCTATTCCTTTTGCTGGAGTTGGTGGAGCTTCATTCGAATTTTCTACTGACCCAGATGATGCTACAAATGCAACTGGTAAAGTTACAAACGGAGGAAACGATTGGGAAACTGCTGAACTTATATTAGACACTCCTATAAGTATAGTTAAAGATGCTACTAATACTTTTACAGTTAAAATATATTCACCGGATGATGCTGCGCATGCTCTAATGATGAAGTTAGAACAAAGTGGAGCTAATGAGTACATTGAATTATCTCAACCTTTTCAAGGTGCAGGATGGAACACCGTTACTTTTGACATGTCAACTGTTGGAGCTCAAGCCTGGCCAAACCCTGGTGCTGAATGGGACGGAACAGCTGATTTCAAAAAGTTAGTCTTCTTTATTGATGGCGGATCTTCAACACCTGGTGTTTATCATTTAGACGATATAATAAAGAACTAATAAATTTTAAATATAAAAACATGAAAAAAAATAATTTATTACTTAAAACAATCTTCGCTTTTACACTTCTTGTGTTTATTGGTTGTGAGAAGGAAGAATACACTCTTGGAGCTATAACTGCACCAAGTGGAATAAGTATAACTGCGGAAATAGTTGGAGCAGATGCTGATAATCCTAACGGAGACGGAACTGGTGTTGTTCATTTTACCGCTACAGGTAATGATGTTATCACTTGGAAGTTTATTCAAAATGGTGTCGAAAGAATGGTGCCATCTGGAAAAACAACTTATGCTTTCAGTAATTTAGGTTTAAATACTTACACTGTAAGTGCTGTTGCAATTGGAGCTGGTGGTTCAACATCAGATGCTGCTACTAATGTAGAAGTTTTAGCTACTTACAATCCACCTGCTGCTTTAATAGCTAAGATAACAACTGGAAAATGGAGAGTGCCAATTGAAGACGGTGCTCACATGGGTGTCGGACCTAATGATGCAACTACAGGTGTATGGTGGACTGCTGGACCAGGCGATAAATCTACAACAGGTATGAGTGATGATGTATACACTTTTAATGCTGACGGAACTTTTACTTTTGATGTAGGTGCTAATTCTGAAATCTTTGGTAAAGGTCATGCTTTAGCCACTGATTTTGGAGGACTTAGAGATCAAGAACCTGATGGAAATGATGATGTTGAAAACTTCCCTGTTACCCAAGACGATGTTGATAATATATCAGGTACTTGGTATATTACTGCACCTGGTGGAGTAGAAACTATAAACTTTAGTGGTTTAGGATTTGTAGGTTTTTACACAAGTTCACATGCTTATGAAATTTTAGATAGATCTGGTGATAATTCAATGTCGCTAAAGAACTATTACGCTCATGAAAGTAATGCGTGGTTTTGGACAATCACAAATAGAGAATAATTTTGTTTTAATCTAAAAAAACCTGAATAATTAGTTTTGTTCAGGTTTTTTTTTAATTTAATTTTAAATATGCTTAACAGACTTTTTTTTAAGATCTTTTCTTTTGTTGTACTATTATTTTTAAGTTGTTCATCTGGAGCTGAAGATGATGGAGGAGGAGCTGGACCAGTTGATCCACCAAGTGAAATAATACCTACAAATTTAAGTGTAAATATTTCTATTGAAGGTACTGATTCAAATAATCCTAATGGAGATGGATCGGGTCTTGTAAAATTTACCGCTTCTGCTACAAACGCTGTTTCCTATAGCTATAGATTTGGAACTGGCGACTCAAAAAACTCTAGTGGATCTGTTGAGTTTACATACACCGATGTTGGAACTAAAACTTATAACGTTAAAGTATTCGCATATTCCTCTACAAATAATTCTATAAGTATTGATAAATCAATTACTGTATATGTAAAGCCGTTTGCTGAACCTACTATTTTAGAATTGTTAGCGGGAGATTCTTCAAAAACTTGGAGAATTAATGCTGCTCAAGATTCTCATTTTTCAAATGGAGCCCAGGACAAGCAGTATCCAACATATTGGGAAGCTTATTCTTTTTCAAAATCAAATTCTGGATTTTATGATGATGAATTCACGTTTAATGTAAATGGCACTTTTAATCACAAAACTAATAATACCGTTTTTGGAAAAGGCGTTCATTTAAATTCTGATTTTGGGACTACTTCCTCCACAACTAATAGTGACGGTGATATAGAAAATTATCCTTTAGACGATTATGAGACTACTTTTTCTGTAAAAAAAGAAGATGACTTAGATAAAATTGAACTAGGTGCAAAAGGTTTTCTTGGTTTTTACGTTGGTCAGCAGAATTATACCATTGCTTGTTCAGATGAAAATAATATTTTAATTAGAACTGTTGACGATAGTGACATTGCATGGTATTTGTGGCTAACATCTGAAACAGTTTCAGAAATACCGTCTAAAGATCAATTTACTAATTTAGTTTGGTCTGATGATTTTGATTATACAGGAGCTATAGACCCTGACAAGTGGACTCACGAAGTTAGAGAACAATGGTACAATAACGAAGTGCAATCTACTACAAGTTCACTTGATAATTCAAAAGTTGAAGATGGAAAATTAAAAATAACAGCTATTAAAACAGCCAATGGAAGTTTTACTTCTGCAAGAATAAGAACTTATAAAAAACTTGATTTTACTTACGGAAGAATTGATGTTAAAGCTAAAATGCCATCCAAAACTAATGGTGTTTGGCCTGCAATTTGGTTATTAGGCTCAAATTATGAAAGTATAGATTGGCCTGCTTGTGGTGAAATTGATATACAAGAGTATGCACATACAAACAGTTTTAATGTTCAATCTACTGTACATCAACCTGAAGGCTATGCAGGTCAAGGTGATTCTCATGTCACGTACGATTACAACAATATTGATGAAGAATTTCATGTATACTCTTTAGTATGGACAAAAGAAGCTTTAACGTTTTATGTTGATGACAAACCACACCATATAGTTGGAAATTCTTGCGCGTTACCATTTAATTGGGATTTTTACTTGATTCTAAATTTTGCTATGGGAGGTGACATGGGTGGAGATATTGATTCTAGCTTTACTAGTGAAACAATGGAAATAGATTATGTTAAAGTTTTTCAGTAGTTATGTTATTTTCTTGTTTAATTTTAATTTTTTAAAAAAATTTTGAGTTTCAACATAAATAAAGATTTTAAATAACCAAACTAACTATGCGTAAAATTATTCTACTTATTTTCTTTTTGTTTTTTAACTTTTCTTTTTCTCAAGGACTTAAAACTAGTGGAAAAAAAATTGTTGATAAAAATGGGAACGAAGTTTTGTTAAGAGGAATGGGTCCTGGTGGATGGCTTGTAATGGAAGGCTACATGAATCAATCTGCAGGACTAGCTGGCCCACAACATGAAATCAAAAATAAACTCATTGAATTGATGGGTAAGGACAAAACCGAAACTTTTTTTGCAGAATGGAGAAAAAATCATTTCACCAAAAGAGATGTTGACTCCTTGGCCGCATGGGGCTTTAATAGTATTAGACTTCCTATGCATTATAATTTAATGACTTTACCCATTGAAGATGAACCAATTGCCGGAGAAAATACATGGATTGAGGAAGGATTTACAATTATTGACAATTTACTTGAATGGGCCAGGCCACACAATATGTATGTAATCTTAGACATGCATGCTGCACCAGGCGGACAAGGTTATAATGCCGATATTTCTGACTACGATTCTACTAAAGCTTCACTTTGGGAAAGTACCGCTAATCAGAACAAACTTGTTGCACTTTGGAAAAAAATTGCCGAAAGATACAAAGACAATGAGTGGATTGGTGGTTACGATTTAATAAATGAAACAAACTGGGATTTGCCTGGGGGAACTCTTTTAAGACAGGTATTTGAAAGAATTACAACTGCAATTAGGGAAGTAGATAAAAATCATATTATCTATATTGAGGGTAATGATTATGCTAATAACTTTACTGGTTTAACTCCGCCTTGGGACGATAACATGGTTTATAGTTTTCACAAATATTGGAGTACTGTTAATGATGATGATTTAGATTGGATACTTCCAATGAGAGATCAACAAAACGTTCCTCTTTGGATGGGTGAATCTGGAGAAAACTCTAATACTTGGTATACTAGGTTTATCTCTCTACTTGAAAAAAATGATATAGGTTGGGCTTGGTGGACTATTAAAAAAGTTGGAGATATAGACAGTCCTTTTTCAGTCAAATTAAATCCAGGATATCAAAAAATTCTTGATTATTGGAAAGGTGAAGGGGACAAACCAACTGAAGATGAAGCGTATGCTGCTATGATGAAACTTGCGGATAATTTACTTATTGAAAATTGCCTATATAGAAAAGATATTCCAGATGCAATGTTCAGACAAACAACCACAGACGAGGTTATTCCATATTCTGAAAAACAATCGATTCCGGGAAGAATAGACTTATCAGATTATGATTTAGGAAAAAATAATTTTGCTTACTACGATACTTCTGTTTCAGATAATAGAGAAAATGGAGAGTTTAGCGCTTGGAATGCTGGCTGGAGATACAGAAATGATGGTGTGGATATTGAAGAAAATAATGATCTAAATAATAGTAATGGAAAACATATTGGTTTTACAAATAAAGGAGAGTGGATATCTTATTCTGTAAAAGTTTTTCAATCTGGTGCTTACAAAGCCATTGCAAGAATTGCTTCTCAAGAAACAGGTGGTGAATTTCATTTATCGTTGAATGATGAAGATATTACAACAACACAAAGCATAACTGGTACTGGTGGTTGGACTACTTTTAAAAATCATCCAGATATTAATGAAATAGTATTGGATGAAGGTGAGCATACTTTTAAAATACATTTT
>Ga0209630_10001211_pt1 | contig 28155 bp, 17 predicted proteins | sample COG_01_FD_184745 | JGI IMG/M metagenome (GOLD analysis project Ga0209630, IMG submission 184745) | Pelagic Microbial community sample from North Sea - COGITO 998_met_01 (SPAdes) (version 2) | ecosystem: Environmental > Aquatic > Marine > Neritic zone/Coastal water | place: Helgoland, sampling... | reverse complement strand
TTTTGGTATCGCCGACGTTGTCGCGCAAACTTTGACAACACTGACATCCGCAGACGCGAGCAGGGGTTCGCTCGTGTATTTGGACAAAGCACGTACCTTGCGTTTTGCTGTATTTGGTTTCCTCTTTTACGGTCCGACATCATCAATTTGGTACTCTTCCCTCGACACATATGTATTTCCCGACGCTCCAACGAGTGGTCTCGCTGTAGCGTCGAAAGTACTCGCGGATCAAATTTTGTGGGCACCGGTGTTGATCTCTTGCCTCTTCGCCTTCGATCTTGCCTTCGATGCTTCCGAAACGAAGAAACCGAGTTTGTCAAAGAAGATAGAAAACGATTTGCTTTCAGCTCTAAAAGTGAATTGGAGTTTTTGGCCACTCTTCCACTTATTTTCCTTTCGATATGTCTCCACGGAAGACCGAATTCTGTATATCAACTGCGTTCAAATCGCGTTTAATGTGTTTTTGGTCTACACTTCCAGCCGACGAGAGGAAGAAAAAGAAGAACCAAAGAACCAAAATAGGGGGAGTTAGTTTTCATCTTAGAAGTAATAGCATCTTTTTCAATTAGTTATAATAATGTACAATTATTCGTTCTTAGTTTTCGTTATTATTCAGAGTACACCGCACCGCTTCAGCACCGTCCACACTCGTATCTTCGGGTACCAAAGCGCTTCTTTCTGCTTCTCAAAAAACGTCTTCTCGTTTGGAGGTTTCTCGACGTCATGCGATACCAACCCTTTCAAGAAATCTTTTTGAGCGAAGTATTTCCTCTCGATGACATCTATGTTTGTCGTAAAGCTCGCTCTTTCTAACTCGTCGCAATCCAATTTCGAAAGTCTGTTATTCACGTATTCCGGAAACGAGCTTATCGCTCGAGAAAATTCTAGCTGTTTCCCATGGGTCAGCGCTTCGAATAGGTGATTGAGAACCGTGGCTGGTTGAATAGCCTTGCCCGTGCTCTGCGTCATAGCGATCGCTTCTACGTGTTCACCTTTTTGGAATCTGTTGTACGATTGCTCCCAGTTAGGCGGAATTATCGTGCCTCCGCTGCCTTTCTTGGGCTTGTATTCTGCGAGTTTCCATGGCGTTTTTGGCGTGACTGTATCTAGCGCTATGATAGGCCTCGTACCTGTTGTTGGCGTTTGCATTGTATGTGAGGCAGGATCGGTATTTGCAGCAGCTGGAGTAAAAACTAATTCCAACTCCGTCACGGTCTGTTGAATCAAAGCGCACAAAGTCTCCACGCCGGAAACGCGAACGCCAACCGCTCGTAAAGCTTCCACCGTAGAAGGTTTTGCGTAGGCAATTTTCTTGCACAAATGCTGTGACAACACGTTCGTGGGTGCCAATCCGAGGACTTTTGCCCGTTCGTCTCTCCACGATTCAATTCTGCGCAACAACTCCAAGTGACCATTTGCTCTGGATTCTTGACCACTCGTTCGATAGTACTTGATTTGTCGCAACCATTGTAACTCTGCGGTGACAATCTCGGAGTTGGCGCCGTTTTGTTGTTGCAGTAAAAACTCCTCCTCCGGGATGGTGGACACGTCCACGCCGGCGGAAATCAATTCTTTCTTCGTCGCCTCGATCTTCTCCTTCAAAGCTTTCTCGGAGTTTAACAACGCTTGCGGAACGGGTAAAATCATCTCTTTCGTAGTAGCAGGAGACAACGAATCGTCGACGAAAAACTCCATCCGCGCCTTCGGCGAAAGGGAGTAGACGTTCCAAGATCCGTACGTACCTTTCACGTTCTTCTCGGTAACATAATTCGCTCGCACTAAACTACCGAGAACTTCCTTGTAAAAGTGTTGGTTAGTCGAGTTTTTATCCGCTCTCTTCTTCGCTTCATCAATCTGAAATCGTTGCCATTGGTGATTTAAAACACTCCCCTTCTTAGAATTTTTGCCGAGAACAGCGTCGACTAAATCTGTCGTCGATAAGCTTCCTTTCGCGCTATGCTTCAACGTCAATAAGACAGGCATGACCTCGTTCAATAAATTCCTCTGCAAATCGTCCGCTTTGATCGTTTTACACCGGATGCAGTTATCGCAAGTTCCGCATTGAGAGCCAAACAGAGGCGTCTCCTCAAAGTGTTCCAGAATCATCGCTCGACGGCATTTTTCTCGTTCAATCGCGTATTGTTTCAACTTTTCCGTCGAGTTTAATTGCGTTTGCAACGACTCTTTAGTTAGTCCTTTGGTGTAAAAGTCTCCGGAAAACTTGGAAAAGTCATTATCGGAAAACAACATGGAGACGTTGGATGCGATGCCGTCTCTTCCAGCTCTCCCGATTTGCTGGTAATATTCCTCCATCGTTTTCGGTGCGCCCATATGAATGACCGTTCGAACGTCGGCTTTATCAATACCCATGCCAAAAGCAGTCGTTGCAACGACAACTTTGCACTCGGAGGATAAGAAGCGCATATGCGCATCGTGTCTGTCTTGAGGCGTCATCGAGCCGTGGTACATGGCGACGTTTTCCACACCAATTCTGTGCTGCAAGGCGCCGGTCAATTGCACAACTTCCTTAATCGTCGCACAATAGATAATCGAGGAATCGTATTTCGGTTTCGCCAAGGAAGCTGGTAAAGCTCTTTTTTGTTGATGTTGCTGTTTTTCTTGAATCGATGCGGCTGCTGTAATTTGAGACTCGATGTAGTTCAAATCGCTGCTAAAATCAACTTTTCGATGACACTGAATGCGTAGGTTTGGCCTATCCACCGAGTTTGTGGCGATGTAAGGATTGCTCAACTTCAAAGTTTTCGAAATATCCTCGCGAACGTGTTTTACCGCCGTCGCCGTCAACGCCATGATTGGAATCCCAGGAAGTTGGTCTCTCAAAACCGCGAGCTTTTTGTAACTCACGCGGAAATCATGTCCCCACTGGGAAATGCAATGCGCTTCGTCGATGGCGATCAACCCGATTTTGTTCATAGCTTTTAACGATTGCAATCTTTGCATAAACACGGAAGAAGAAGAAGACGAGCCAAAGCCGCCATCGTCGCTAACGAACGAAATCTTCTCCGGCGTCACGAACACAATCTTATAGTCGCCTCGAAACACGCGTTCTTCCACCGTCGTATCGGTTTGCCCGGACCCAAGAAAACAGGCGATATCGTTGTTTCCACCACTTCCATCCGCAATATTGCCAACCGTATTATTCAACGCCGTCACTTGATCTTGCATCAACGAAATCAACGGCGAAACGACGATGGACATTTTCCCGCCTTCGTGCAATGCCGGGAGTTGGTACGCGAGCGACTTTCCGCTTCCGGTGGACCAAAATACGCACGTGTCTCTCCCTTCCATCGCGGCTTTGATGACTTCTTCCTGGCCTGGACGGAAATTCGAGTACCCGTAATATTTTTCCAGCGTTTCTTTCAGAGTTGTTGTTGTTGTTTTCGTTTGACTCGTCGGTTGCGAGGCAAAATCCATCGCTCGTTTCGTTTTATAAAGAGGAGAAGACGACGCCCTCAACTGCAAGGCATCCTTCTCGCGTCCATCCTTTCCCTCTTCGGTCGTACACTTTTTTATCGTTGTCTTCAAAATCGCGTCCGTGTAGTCTCTCTTTCTGTTGTTGTTGTTGTTGTTGTTGTTTATATTCCTCTCCGCTAATTTCTTCTCCGCGGTGGTGAATACACACGCTACGGTGCCATCGAAGAGTTCATCCTCCCACTCGTCCTCTCCGATATTCATCTCTCTTCTCTAACACACTCTCTCTTCTTTTGTGTTGGTGTATTATATATCAAACGTTTTTATATCACGAGAAGAGAAGAAAATGAAGAGAAGAAGAAGAAAATTTGAAAGAGAGAAGAGAGAACGAAGAGATTCAAAAAGGGTAAATAGGTGCTCACAATTTTCTTTCTTCGTCCAAGAAGACAGTCAGAAAAAAAAGACACCAAAAAAAAAAAAGAGAGAAGAGAGAGAAAATTCAGGTTTTAGACAAAACAAAAGGGGAACAAACAAAAAACAAAAAAAAGAGAGAATTTAAGGGAGAATTGTATCTTTACTCTTTAAAATCGCGCGCGTTTGTGTATATATTAACTATACACACACACAAACAAAGTCTCCTTTCTGGAAAAAGAAGAAGAGATATGGTGAGAACAACGCCAGGAAAGTCGCCGTCATCCGGGGTGGAAGCGCTGTTAACGCCGAGAAGATTAAATAATGCGACGCATCATCATCATCACGACGGGGAAAACACGCCAATGACGAACAACAACAACAACAACAACAGACAACAAAGCGGAGGGAGGAAAGCGAAAACGCCGTTGAAATCCCCTTTAGCCGTGGTGGGATTGTTATCTCCGAACGACGACACTTTGGAAAGACAGCAGTCGATGAAGAAAAGACAAACGGTCTCTGCGTTTCGGAGAGAGTTGAGTAAGAACGTGGAGAAGCAGTTGGAGAATATCGACGTCGCGAATTTATCCTCCTCCTCCTCAGACGAGGAAGAAGACGACGGCGAAGAAAACGCCGACGGCCACGAAAACGTGGAAAAAGCAGGCGGACGAGAAAAGCAACGACAAAAGAAAAAAGCCGCGGCAACGACGAACAAACCAAAGTTGACGCAAGATGCGGTCATGAATTTGTACGCCAACTGTATCAAATTGGCCTCGGAGAACAAAATCAACGCGAAGAACACGTGGTCGTTGGCGTTGATCGATCACATTTCCGATATCGTCAAGAATGAGAAAGACGAGGATGATAACACAAACTTTCAAAAAGCGTCGTGTACTTTAGAGGCTGGGGTAAAGATTTATGCCTCGAGAGTTGATTCGTTTCACTCGGAGACGTTTCGTATGCTCGGCGGGATATCAAACGCCTCCGGGAATAACGGTGAAGACGAAGAGAACATGGATGATCCGAGACGAGGTTCTGGTGATGGTGCGGAAGAATTTGACGAGAATGGGAATCCGATTCCGAAGCAAAAGAAACAATCCACGCGATCGTCGAACGTGGTCACGTTGGAAAATCCGGAAAATCACACGATGAAAGTCATGGACGACGTCGTGCACGTGGATCCTTTGTTCAAGAAGACCTCGTCTATGTTTGACGAAGGTGGAGCGAGTGGTTTGTTGTTGAACAACTTGGCCGTGCACAAAGGGTGCAATATTTGCTTTGATTCCGAGGAAGTTCCGGATTACACGCGAGGCGACGATTTGGAAGGCGGGGCCGGGACGTTCGATTTGTCGCAGATGTCCAGAGAGATTGCCAATGCGTTTGCTGTTGGACAAACGCGAACAAGGATCACGCCGTCGATTGATATCGTGCATGAAATGCTTGCCGAAGTGACTGGTGTTCCGTACAACAAGCCTGGAAGTGAGAATATGGGTGGCGGGGCGACGACTTCCTCGAATGCGACTGCCGCGGAAGGTGGTGATGACTTCTTTGGCGGAGCGTCCGACCAAGGCGCGATCACGTTCGCGGAATACGACGAGGACGACGAAGATAACGTTCCCAGTGGTGGTGATGGAGACGACGTTTTCAACGTCAACGTCGAAGAGGAAGATTGGGGACTCGGCGACGGAGCCGGCGGGTTTGGCGACAACGACGACGAGAACGATTGGGGACGTCTCGGTAACGATGAAGAAGACGATTACGAGAACAACCTCACCGCAGATACCGGGTCTTTGGATTGGGTCGCGAACGTGGCTATTGGTGGGAAGCACGCGTGGGCGGGCCCGTCGCATTGGCATTTCAAGAAGACGAGCGCGGCGTCAACCTCTCAAGTCACAAAATACGACGAAAATGGTGAACCGATCAAAGCTTCCGCTGCTGGTGATAAAGAGAAGAAGAAAAGAGGAGAAAGAGACTTGACGTACGATTTCGAAAACTTACCGGAGTTGGACGATAAGCGTTTCGATATGGCGGAAGACCCGAATGATTTACTTTTGAAATCTGAATTGACAACGAGCGATACGTTGTTACCTCCAGATTTGGGCTACGAGGCTGAAGATTTGATCAAGTTGTTCTTGAAACCGCAATTTGTGAACACGGTGATGGCACCAAAACGAGCTGCCGTGCGTTCGGAGATTAACTTCCACGACAACGACAACAATCTTTTCATTCCGAACAACGACGACGGGTTCGACGGTGGCGACTTTGGCGGCGGTTTTGACGACGACGACATTCAAAGAGATGAGGATGGAAATGAACTCGTCGGCGCTGCTGGTGGATGGAACGACGACGGTGATAATGGTTTGGTTGATGCGCCTCGAAAGGTTGAGAAAATAGAAGTGAACTACGCGAGAACGACGAAAGTTGTCGACATCCGCGCGTTGAAGCAAACAATCTGGAAAGACTTAGAGGAAGAAAACGCAACGGTGGAGCAGAAGCATTCATTTCACGAAATCTTGAGCCAATTTCCAGAAGAGAACCCGGCCGGACGACTGGAAGATATTTCGGTACACATGGCGTTTATTTGCGCGTTGCATTTGGCGAACGAGCACGGGTTGGTCATCAAGAGCGTACCAGAAATGAACGATTTGGTGATTTCAAACGTACCAACGGAGGCGTAAAGAGAAGAATACTTAATTTATGTGTGCGTGTTTATGTGTGAGTGTGTGTTCGTGTGAGCAGGTATACTGCCGTTGTAATTCTACGTAAAGATTATATTTGATTATTATAATTTCAAGGTTGTTGTTTGCAATGCAACACTAGTTTCGCTTAGATCTAATTTCGTTATTACTTTTTTACGCCACGCCAGCTTCTTTCTTTGCTTTCTCTTCATCCTCCCACTCCTTGGAAGCGTGATTCTGAAGCGCTCTGACGATGTCTCCTTTCGCACACGCGGCTTCGTTAAACTTGGCCACGGAGCTTTGCGTGTCTTTCTTCCAGCTCTTATCGTTTCGGAGGAACTTGACGCTCGATCGCTCGTACAAAACGTTGCCCCAGAGAACTAAAATCTGAGCCTTGACGCCGCTGGTTTCCTCGGACCCTTCGACTAAAACAACGTCTCGCTGTTCCGGACTGAGCATCTTCATGGATTCGTCAAACTTTTGAAGAGCCAAATCGAACATCTTGTCCGCTTCTTTCTCCAACTTTTGCTTTTCCTTTTTGTCAGATTCCAATTTGGCAAGGTTCGAATGAATCTTCGCTCTCTCAAAGGCTTGCTGACCCCACGCGATGGACGCTTCAAAAAAGTCACCCTTAATGTTGAGCGCTTTTTGGAACAAAGCGATTGCTTTGTTAAACTCTGCGTCGAGTTCCGGCAAGTCTTGCTTAATGTTGGCGTATTCGTCTTCCACGTTTTCGTTTTCTTCGTTTTTGGTTTCTCCATCTCTCTCCGCTTTCTTCTTCAAAGCCGCGACGTCGATGATTTTACGAGCCGCGCAGACGTGCACGTTACCCCAGTTAAACATAGCTGCCGTCGCTGCCTCTTGAAACTTGTCCGCGGCGGCACCTAACAACGTCTTTGCCTCGGGCGAACCAACCGCCTTCTCCAACGTTTCGCAGCACTTTTCCAAGCCAATCTCTCTCAAGTCTAACGGTCCTTTCGGGGGCGCAGCTTCGCCCAATGTCTTCCTGAACAATGCCGCGAACGACAACAACCACTCGTCGATTTCAATGACATCCTCGGCTGGTTCATCTTCGGTCGCCAACTCTTCCGGTTGTACGTTCTCCTTGGTCTCGGACACCGTTCCCTCCGAGTCGTGAACGCGAAGCTCAATTACTGGAAGTTCCTGGTTTGCTCCGTCCTTAACTTTGGCTTCTTGGGCTTTCTTATACTCTGGCTCGTTCGCAAACGTCTGCAACGCAAATCTCAAGTCCGCTCTAGAGGTCAAGGTCATCATTTCGTCTTCTAAATCCAACCATTTCAAGATGATATTCTTATTCTCTTCCAAGCTGAACGACTTCTTTGCATGGTTCACCAAGTCAACGTACGTCACGGTAACCGGTACTTTCACTTCCGCGGAATCCTTGCCTTCTCTCATGAATCTAATCGTCAAGTCTGGGATCTGCTGCTGCGCTTGCGCTTGCAACGCTCTTTGTCTTTGCTGCTGCGCCTGCGCTGCTGCGATTTGCTCGCGAGTGTACTGCTGCGGTCGCTTTTCCAAGCTCGATCCGCCCAATCCACTCACTGCCGTCTTTTTCTTCGCCGCCGCTTTTGCTTTGCCGCGAACTTTGTCCAGCATGGTCTTGACCGACTCGTCCGTATCGTCTTGCTTCCACGCAACTTCCAAATCGTGTTGCGCCTCTTTGAACTGACCCAACTGTTCATACGCCGTAGCTCTGCGCTTCAACGCAACCTTCCCATTCGGAATATCCTGCAAAGCAGCCGTGCAGCACTCGATGGCTTCCCGAAAGCGCTTCTCACGGATAAAGCACGCAGCTTGAGAGGTCAAGAGGGCAGATCTTTCCGGACTCCCTGCTAACGCTAAACTCAAAGCTCTCCCGTACGCGCGAATGGCGTTCATGTGGTCTTGCTTCATGAAAAGTTGATCGCCTTCTTTCTTCAACGACGCGCACTTTTTGTGGAAGCCAGCTAATTCTTGCTTGTTGTTGTTTTGCGTGACGGCCATCGTGATTGTTTTTGCTTTTGTATATTCTTGTTCCAGAGCTTGTTTGTTCTAAAACGTTTATTAGATATTTTTTATTTCTTCGAGTTCGTGTCGTTCAATCTCGCCAGTGCTTCCTTAGCTTCTTCTAACGATGCGATGACGGTTTCGAGTTCTGATTTATCAAGTTCGAGTACTTGAGACTTCTCCTGTTCGTTGTTTGTCTGTGTGGTGGTGCGAAAGTGCAGTTGTACTATCGGCGTGTTGATGCGCTGAACCTTATCACTCGAGAGCACTTGATGAATCTGGTTTTGGTCATACGGATAAAGAGGAAGAGAAAAGGAGGTTGAAAATGGTCAGTTTCAATCGTATAAATACAACCCGTTCGCTGACGATATATTACTATCTTGAATTCGGGCCGTGGGCCGATGCGGTGAGGTCAAGCGATCCTCGTCACAAAACTTCCGGAACGCATCGTTCACCATACGATGAATTGGTGACGGCGGCACGAGAGAAGGAAGATTCCAAGAAAAATTTACGCTCTCAATCACGCGCGAGAGAGACGAACGCGAGGAGCGCATTTCAAAACTTTCTCCAGAGTTACGCTCGCGAGATATATATCTTCCTAATTCTCGAGTTTGATTCCAATTATCGTCTTCGCTCTTTCCTTTTTTGCCCGTAACGACTTCACTTCCGAATTTACAATAAGTACGGTAAAAGAAATACAGGTTTTCTACAGTCCTCCGAGAAAGAGGATGACGAAAAATGCGCGCGCGCAGGTGCGCGACGCGACGGATATCATCGCTCCAACGCATCGAATTCGAATTGAGAAAATATGTTTACCTTCCAATCTATGTCCGAGAATTTCTCGTCTGACATGCACTGAGATGATATCCCCGCGTGGTTGTTTTACCAAAGTGAGGACGATGACGCTTATAAAATGTTTCTTTCTCTGCTTTTTTTGGTCCGACTTCCTGAGCCCATACTCTTGTTGCTTGTTGCGAAAGAAAGGAACGAGCGAAAAACAGAAGAGACTAAACTAAAACTATGACGAGCAGCGACTCTTTCCTCGTCTACTTTTTGCGTCTATCGTGCGTTCTATTCTATATTATTTTACATTCTGTTACTAATTTAATCTATTTTAATCGTCTCAACAATTCCTGCCACTCTCTGCTGCTATTCTTCCTCGGCGCTTCGGCGAACCAACTGCTTTTTAAGGCCTCCGTAGACGAGAGTCGCCGCTCCGGATCAAAAACTAATAAGCCGTTCAAAAGATCAAAGCCAGCGTCGGAGATTCCAGGACCAATTTCAATTTCGTCTTCACGTTCGCGATATTTCGGAAAGCGCTGGCGCAAGGAGTTGTGCGGGTGGACGGCGAAGTTCACTTTGGTGGCGTGCGGCAAGGATTTGAATTTTGGCCATATCTGTTCGTTCGGCGTGCCGAGCATGCGAAAGTGCTTATCGATTTGATCGATTTCAGTTCGCCCGGGGAATAACGGTTTCCCTTGTAATAATTCAGCGATTATGCACCCCAAGCTCCAATTATCGACCGCGTAGGAATACTTCTTTTCGCCTAAAAGTAACTCGGGCGGTCGATACCAGAGCGTACACACTAACGGTGTGTAATTGTTCAAAGGCGACCCGTATTCTCGGGCTAAACCGAAATCGCAAATCTTCAACTCGCCTAAATCGTTAAACAACACGTTCGTTGTCTTCAAATCTCTGTGCAAGACCCAGTTTTCGTGTAAATAGCTCACGCCTGATAACAGTTGCCAGGCTAAACATTTGCACTCGGGGAGCGTAAATCCCCGATTCATGTCATCCATCATGCGATTCAAGTCCCGTCCGCAATATTCCATGACCATGAAAACTTGATCAATCGATCGACCAACAACAACTTCACTCACGTACACGATGTTCTTGTGTTGTAACTGCAACAAAGTGTTAATTTCTCTCAAAGCGGTTACCGGGAAGCCTTCTTTTTCCTTGTCCATTTTTACTTTTTTCAACGCGGCGATTTCTCCCGTTTCCTTATCTCTGGCTTTGAAAACGACCCCGTACGTACCTTCATCGATGTGTCCAAGCTTTTGGAAACATTCGACCGACCTGCACGCTTTTTTATGGTCGTGAGGTTTCGGCAGAAGAGGCACGTATTCCATTTTTCTGTCATCTTCTTCGTCTTCTTCCGATTCAGAAAATTCATTCGTGTTGATATTCTTATTATTCGCCACGGCGCCGTCCAGTAACGCTCTTCGTTCTTCAACCATACCTCTGTTTGCGTTTACAATTTGTTCTCGCACCGATGCCGGTGGCAACGTAGGACCGGCTTCTTTTCTGTCGTCGTATTCAACTTCTCCTCCCATCGGAGGGGTATCCATCGTTTTATGACCATCTTCCAGATCCTCCATTTCCGGCGTCGCATCTATTCTAGCTTGTTGTCTTCTTCCGATTTCCGCGTGTTTTCTACCATGCATATTCTTATCATTATCGTCGTCTTCGTCAGAATCATCGCTCGGGGGCGTCAATAACTTCGCCACGTCAACCGCCTCTCGCTTGGTCCTTTTTCGTTTCGCGTCGTCTTCGCGAACGCTCCCGTCCTCTCCTCCTTCTCCATCTTCTTGCATTTGCTGCGCCGTAAAGTTCGCAAACTCTGCTTGTTCGTTCATCATTTTCTCCAAATACGATTCTTTCTGCTTGTTGTTTTTAGTATTATTATCATTCGCCATGGTCGTCGTCGTCGGTTCTTCTTCTTCTTCTTCTTTTTCCTCGTCCGAGGATTCATCATCGTCTCCCCACCGTCCTTTCTTCTTCTCTGTTGTCGTCTCCCTTGGCGGTGGCATGGTCGGACCAGCTTCTGCTTCATCCAAATCGAACTCCTCTTCTTCTTCTTTTTCTGATACTCTCGTCGGTGGTGGTCCCATCATCGGTCCGCACATATCTCCTTCCAAATCTTCTTCGTCTTTCATCTTCTTCTCTTTCTTCAATTTCGCCGCCGCTTCTCGAGCTTTCTTCAGAACAGCTGCCGACGGCGGTGCCATGTTTCGAGAGAGAAAAGAAGGGAGAGAAAAGAAGGGAGAGAAAAGAAGAGCGCAGAAAGTGAGTTCTCTTTTCTCTCTCTGTTTTTTCGCTGTCTGACTCACAAGGATGTAGTAAGTGTAATAATATACTCGCAAAGGAAGGAAAAGTGAAAGTGAAGACATTCGTCTCTCGCGAGGAATTTTCTTTCGAATCGTCGTCAGAAGAAGAAAGAAGCACACTTCACTTCCAGTTGGCGAATGGATGCTCTTCTTCCAATTCGGCGATATGAAAACGAAATCGTCCGCGCGGTAAAGGAGAATCCAGTGGTGGTTATTTTAGGAGAAACCGGGTCCGGGAAGACGACACAAATCGCGCAGATAGTGTACGAACACATCGACGAGATTTTATCAACAGAACAACAACAACAGAAACGAGACGAAGACGAAGACGACGAGGAAAATGGAAACGAGAATTGGAGGAATGAAAGATGGAAAAGAGAAGAAGGACAAAGAAGAAGAAGAAGATTAAAAAGAAGATTATCGGGTATCGCCGTCACGCAGCCGAGACGAGTGGCGGCGATTTCAGTCGCCAGACGCGTGCACGAGGAGATGTGCGAGAAAAACGAGAGAAAGAACAAAAAGAAGAATAACGAGAATCCGAAGAAGAACGAAGAAGAGGAAAGTAGAAAGAACACGAAGAAAAGGTTTGGCCAAGGCGTGGTTGGATATTCCGTCCGATTTGACGATAACACGTCCAAGAATACCAAGATTAAATACTTAACGGACGGGATGCTGCTGAGAGAAGTGTTGTCGGATCCGGAGTTGCAAAGATACGGCGTCGTAGTCCTGGACGAAGCGCACGAGAGGTCCGTAAACACGGACGTGTTGTTTGGGATATTGAAGAAGTTAACATCGAATAATAGTAATAATAATAACAAGAATGGTTTGAAAGTAGTAGTAACGAGCGCGACGCTAGATTCGGAGAAATTTAGCGCTTATTTTAACAACTGTCCAGTGTTCAACGTTCCCGGGAGAGCGTTTCCGGTGAAAATTTCGCACGCTTTGGAAAGACCCCCGACGGTTTCGAATAACGGGAAGAGTAGCATTGCTTATTTCGATGCCGCCATCGATACGGTCTTACAAATACACGAATCTGCGAAAATTCCCGGAGATATTTTGTGTTTCTTGACGGGTAAGAGTGAAATCGACCGAGCGTGTAAGATTCTCGACGAACGTGTCAAGGAGATGGATTCGGAAAGTATGCGAGGTAAATTGGCTCAAATTATACCTTTGTATGCCGCGCTGACGCCGGAAATGCAAGCGAGAGTCTTTTCGAAAAAACCAGAAAGTTTAGAATCTACGTGCAGAAGAATAGTAATCGCCACAAACATAGCCGAAACGTCGTTGACGGTACCTGGAATCGTCTACGTCGTCGATCCCGGGCTGGTCAAATTGAAGCGATACGACGCGGCGACTGGCATCGAAACTTTAGACGTCGAGCAAATCTCTAAAGTTCAGGCAACGCAGAGAGCCGGAAGAGCTGGGCGAACGCAAGCCGGGAAGTGCTATCGTTTATACACGAAAGAAAATTTCCAGCTCGATTTCGCTGACGCCACCGAACCGGAAATCCAAAGAACGTCTCTCGTGAACGTCGTTTTATACTTGAAATCCTTAGAGTTGGAGGATATGGACGTTTTACGGTTTGATTTCCTCGATCGCCCTAAAGAATCCGCGTTGAAAGACGCCTTGAAACAGTTATACGTGTTGGATGCGATTGATGAGAACGGAAAAATTACAAAGATTGGTAAAGAAATGTCCCCTTTACCTTTGGAACCAAACTTAGCGCGGGCGATGCTCGAGGCGAAGAAATTGGGGTGCGTCGAAGAGTGCGCGACGATAGCGGCTATGTTATCGGTAGACAGATTGGAAGTTGCGGATTCCTCTTCGCATAGTAAGAGCAGAGAATACCGAGGGAACCCTTTACAGAAGATTGTCTCCGAGGATGCTTTCGCGCTCGGAGATCACATCGTGTTTCTAAGAACGTTCGAGCGTTGGCAGAGAGAACGGTATCGCAGAGATTTTGCGAGAGAGTATTCGTTATCTGAACGGGGCTTGGAGTTTGCAAAAGACGTGAGAAGACAGTTACTAGACTCCCTGCGGTCTCTGGAGGACGATAATGACGTCGGGTTGTCCAAGAGATCTCGAGGAAAAGAAGAAAAAAGAGAAGAAGAAGAAGAAGAACAACAACGGCATAGCAAAAATAAAAGCGAGCGTTCGAGAACGAAGAATGTCCGGAAAGCGCTTGCCAAAGGATTCATCTCTAAAATAGCAAGAAGAGGTACCGCAAGTAATTGCTTCAAAACGTTCGCGTTCGAAACGAAAACGTTGACGGAGGTGCATCCGTCTTGTGCGCGAGCGTTGGCGGACGAAGACGGATTGTTGCCAGATTGGATTGTCTATCACGAGATGGTCATGACATCTCGTCCATTTCTGAGACACGTGTGCAAAGTGGAATACGAATGGATTGAAGACGCATTGCCGAGGTTGGAAAGTCCAATCGACGTGAAGAAGCTCAGCGGTGGATTTTATGAAAACGAGAGAGATTTCTCGTCTGGTGGCGGTCCTGAAAATGGGGATACAGCCGCGAATGCGACGAACGCGCAGGAGGACAAGACGCAACAGAAAGTCAAGCAAGAGGAGAAAGCGAACGAAGCGAGAGCGCGCTTTTTAGCTCGGAAGAAAATGAAAGCAGGAGCGAAGTAGTAGTAGTAGCAGTAGATATAGATAGTTTTGTGTTGTAAATGAGAGCGTTCACTTTGTGCATCTTCATGCAAGAATATAATACATACGGGTACTTTCGTTTCCTTCAATCTCTCTCTCTCTCTCTCTTCTTCACTCCTCTCGCAAGCCTTACTTACCGGCGGCTAACATTACTGATTTAATCGTCGAGTACACCTTCACCCACGCGTTCGTTTGCGCCTCGGACAAACCGTTCAACGCAGACCCGATAACATTAACTACGGCTTGCCCGACAACGTCGTAGTGCGCCCCGACGATATTCTTTTTGTTGTGAAATTGGCCAAGTTCTTCCAAAATCGGGACTAACTTCGATACGTCGTCCAGTAAGTGTACGGCGGCATCGACGGCGCCAACCACTGCTTTCCCGTGAGCTTTCAACATCGGCGATTCGTACACATCCTCCACGTCTTTAAACGAAAACAATGCCAACGCTCCCGGCGCCAACGAGAAAATCTCTCTGAAGAGTAAAACGCCGACCGCAGTTTTCTTCGCGTCCAAATCTTCAGAGGACAGTTTATTCGGACCGGACATTGGGAAAATTTGTTGCCACGTGCTTTGCACGTAATCGATCTCTTCCCGTGACGCGGCGGCTTGTTTCCCCGGTTGCTCCGAGGCGAGTTTTTCTGCTTTTCTTTTTTTTTTCTCATCGTCATCGTCAGCACTCGTCGTCCCCGCGGGCGCTTTGTCTGAAGACGACGGCTGTTCTTTCTTCGTCTTAAACTTGGAAAAGAATCCCATGATGACGATGAGTAATGATGATTCTCTCGTAACTCCTTCAAGCTGCTTTAAACGCGCGTTGTTGTTGGGATTGATGAGAGAGAGATTAAAAAATTCTGTTGAAAAATGTGAATTGAATTTCTGACGTAAAATTGAAGAAAATCTCTCTCTCCTCTTTTTTCATTTGAAATCTCTCTCTCTTTTTGTCCATATAATCCCCCCTTTTTCCTTTTTTTTTGGGTGCGTGAGTCAGACATAATTCACAAAATCTCTTCTCGTTATTTATTTTTCTCCTTCTTCCCCGCGCTGCTTCATTGCTCGCTGCTCTTACTGCTGCTGAATACACTCGCTAAAAAGTCGCTCGCGTTTATTTATATATTTATATATATTTATAAATATAATAGTACTTTTGTAAACGACGACAAAACTTTTTCCTTCTTCTTCTTGCTCTCTGTCTCTTTTAATCGAAAGAGAAGAGAGAGGAGCCATCAATCAATCAATCAAATCAGAAAGGTCGGGTGGTTGTTATCCGTAAAAAAAATATCAAAATCAAAATCACCTACACATCTCAACAAACAAGACATAAACAAATATGTGTCGACGAATAACGTGTGAAACCTGCTCGAAACCGTCTTGGATCGGGTGCGGGTTACACGTGGAATCGGAAGAAGTTTTAGGTTTGGTCCCTCTTTTGGAACGATGTCAGTGCAAGAGAAATAATTTCTCTACGAGAGACTCGGTGTTTGGTGGGGGGCAATGCAGCGACTCAGGTCGAGCGAAATTGCCAAACGTGTTGATGAAAGTAAAAGAGAAAAGAAGAAGGAGAGGAAAAAGAGGCACAACAACAACAACAACAAAGAAATCCTCGAATAGCAAAGAAGCGAACGACGATGATGAGAACTCCGTGAGCAACGACGAGAGATTATCGGAATCGGAAAGCATAAATACGGAAGATGAAGCGTCGACGTCTGGGGATACCGAAACGACTTCGAAGGTGAAACATGAGTTCCTGACTTTCAAAACGATCGATTTGGAAAAGTCAAAGTTAGATCATTCGAAGAGTAGCAAGAAATGGAAGGAGCGTTTGAAGAAAGCCGGCTACGGATCGAGTAACAAGATTCGGAAACTTATTTTAAGGCAATTTACGTTAGCCGCGTTTGCCTTACTGGTGGCCTTCGTATTGAAAGAAATAGAAAACAACGAAAGAGAAGAAGAGGAGGAGTTATCTGCCACAGATGTGGTGTATTTCGTAGGGACGGTGATGACAACGATCGGGTACGGGAACATTACGCCGATTACAGATGGAGGCAAACTCTTAGTCACGTTTACGTGCTTACCGTTGATTGCCAAATTTGCCTATACTTTGACAGCGTTGACTGACCCGTTGCTGCAAGTGGCGAGAATTGTCAGTTCTTACGCTCTGAGAGTGTTGAAAATTAAGGAACCGTTGGATTTAGAGGTGAACGTGCCACAGATGATGAAAACTTTAGCGATTCAAACCACCGCGAGTTACGGAACGATAAATTTATCGGTAAGTATTCCAGTAAAGGATTTGCCGACATTTTTCAATACCCTCAGTTCGGGTTGGGAAAACGTACCCACCAGGGACGTGAATAAATACATAGACGAACTCGCCGGCGAGGGTTACGCGGAGAGTTTCGGGGTGAGCATATCTGTGAGTGAAATTGTCACGCTTTTGAACCTCATCAAAGCCAAAAACGATGTTAGAAGCGAAAGATTGAACATGCTCGCGTCTGCTTTCATATCCTCTGTCGTTTTTTGGCTCGGGTTCGCCTACTTCACCTCTGTCAAAAACGACGGGTGGTCGCGGATTGACTCGTTTTACTTTTCCACCATCTCCTTGTCAACGGTTGGATTCGGCGATTTTGCACCCGAAAACACGCGCCAAATCGCTTTTTGGTACGTCTGGGTTACCTTAGGCTGCGGTATTTTCGGTAGCATGATTGGTTCCTTCTCAAACATCCTCGGCGCGAAACAAGACGAACAACTCGCCAAGAAACAGTTATCGAAGACCTTTCGTAGAAAAGACATCGTGCGCAAAACGAGAATATCCTTGGACGAAATGAGCGTGGGGCGTGCAACAAACGCAGATTTAAAAGCGGAGAAGAAGGAGAGATTCGAAGCGTTCACGGACATGATTAGCGGTTTGTAATATTATTTGCCTTTTCTGATTCCCACTCCTCTGTCAGTCTGTCTGTTTTGGGAGAGAAGAGAAGAGAAAAACTTCCTCCTCCAAGTTTTTAGGTTTTATCCCTTTTGCTTAGTCATCAGGACTTAAAAACGCTTTGTTTTTTTTTCGAGTCAAACATGCGCAATGTAAGCGCGACAAAAAAAGAATATCTATCAACCTCGACCACGAACGCGCGATATATTGACACACACACACACACACATATATATTTGAGACATGAGCGAGTACGACCAATCGTGTTATAACCCATCGCTGGATCGGGTTTCGGACGGCGCGCAGCATTCGAAAGCGTGGGAGGAATACAAGACGTACGGGACAGCCGGGAGAAACGAGGACGAGATCGAGGAGAAGAATTCCTCAGATCGTCGGTTTGCGGAAGAAGAAGAAGAGGAGGAAGAGGGTCGAACGAATAAGAATAAGATGATAATACCGAAAGAACAACTCATCAAACAGAAATCGTACGGTAAAATCGGTAAAACCGTATGGGATAAGAAAGCGCACGGCGGGAAGTATTACATCTCCACCGGAGAGAAAAAGAAAGGCTACGACGCTTTAGAGCAAACGCCGGACGGTACGATTATTAAGCGAGAACCCGGGTACGAGAAACCACAAAGCGGGCACACGACAAATTTCGTGGGAAATCACATGACGCAAGGCGCGATAGATTTAGTCCAGCACGAATTGACAAGAGTCGATCCAAAGATGAAGGAAGAGCGGATGCGCCGGTTGGAAGAGGCGAAAGGTATCAAACGAGAACCGCCAAAGTTGTTGAAAGTTGAAAAGAATAAGAAAAAAGTTTTGATGATTGGAGATAGAGAAAAGGGTGACACTGATGACGGCGAGGAAGAAGAGGAAGGCCGCTCCCCCGAAAATCGCGTCATTAACATCGATCGGTACACGTGGGAAGATAGAGATGGCGAAATCATCGTGCGCTTGCAACACGACGAGAAATTGATGGATCTGAAATCCGCGCAGTTGGAAATACAAAACGAACGAAGTTTTACCGTTTCGATTAAATCGAAAGAGGAAAGAGATAAAGTCTATGTGCTCTCGGTTCCGTGCTTGTTTGATGCAATCGTGAGGGAGAAAAGCTGCATGCTTACGACGGCAAAGTCCCTTCGCGTCACGCTCGTGAAAACAGAAGTAGGCAAAGCGTGGAAGCGTTTGTCATCGTCAGAATCTTCCGAGAACTCTATGTTACGCCTGAATAACGCTCCAGATGGCAAAGTAAAAGAGAAAGGAATTGTTATCATTAACAACAACAACAGCAACAATATAAATTTGCGCGATTTACGCGCGGAAGTAATTAAATTCCGCGACGGAAACTTAGCGCCAAAATTCACTCCTTCAAAGACGCCGGAGGAGATTGAAAACGAGCTTGACGCTCAAATCAACGACGTGTCGACTCCGATGGAGTTTGCGTCTCTCAAAGAAGCGATGCAATCGTGCGATCATTTTGAATCCTCTGGTGATCACGCAAACGCGATTAAATCGTTCTCATCGGCACTATTTTTTCTTCGCTTCTTCACTTCTTCTTCTTCGCCGCCAGCTTCGGAGGACGGCAGTGAAGACACCACGACGTTAGAAGAAGGTGGTAAATCGACGTCGACGACAACAATGGAAGTGAAAATCATGGATTGTTTACGACGACGCGCGAAAGCAAACGTTTTGCTCGGTAAAACCAGAAATGCGACGAAAGATTACGTCGAAGCCATTCAAGAAGGTAAAAAGCTACTCTCTTCGTTATCATCGTCATCGAATGCGACATCCTCTGCGATCAACGACAAAGATGCAGACGCGACGAAAAAAATACTCTCCGACTTATACTTCGAACGGGGCAACGCCTACGAGCAGGTTGAAAAATACGCCGAGGCCGTGGACGATTACAAAAGAGCGTTGAAAACTGGCGGAAACGATACGAAAGTTTCCATGGCGTTGACTCGCGCGTCTAAGTTACACTTTCAAAGAGACATCGAACGCAAAGAAATCGAAAAGAAGAGACCGAAAAACGACAACGAAAACTCGTTACCGTCTTTACCTCGCCCGGGAATGAAACAATTTGAGAACAGAGGGAAGGCTGGCGCGTGCTTTTAATGATTGCTTCTGTAAATGTACTACTTTTTTTTATCGTGATCAATACTATCAATACTAATTTAATACATATTTTTCTCAACGCTTCTTCAGATGTAAATGAATCGATGCGCCTGATTTGATGTTGTAATATGCCAACGAGTTTGCATCTTTCAAGAACCCCATCTTCTTGACTTCCAATTTCATTTTCCCTTGCGCTAAGTTCCCTAGCAAAGGTTTCAACTCTTGCTTGATTTTCAACACCGTTTCTTTACCGCTTTCGAATTCCAGATCAATCGTTTGGCCGTTCAAATTTTTGTCCTTCGCTTCGTCAGGGCATAAGATTTTGAGTTTAATCGTACCTGGATTCGCATCGAGCCAATTATCCTCGTCTTCCAACTCCATCTCTCCGATCCGTAATTTTTGTTTCACCGGTTCTGCATCTAAATCATCGCCTCCATCTTCCCGACCTCGTTTTTGTCCAACTCCCGCATTCGTCGCGATAGTCGCCGGTGGTGGCGGCGGCGGCGGCATCGGCTGCTGCGCCATCATCGGCGGTGGTTGAATCATAGTGGGAATGACAGGTGCCGCCGGTTGCGGCGTAGGAGCTGCTATTGACGCAAGCGCAGGCGGTTGTTGTTGTTGCTGATGCTTCTTCATTTGTTCGTTCAAGGCGGTCGAGACGTCTTTATCGTTCCCGCTGGCGAAAATGTCTGGTCTCGATTTCGCTAAACTTAAAATGTTCTTCGCGAACTGGTCGTCGTCGACTTTGTTGCTTCCTTGTAATTTTTTCAACATCGCGTCTTTTTGTTCCTTCCACTTTGGGTCGATCAAAGAGATACGCATGTGCTCGGCCATTTCGTCCACCGGAACCAGTTCGCCGGTGATTGGCGAGACCGCAAACTTGGTCGCTTTATCGCCCTTGGAAGCTGCCGCTCTTTCTTCTGGTTTCTTATAGTTTCGAACAATTTTCATACCAGGTTCGGGTAAGTTCTCATTAATACCCGATGCATGCTTCTCATCAGACGCATTTGGCGCTAACGGTCTCGACGCTGCTTTCACTCTCTTCTCCGCCTCTTGCGCTTGTCGCACGATTTGTCGCTCTTCGTCGTCCATGGTTGCTACTGCAGAGGCCCCTCTTGTTCCTCCTACGTCTATTTCTTCTTCTACTAAAGTCGTCGATTTCGTTGTCGGCTGCGTTTCAACCTTCGACGCATCCTCCAACGCTTGTCTCTTCAAGTACCCAACAATTTCTCTCATCGGGATTGGCTCTGGTAACGTTTCGTCTTCGCCATCGTCGAAATCGATTGTCTCCACCACCACGAAATCGTGCCAATCGATCGCCTCCATCGCTTCTCGTTCCATGCGTTTTTTCTCCTCGATATCTTTTCTATTCTTCGTTTGCGTGGCGTCCCATTCGGACCTTTTTAACGATCGTTCTAACGCCTTCTTATAATCCTCCTCCACGTCTAAAATCTCCTCCATCTCTTGCTTATTCTCCGGCATTAAAACCTCCGAGTACGAATCCGCTAAACTGGTGAAATACGTAAACAAAGGATGTGCCGGTTTCAAAAACGCAAACTCTGGGTTTTGATATTCCCTAGAAGCTAACCCGGAGAGAAACTTTGCGCCGTTTCTCGCCACAAACTGCGCGGAGAGTTTAATCACCTCAATCTCGCTCCTCTTCAAGCCTTGCGGCGGCTGCGTCCCGACGGAATGTTTGAACTCTCTCGGACGTTCTAAAACTTCCGGTTTCGATGATGACAACCCGGTAGTCGTACTTTTAGCCATAAACTTGCTCTGACTTTGCACTTGCTCCGCGACTTCCATCCCTTTCTTGTTCTGATCCTCGATCGTCTTTCCTTCCAATTCCAGTTTATTCGATTCGATCTTCCCTCGATAGTAGGAGTAAAACGGTGAATTCTCTCTTAAAAACGAAAACTTTTGATTGTTCTTCTCCGAGGATAAGATTCTTGTTTCAAACTCTGGGCCATTTTTCGCGACAAACTGCGCGGTTTTATCCACGATCGCTCTCACGTCCGGCGGAGGGATGATCACCCCGACCGAGTGCGTTTGCGTGTTTAACGTGTTTAACGACACCGGTTTCAAGCCGTCTTCTTTGGAAATTTTTATGGAATTGTTCTGCAAACGTTCGTCGATGACGGCGACTTCATTCATGTCGTTGTCGTTCGTTCCACCCATGACGACGACGACGACGATAATGTATTCGCGACGACGAGCTCCTTCTCCTTCTTTTTCTTTGGGTAATGCGTAAAATGCGCGCGATGAAGAAGAGAGATTCTTGATTTATTCTGTGGGTAATGGTTTTGTGTCAAAAGGCGGAATCGCAGAAGACCAAAAAAGGCTCAAAAATAATTACCTGTTTGGCGTAAAAGAGTATTTCTACTTTCAGATTGTATATTATACACGCTTCTATATGTGTTTCTCTCTCTCTCTCTAGCTGTACTGCTATGTATATATTATAAGACCATCTTTAACAAGACGTCGCGTTCGGACCAATATTGCGTGGCGAGGCGGAATTTGACTCGCACTGTTTCTTCTTCTTCTTCCTCTTTGTCGTCGCGGTTTTTAAGCACCTCGAGTTTAGTCTCGAGCGAAACCAACGAACTCATCGATAGAGGCGTTTGCTTCGCGTCAAAGATGACGTGATATCGGTGGTACTTTTTACACGGCGATTGTTCGAGTTTAGAGACGATGCCGAAGAGTTCTTCTTCTTCTTCTTCATCCTGTTTCGCGTTGACCATACGAACGTGTCGTCCGACTATGGTCTCGCCGCCGGGCAGTTTTAAACGCTGCGCGTCTTCGTCTTCGTACTTTACGACGCGATCGTCTTTGAGTTCGGTTTCGGAGGAGAAATACGGGTGATGCAACGCTTCGTGCGCGGTAATTCTTCTCGAAGGGTCGAGCGTTAACATTCTTCGCAACAAATCGGCCTGGAAAACGGTGATTTCGTTCGCGCGAGTTAGTTTCAAGAAGGAGACTCTTGGTAACCATTTCGGGAACATATCCTCGTGCCAACCGGGGATGCTTTTAACATCCGGCCACGACTTTTCGTTTGGTGTTCCAAGAAGTTTAAAAATGCACAAAATTTGATCCAACTGTTCGGCACCTTCGTAATACGCGAATTTGTTGAAGAGCGAGGAACCGAGGATAAATTCTGCAAAGACGCAACCACACGACCACATGTCCACGGCGTTTGTGTACTGTTTCGGAAGCACTGGTTTCTTTTTCTTCTTTTTCTTGCTCTCTTCTTCTTCTTCTTTTTCTTCCTCTACAGTAGATTCATCTCCGTTATCTGTTCCGTCGAACGTTCCGATATCATCGTAAGCGGTTTCGTCGATGGAATCGGGATCGATTTGTTGCACAGGAGGTATGATGAGTCCTTCAGGCGCGATGTAATACGGCACGGTGCACGAACGCAAAGGAGAGCGCTTTCCTACGTCGCGAAATCCTCTCGATGCTGCCCACGAGGCAATTACGAGTTGTCCGTTGCCATTATTCTTCTGATCGTCGACTAAAAGATGTCCGCAATGCAAATTTCTATGCGCAATCCCACGCGAATGCGCAAATCGAACGCCTTCAATCAATTGCTGCGTGAGCATGCGCACTTTAGATCTTTTCAATCGAAAGGTGCCGTCGTCGTCATAGCACCACTCTTGCGGCGGTTGTTTTTTCGCGACGACTGGATCCTCGCACACTCTCGACCGCTGCGCGCGTAAACTTATCGGAAAATGCTCGTGAATCATGAGCATTTTACCGCTGAGTCGCGGAAGAATTCGCCTTCTGCCAACTGAATTCGCTTCCATCTCGTCTTCTTCTTCCGCCGCTTGCAACTCTGGCGGAAGTTCTCCTACTAACCACGGGACCTCAAACGGCATGTCTTCGTCAATCGTAACTAAACGTTCTAATCGCGCGATAGAATTCGCTCCGTTCAAGTATTCTTTCGCGCCTAAGTGGTCTTCTTCTCCCATCCTCGTCGTCGCTCGAGCGACTATTTGCGCCGATAGCGCCTTCATGTTCGCCGCTTCGCGCAATTTCCTACTTCGCAAACCTTCTTCAGGTTTTTCGAGGAATCCTACGAGTTTAACCGCTTTTAATGTCCCCGAGCACACGTCTAAACATTCCCACATGCGCTGTCGATGACTGTTCCTCACCTCCACTCTTTCTTGAACGTTAAAACTCGAGTAGTCTGAGATGATTTTCTTCTTCCTTTTTCTATTCGTCCCTCCATTCAAATCTACGACGTCTTGCTCTATGTATCGTTCTCGGTTCGATTGCATCTCTTTCAACGCGCCGTCCGAGGTTCGTTTCTTGTTCTTGTTATTCTCGTCCTCGTCTCTAAAATTTTTCGATACGTTTTCCTTCCCGTCGTCGTCAACCAGTTCCATCGTAGCATCCTCCTTTTCTTCTTCTTCTTCTTCTTCTTCTTCTTCTTCCTCCTCGTCGTATCCTTCCACGGCGTTGAAGCTAAACCCACCGAAAACCATCTTCTTTCTCCTACTTTTTCCGCGACGCAATTCTCGCACATTCAAGCCGAGCGTCGGGATCATCTTCAAAAATCGATACCGCATCAACGGGTTCTTTTGCATCTCAATGAAAACTTTCCTGTAATACTCCCCGGATTCTTTCACCTTCTCTTCGTCTTTCGCGGAATTCATGAATATATCTCGTCTCGCTTTCGCTCGTAAATCGTCTAAACTCTCGATGTTGGCGAGTTTTTCGCACTGTCTTTTCCAGCACGTCCCGTCCGACACGGCTGCTCGATACAACTGTTTCGAAGTGAGCATGCAATTAATCACAGATAACGCCGGGAGGAGAGAGAAAATGTGCGCGATGGCGCCTTCCGGTAGATTTTGGATTGCAAATGTGTTCTTCTCGTCGTCACCATCATCATCATCATCATCATCACATTTCATTTTTTGAATCTTTTTCTCCTCTTCTTCTTCTTTGAGTTTTGCGTCGTCAGATACTAACGCAGCAGTATCATAAACCTCTTCCATCTCTCTCTCTCTCTTTCTTATACGTGTTGTGTAAAATACTTTCTTCTTTACGAATACTAGTTCATCATCAGTGATGGATGATACACCACAAAAGACATTTTAGTGTGCAGAATATAACAGAGAGAGAGAGAGAAAGAAAAGAGAGAGTTTTTGTTTCTGTTGGTGTTTCTGTTGTTGTGAAGAAGAGAAAAAGAGAGAGAAAAAATCAAAAATTTGAAAAGAAACTCCTTCTGTCCTTTTTCCTCCTCCTCTTCTTCAAAAAAATTCTCGTTCCTCCTTTTTCCTTGTTCTTGCTGCTGAATGCTGAATACTAAAGGGGATTATTGATTAGTAATAAAGGAGAAGACAAATGTCGTCAAAATCGCGACACTACAGCAGTCCACCTAAAAATGCACAAGAAGCGGAGAACTCGAAACACCAAGGCAATCTGCTCTTCCAGAAACAAAAATACGCCGCCGCGTGCGAACTGTATACCGAGGCGATTCTTCAATCGGAGCAAAAATGGCACGTTCCGTATCTCAATAGGGCGATGGCGAACGAGAAGAGATTGAGATGGAAGGAAGCGAAAGAGGATTTGGAGAAGTGTTTGAAATTGGACCACGATAACGTGAAAGCGACGTATCATTTAGGCGTTTGCGTGTGCATGTTACCGGAGGAAATCGAAGATAATTATAAAAAAGGAGCAGAGATATTGGAGAAGAGTTTGTTTCTGGCGAGAGAATACGACGAGTCGCAAGTGGATTTAATTTGGCGGTCGTTGGCGAAATCGAAATACATGGAACACTGCGAAAAAGCAAAGGAGAGGAGGAAAGTGTACGAAAGTTTAGAAGCAAAGTTATCGCACCCGGGGTTTGTGCCCTTAACCGAGGACGACGCGAGAGTGTTGAGAGAGCGCGTGAACGAGGCGAAGGAAAAAGACGAGCGGAAGCAAGCGCCGGATGCGTTTTGCTGTCCTCTGTCGTTGGAAATGTATCGAGAACCAGTGGTCAGCCCGAGCGGGAACTCGTACGAGCGTTCAGCGATAGAGCAATATATTAAACAACAACACGAAAAATACGGGAGAGAGAAGAAAGTTGCGGATCCGTTGCAGCCGGATTGTTCGATTACGTTGGATTCGCTACATCCGAACATCGCGCTGAGGAACATTGTCCGAGAGTATTTGAGGGAGCATCCCTCGTCCTGGGGAGAAATTTTGAGCGAAAGCGAAGCGGAAGAGTTGGAGAGGGAAGCAAAGAGAATGAAAACCGAAACCACCGAAGCAGACATGATGTGAATTTAGGTATGTACTTTAAACACTGTTTAGGAGTAGGAGTAGTAGGAATAGGAGTAGACTTTTAGTTATACAGGTACCTGGTACTTACGTATATAGTTAGTTAGCGTACATCATTAGTAATCATAGTTCTACGAACGCTTATCGACGATTGCGCATTTGCTCACGGATCACGAAGAAAAGAGCCGAGGCGTGCACAGACTTTTGTACGTGACGTATGACGCCGTCATAAAACCCGCAAATCCCCTGGCTTTCTAAAACGAGCTGCACGACGTCTAAGGTGTTCGAGCTGCTATTGCTGTTCATGTTCTTCTTCTCCTTACTCGTGGTATCGCTACTATTTAAATACTCTCCATCGACCATGTTCCTTCTCACGGAATTCTCCTCTTCCTCGCGATGAAAAGATTTCGAGGCTTCCACCAACGCTCTCGTTCGCTCTAAAGGAAACGTAATACCAGTCGCTATAGTCTTCGATAAGCACCCAATCACGAACGATTCGATTATCGACAACTTTTTCTCCCCGTATTTCGTCTTCAACGCTTTCAAGGCATCGAAGGCGGCAAGGTTAATCGCGTGCGAAACAATTAATGGCACGTTTTGAGAGAAACCTCGTTGGAACGCCAACGCGCCGTCTCGTTTATACGCTTCTTTCATCGCGGATACATACACCTTCATTCGATTTTTACTATTACTACTCTTTGAAGATGATGCCTTTCCTTTCTTCTTCATCTTCGCTTCTATTTTTTTCATTTGCAAAGTTACGATATCAAACGGGAGCATCAAAGCCGTCGATATCGCCCCCGCGACTGCGTATCTTTTGAAAGCTTCAACCGTGGTCGTGGCGATATCACTTTTTCTAGTCCTATTCTCACTCACTACATTCACCAAAGAGAAATAGAGAAAATCTTCCGCGAACAACCGCAGCTTCATCGTTTGTCTTTTCGTCGTCCTCTTTTTGTCCTTTTTGTTTTTGTCATCGTTCTTCTCAACCGTCGTCGTCGTCGTTTTTTCAAACATATCATCGGCTTCCAATTTTGTATCTTCTTCTTCATCTTCATCATCATCATCCGACGACGACGACGACGAAGAATAAAAAAAGGAAGGAAAAATATCAACAACACTCCTCGCCAAAGCGCCCGCAGTCGCGCCTTCCCATCCTTCTCTCGCTGCTCTTTGTAACCGCATCATCGGGGTGGTAGTTACCGAAAAATTGTGTTGCGCGAAGCAGCTGTTTTTTCTCGTTTCAAAAAGAAAAACAGAAGAGAAAGACAGAAAGAGGAGCTTTTTGCCGGCGACACAGAGAAGAGAGATGAAGAATTTTTTGTGAGTTTTAAAGCGGGGAAGAACGTTCGTTTGATTCGTTCGGTATGTGATGCAAACGTACGAGTATATATGTAAACCAGGACTATTAAGGAGCTAATGTTGAGTGCGCATGTGGCTTTTCAAACTACCAGATTCACGAAAAGCTTTATCGCACTCATTACATTCGTACGGTCTCTCGTTCGTGTGAATACGCATGTGTCTTTGCAAATGACCATATTGACGAAAAGCTTCATCGCACACATCACATTCGTACGGTTTCTCGTTCGTGTGAATACGCATGTGCGTTTTCAAATTACTAGATTGAGTGAAACGCTTCTCGCAAACATCACACTCGTACGGTTTCTCGTTCGTGTGAATACGCATGTGGCTTTTCAAAGCACCAGAGTCAATAAAACGCTTCTCGCACACATCGCACTCGTACGGTTTCTCGTTCGTGTGAATACGCATGTGCCTTTCCAAATCACTAGATTGACGAAAAGCTTTATCGCACACATCGCACTCGTACGGTTTTTCGTTCGTGTGAATACGCATGTGGGCTTTCAAAGTACTAGATTGAGTAAAACGCTTCTCGCACACATCACATTCGTACGGTTTCTCGTTCGTGTGAATACGCATGTGTACGGCCAAACTTGATGGACATCCAAACACCTTCTCGCAAACGTCGCACTCGTGTTGTTGCGTTCTCTTTCTCTTCCCTCCTCTCTTCGTCGCAGTCTTTTCTTTTCGTTTCTCATTTTGCTGCTCAACGACTTCATCAAAATCGTCTTCATCATCATCCACCACATCAGGTATTCGCAAACACAACAACACCGGTCGTTCTTCTTCTTCTCTCTCCTCCTCCTCCTCTGCAGCACTCGCAACCACCACCGTCTTCACATTTACCGCTCGTTTCGGATGTTTATTCTTTCGTCTCGATGACATTATTTGAGTGAAGAAAACAAAAGTTTTCCCCCCGCTCTTTTTCTTTTTGCAAACAAACAGGTTTTTTTTCCCTTCTATTTTTCACGTCAAACACTTTTAAGAAACTCATCACAACTCACAACACGAACGAGATAAATACTATACCCTTGAAAAAGAGTAGACAAAAAGAGTAGCAGTAATAATAGCGCAGCTTTAATAAGACACGCAGAACAACACCATGGTTTTAGTGAAAGGCATCACGTCGGGTTTTTTAACCCGCGAAACCTATCTGATAATCGGCAGCGTGTTTACGATTTCCAATCTT
>Ga0209630_10001209_pt1 | contig 28190 bp, 25 predicted proteins | sample COG_01_FD_184745 | JGI IMG/M metagenome (GOLD analysis project Ga0209630, IMG submission 184745) | Pelagic Microbial community sample from North Sea - COGITO 998_met_01 (SPAdes) (version 2) | ecosystem: Environmental > Aquatic > Marine > Neritic zone/Coastal water | place: Helgoland, sampling... | reverse complement strand
GTCGGTGACGCAGATGCAGACGTACTGGCCGGGGCGGACGTCGCGCTGGCGGGCGGCATAGGCGCCGTCGAGATGCGCGTTGCAGGTCTCGATCGTCAGGATGCCGCCCGTCGGCATCGCGTCGCGCGCGTTGATCGCGAGGTTGAGGATCGCGCTTTCCAGCTGGTGCGGATCGCACAGCGTCTGCCACAGCCCGCCGGCGGTGACGATCTCCAGCCGCACGGCCTCGCCGATCGTCCGGCGCAGCAGCTCCTCCATGCCGGTGACCAGCCGGTTGGCGTTGACCGGTTTGGGGTCGAGCGGCTGGCGGCGCGAGAAGGCGAGCAGCCGGTGCGTCAGCGCGGCGGCGCGGTTGGCGGAGGTCATCGCGGTGGTCGCGTAGCGTTCGATCCTGTCCAGCTCGCCGCGCGCGATCCGCCGCTGCATCATGTCGAGCGAGCCGATCACCCCGGTCAGCAGATTGTTGAAATCATGCGCGATGCCGCCGGTCAGCTGGCCGACCGCCTCCATCTTCTGCGCCTGACGCAGCTGTTCCTGCGCCGCTTCCAGCGCGACCTGCCGTTCGCGTTCGGCGGTGACGTCGCGGCCGACCGCATGGATCAGGCCGGCGCCGGGCACCGCGGTCCAGGAGATCCAGCGATAGCCGTGGTCGCGGGTGCGATAGCGGTTCTCGAACCGGCCGATCGTCGTGCCGTCCGACAGGGCCGCCGCCGCATCGGCCGTGGCGGCGCCGTCGTCCGGGTGGACGAGGTCGAGGAACGAGCGGCCGATCAGGTCCTGCTCCTGCCAGCCGAGCAGCGCGGTCCAGGCGGGATTGACCGCGGTGATCGTGCCCTCGAACTGCGCGACCAGCATGATGTCGGTCGACAGCCGCCACATGCGGTCGCGGTCCGCGGTGCGCTCGGCGACCTGTGCCTCCAGCGTCTCGTTGAGCTGGCGCAGCTGCTCCTCGGCATTGCGCCGGGCGGAGATGTCGTTGAACAGGATGGCGACGCGGCGGTCGTCCGCCTCGCCGATGCGGAAGGCATAGACGTCGAACCAGCGGCCGAGCGCGATCGATCCCTGTTCGAACCGTTCGGGCACGCCGGTGCGCGCGACGCGGCCGTAGATGTCGTACCATTCCTCCTCCAGCGCCGGCGCCGCCTCGCGCAGCCAGCGGCCGATCACGTCTTCGGGAAAGCCGGTCTGGCGGTGGAAGGCGGGGTTCGCCTCGATCACGCGATAGTCGATGCGCGCGTCCAGCCGCACCTCGACGACGCAGAAGCCCGATTCGATCGATTCGAACAGGGTGCGGTAGCGGGCCTCGCTCTGGCGCAATCGCTCGCCCATCCGGCGGCGTTCGGTGAGGTCGAGCATCGCGCCGATCATGCGCACCGCTGTGCCGGATTCGTCGCGCAGCACCGTGCCGCGGTCGAGGACATGCGCATGGCTGCCGTCGGCGCGGCGGAAGCGATATTCCGCGGACCAGTTGACCCGGTCGCCGTCCCCATTGCCGTCGCCGTCGCTGTCGGCCTCTCCGTCGATGACGGCGTGAATGCTGTCGCCGACCCGCTGGCGATCGTCGGGGTGGATGTGGTCGAGCCACCAGTCGGCGTCGGTGTCGCGCTGCGGATGGCCGAACAGCGTCGCCAGCGCGGCATTCCAGATTACATGGCCGTCGGCTATGCGCCAGTCCCAGACCGCGTCGTTGGTGGCGCGGGCGACCAGCCGATAGCGCTCCTCGGTTTCGCGCCGCGCCTCTTCGGCGCGATCGCCGCGGCGGGCGCCCGTGTCCTGCGACGGGATGCCCGAGGCGAAGGCGCCGACGACGGTGCCGTCGGGATCGCACACGGGGGTGCAGGACAGCGCGATGCCGGGCCGGCGATGGCTGGCGGGCTCGCCCGCAAAGGCACGTTCGATCAGCGGCGCGAGGTCGACGTCGACGGCACGCGCATCGCGGCCGAGCGCCGCGGGATGCCCCGCCAGCCTATCGGCATAGGCATGGTTGTAGATCAGCGTCCGCTGCGGCCCCCAGGCAACGGCCATCGCCTGGTCCGATGCCAGCATCAGTCCGACCAAGGTCCGCAACGCCGGCGGCCACGCATCGGGCCGCCCGAGCGGCGAGGCGGACCAGTCGTGCCGTGCGATCGGCACCGCCATGGGGTCACGCATCCGCGCGATCTGTTCATGGAAGGAAGGGGTCGACATGCCGGGCTCACCATCCTCTCGCGCCAGCGCCGATGCAACCGGTTACGTGGCGGTCCTTAGGTGATCGCCAAAGCGACGCAATCGATCGGCAGGGTTTGGAAAAGATTTTACCGGGGCCCCGATCACAACCGCGCCGCGCCCCGCAGATCAGCGGAGAGAGCAGGACCCGCCGATTCGATCGATACTATCGCTCTCTACTGTCCGCGGATCACCCGCGGGCAGGAGAAATGGTGCCCAGAAGAGGACTCGAACCTCCACGACCTTGCGATCGCCAGCACCTGAAGCTGGTGCGTCTACCAATTCCGCCATCTGGGCACGGGGTAGGCGGCGGCCTTTAGGGGGCGGTCGCTGCGCTTGTCAACACGGGTTTCGCCGGGCAAGGGGCGGATTGTCAGGAAAGCGACGAAAAAAGGCTGCAGGCGCATGAAGGACAAGCTGGTTACGATCTTCGGGGGCGGCGGCTTCGTCGGCCGCTATGTGGTGCAGGCGTTGCTGCGCGGCGGCGCGCGCGTGCGCATCGCCGAGCGCGATCCGCGCCACGCCTGGTTCCTGAAGCCGCTGGGCGGGCTGGGCCAGACGCAATTCGTCGCCGCCGACGTGACGCTGTCCGACACGGTGCGGCGCGCAGTCGCCGGGGCGGACGTGGTCATCAACATGGTCGGCGTGCTCGCCGGCGATTTCGAGCGCATCCATGTCGCCGGCGCGCGCAACGTCGCCGAGGCGGCGGCCGGCGCCGGCGTCGCCAGCCTCGTCCATATGTCGGCGATCGGCGCCGACAGCGCCGCGCCGTCGGCCTATGGCAGCAGCAAGGGCCGCGGCGAGGAGGCCGTCCGTGCGGCGTTCCCGGGTGCCGCGATCATCCGCCCGTCGATCGTGTTCGGGCGCGAGGACCAGTTCATCAACCGCTTCGCCGCGATGATCGGCAAGTCGCCGGTGGTGCCGGTGCTGCGCGCGCCGGTGAAGTTCCAGCCGGTGTTCGCCGGCGACGTCGGCGAAGCGATGGCGCAGGCGAGCGATCCGCGCTTCGCCGGGCAGACGTTCGAACTGGGCGGCCCCGACGTGATGAGCATGGGCGAGATCATTCGCTGGATCGCCCGGACGATCGGCAAGTCGCCCTCGATCGTCGAACTGCCCGATGCGGCGGGGTCGCTGCTCGCCAGCCTGCCGTTCGCACCGATCAGCAAGGACCAGTGGCTGATGCTCCAGCGCGACACTGTGGTCGCGCCGGGCGCGGCCGGGCTGGACGCGCTCGGCGTCGAGGCGACGCCGCTGCAGGCGGTCGCGCCCGAATGGCTCGTCCGCTTCCGCCGCACCGGCCGTTTCGGCCGTCGCGCCGAAACGCTCGCCGCTTAACCTACGGGAACTGCCATGGACCTCCTCACCGTCATCCTCCTCGGCATCGTCGAGGGGGTCACCGAGTTCCTGCCCGTCTCGTCGACCGGGCATCTGATCCTCGCCGGTACGCTGCTCGGCGTGCAGGACAAGGCGACCGCGACGTTCGACATCGTCATCCAGCTGGGCGCGATCCTGGCGGTGGTGGTGCTCTACTGGCGCCGGTTCTGGGACGTCGCCGTCGGCCTGTTCGCCGGCCAGCCCAAATCCTGGGCGTTCGTCCGCAATATCGCGTTGGGCTTCATTCCCGCCGCGGTGATCGGCCTCGTCGTCTACAAGGCGGTCAAGGCGTTGCTCGAAAGCCCGACCGTGGTCGCGGTCGCGCTGATCGTCGGCGGCGTCGCGATCCTCGCGATCGAGCGGATGGTGAAGCAGCCGCGCTACGACACGGTCGAGGCGATGCCGTGGAAGACCTCGCTCGGCGTCGGCGTGATCCAGTGCATCTCGATGATCCCCGGCGTCAGCCGCTCGGGCGCGACGATCATGGGCGCGCTGAGCCTGGGCGTCGACCGGCGCGCGGCGGCGGAATTCTCGTTCTTCCTCGCAATCCCGACGATGCTGGCGGCGTCCGGCTACGACCTGCTCAAGTCGGGCGCGGCGCTGGGCGAGGGCGAATGGCTGAGCATCGCGATCGGCTTCGTGGTGTCGTTCATCGTCGCGCTGGTGGTGATCCGCTGGTTCGTCGGCATCGTCAGCCGCCACGGCTTCGCGCCCTTCGCCTGGTACCGGATCGTCGTCGGTGCCATCGCGCTGATCGCGCTGCAAATGCGATAGGACCGAAAAGCACCCTAAATTATGGCCTTGAGAGGTTGTTGCGAAGCGGTCGCAAAGAAAAGCACCAAAACAAGGGCAGCATTGCTTGCCAATAGGCCATTTTGTGCGTGACATGGCGCCTCCACCTTCGTAGCGGCGACGTCAGGAGGCCCCATGGCGCACGATTCGATGCTCAAGTTCGTTGGCCGCCCGCAGGCCTATCCGGCCAAGCGCGAGGCGGATATCCGGGCGGAGGACTTCGCCGAGATCGCCGCGCGCTATGCGCCGCCGGCCGCGGAGGATCAGGCCGGGCGCTGCTCGCAATGCGGCGTGCCCTATTGCTCGGTCCATTGCCCGCTCCACAACCATATCCCCGACTGGCTGCGCCTGACCGCCGAGGGCCGGCTGCGCGAGGCCTATGAGCTGAGCAACGCGACCTCGACCATGCCCGAGATCTGCGGCCGCATCTGCCCGCAGGACCGGTTGTGCGAGGGCAATTGCGTGATCGAATTCACCGGCCACGGCGCGGTGACGATCGGGTCGGTCGAGAAGTTCATCACCGACACCGCCTGGGAAGAGGGCTGGGTCGAACCGCTCGTCGCCGGGCCGGCTCGTGGCCAGTCGGTCGCGGTGATCGGCGCCGGACCCGCGGGCCTGACCGCGGCGGAATATCTGCGCGGCCACGGCTATGACGTCCACGTCTACGATCGCCACGATCGCGCCGGCGGACTGCTGACCTATGGCATCCCCGGCTTCAAGCTGGAGAAGCCGGTCGTCATGCGCCGGGTCGAGCGGCTGAAGGCGGGCGGCATCGTCTTCCACGAAGGCTTCAGCGTCGGCGAACAGGCGAGCCTCGACGCCCTACGCCAGCAGCATGATGCGGTGCTGATCGCGACCGGCGTCTACAAGGCGCGCGCGCTCGACGTCGTGGGCGGGGGCGACGATCGCGTCGTGGCGGCGCTCGACTATCTGATCGCGTCGAACCGCAAGGGCTTCGGCGATGCCGTCCCGGCATTCGATGGCGGCGCGCTCAATGCCGAGGGCAAGCATGTCGTCGTGATCGGCGGCGGCGACACCGCGATGGACTGCGTCCGTACCGCGATCCGCCAGGGCGCGGCATCGGTGAAGTGCCTGTACCGTCGCGATCGCACCAACATGCCCGGCAGCCAGCGCGAGGTGACCAATGCCGAGGAGGAGGGCGCGGAGTTCGTCTGGCTCTCGGCCCCCGCCGCCTTCGACAGCGACGGGACGGTCCGCGCGCGCAAGATGCGGCTCGGCGCGCCCGACGCCAGCGGCCGCCGCGCGCCGGAGCCGGACCCGAGCGGCGACTTCACGCTCCAGGCGGATCTGGTGGTGAAGGCATTGGGCTTCGACGCCGAGGATCTGCCCGCGCTGTTCGGCGCGCCCGAACTCGGGGTGAGCCGCTGGGGCACGGTGCTGGTCGACGGCAAGACGCTGATGACCAGCCTCGACGGCGTCTTCGCGGCGGGCGACATCGTCCGCGGCGCGAGCCTGGTGGTCTGGGCGATCCGCGACGGCCGCGACGTCGCCGCGACGATGCACAAATGGCTGAAGACGAAGGCCAAGGCCGGGAAGGTGGCGGCGTGACCGACGTTCCGACGATGATGACGCCCGGCAGGGAAGGCGAAACCATGACCGATCCGATGAAGACCGACCAGCGTGCGTATCTCGCCGAGCATGGCATGTACCGCCCCGACAGCGAAGGCGATGCCTGCGGCGTCGGCCTCGTCGCCGCCACCGACGGGCGCGCGTCGCGGCGCGTGGTGCAGTCGGCGGTCGATGCGCTGAAGGCGGTGTGGCATCGCGGCGCGGTCGATGCCGACGGCAAGACCGGTGACGGCGCGGGCATCCACATCGACCTGCCGCACCGCTTCTTCGACGATGCCGTCGTCGCATCCGGGCACAAGGTGCTGCCGAACCGGCTCGCAGTCGGCATGATCTTCCTGCCGCGCACCGACCTCGGAGCGCAGGAGAATTGCCGCACGATCGTCGAGAGCGCGATCATCGAGGCGGGCTATACCATCTACGGCTGGCGGCAGGTGCCGGTCGACGTGTCGGTGATCGGCATGAAGGCGCAGACGACGCGGCCGGAGATCGAGCAGATCATGATCGCCGGGCCGATGCCCGACGACGTCAGCGCCGCCGAGTTCGAGAAAAACCTGTACCTCGTCCGCCGCCGGATCGAGAAGCGGGTGATCGCGGCGCAGATCCAGGGCTTCTACATCTGTTCGCTGTCGTGCCGCTCGATCGTCTACAAGGGGCTGTTCCTCGCCGAGAGCCTGTCGGTCTTCTACCCCGACCTGCAGGACCAGCGGTTCGAATCGCGCGTCGCGATCTTCCACCAGCGCTATTCGACCAACACCTTTCCGCAATGGTGGCTGGCGCAGCCGTTCCGCTGCCTCGCGCACAATGGCGAGATCAACACGGTCCGCGGCAACAAGAACTGGATGCTCAGCCACGAGATCCGGATGGCGAGCCTCGCGTTCGGCGACAATTCGGAGGACATCAAGCCGGTGATCCCGGCGGGCGCATCCGACACCGCGGCGCTGGACGCGGTGTTCGAGGCGATTTGCCGTTCGGGCCGCGATGCGCCGACCGCCAAGCTGATGCTGGTGCCCGAAGCGTGGCAGAAGGACGCCGACATCCCCGCCGACCATTCGGCGATGTACCAGTATCTCGCTTCGGTCATGGAGCCGTGGGACGGCCCCGCCGCGCTGGCGATGACCGATGGCCGCTGGGCGGTGGCGGGCGTCGACCGCAACGCGCTGCGGCCGCTGCGCTATACCCAGACCTCGGACGGGCTGCTGATCGTCGGATCGGAGACCGGCATGGTCGTCGTTCCCGAATCGACCGTCGTCGCCAAGGGGCGGCTGGGGCCGGGCCAGATGATCGCGGTCGACCTCGACGAAGGCCGGGTGATGAACGACCGGGAGGTCAAGGACCGGATCAGCGGCGAGCATGACTATGCCGCGATGATCGGCGAATTCCACACGCTCGACGACCTGCCCGACGTGCCGGACGCCCTGGTGCAATACGACCGCCCCGCGCTGGCGCGACGGCAGGTCGCCGCCGGCCAGACGCTGGAGGACATGGAGCTGATCCTGTCGCCGATGGTCGAGACGGCCAAGGAAGCGATCGGGTCGATGGGCGACGACACGCCGCTCGCCGTCATCAGCGACAAGCCGCGGCTCATCAGCCAGTTCTTCCGCCAGAACTTCAGCCAGGTGACCAACCCGCCGATCGATTCGCTGCGCGAACGCTATGTGATGTCGCTCAAGACGCGGTTCGGTAATCTCGCCAACATCCTCGATACCGAGGATCAGCGCGACCGCGTGCTGGTGCTCGATTCGCCGGTGCTGACCGGGCAGCATTGGGCGCGGCTGCGCGCGCATTTCGCGGGCAGCGCGACCGAGATCGACTGCACGTTCGATGCGGAGGGCGGCCCCGAAAAGCTGCGCGCGGCGATCCAGCGGATCCGCAACGAGGCCGAACAGGCGGTGCGGCAGGGCAAGAGCGAGCTGTTCCTGACCGACGAGCATGTCTCCGAGGACCGGATCGCGATCGCCGGCGTGCTCGCCGCGGCGGCCGTGCATACGCATCTCGTCCGGCGTGGCCTGCGCTCCTATGCCTCGATCAACGTGCGTTCGGCCGAATGCCTCGACACGCATTATTATGCGGTGCTTATCGGCGTCGGCGCGACGACGGTGAACGCCTATCTGGCCGAGGCGGCGATCGTCGATCGCCAGCGGCGCGGGCTGTTCGGCGACCTCAGCCTCGACGAATGCCTGAAGCGGCATCGCCATGCGATCGAGGAGGGACTGCTCAAGATCATGAGCAAGATGGGGATCGCGGTGATCTCCTCCTATCGCGGCGGCTACAATTTCGAGGCGGTCGGCCTGAGCCGCAGCCTCGTCAACGACCTGTTCCCCGGCATGCCCGCCAAGATTTCGGGCGAGGGGTATAATTCGCTGCACTACAGCGCGCTGGTCCGCCACGAACTGGCGTGGGACGAAGCGGTCGCGAAGCTGCCGATCGGCGGCTTCTACCGCCAGCGCCATACCGGCGAGACGCATGCCTATTCGGCGCAGCTGATGCACCTGCTGCAGACCGCGGTGTCGACCGACAGCTATACCAGCTACCTGCAGTTCAGCCGCGGCGTCGCCGACCTGCCGCCGGTCTATCTGCGCGACCTGCTCCAGTTCAACTTCCCCAACGAGGGCGTGCCGGTCGATCAGGTCGAGGCGATCACCGAGATTCGCAAGCGCTTCGTGACGCCGGGCATGTCCTTGGGCGCGCTGTCGCCGGAGGCGCACGAGACGCTGGCGATCGCGATGAACCGGATCGGCGCCAAGGCGGTGTCGGGCGAGGGCGGCGAGGATACCAAGCGCTTCACGCCCTACGAGAATGGCGACAACGCCAATTCGACGATCAAGCAGATCGCGAGCGGCCGGTTCGGCGTCACCGCCGAATATCTCAACGCCTGCGAGGAGATCGAGATCAAGGTCGCGCAGGGCGCCAAGCCCGGCGAGGGCGGGCAGCTGCCCGGCTTCAAGGTGACCGAGTTCATCGCCAAGCTGCGTCATGCGACGCCGGGGGTGACGCTGATCTCGCCGCCGCCGCATCACGACATCTATTCGATCGAAGACCTCGCGCAGCTGATCTACGACCTCAAGCAGATCAACCCGCGCGCGCGGGTGTGCGTCAAGCTGGTCAGCTCGTCGGGTATCGGCACCGTCGCGGCGGGCGTCGCCAAGGCGCATGCCGACGTCATCCTGATCGCCGGCCATGTCGGCGGCACCGGCGCCTCCCCGCAGACCAGCGTCAAATATGCCGGGACGCCGTGGGAAATGGGCCTGTCCGAGGTCAATCAGGTGCTGACCCTCAACGGCCTGCGCGGCCGGGTGCGGCTGCGCACCGATGGTGGGCTCAAGACCGGGCGCGATATCATCATCGCCGCGATTCTCGGCGCCGAGGAATATGGCATCGGCACGCTGTCGCTGGTGGCGATGGGCTGCATCATGGTGCGCCAGTGCCATTCGAACACCTGTCCGGTCGGCGTCTGCACGCAGGACGAGGCGTTGCGCGGCAAGTTCGTCGGCACGCCGGAAAAGGTCATCAACCTGATGACCTTCATCGCCGAAGAGGTGCGCGACATCCTCGCCCGGCTGGGCGTGCGCAGCCTCGACGAGGTGATCGGGCGGACCGAATTCCTGCGGCAGGTCAGCCGCGGCGCCGAGCATCTCGACGACCTCGACCTCAACCCGATCCTCGCCAAGGTCGATGCGACCGACGCGGAACGCCGCTTCTCGCTCTCGACCTTCCGCAACGAGGTGCCCGACAGCCTCGATGCGCAGATCATCAAGGACGCGGCGGCGGTGTTCAGCCGCGGCGAGAAGATGCAGCTCACCTATTCGGTGCGCAACACGCATCGCGCGGTCGGCACGCGGCTGTCGTCGGAGATCACCCGCCGGTTCGGGATGAGCAAGCTGGCGGACGGCCATGTCACCATCCGCCTGCGCGGGAGCGCGGGCCAGTCGCTCGGCGCGTTCATGTGCAAGGGCATCACGCTCGAGGTGTTCGGCGACGCCAACGACTATGTCGGCAAGGGCCTGTCGGGCGGCACGATCGTGCTGCGGCCGGCGGTGTCGTCGCCGCTTGCCAGCCAGCAGAACACGATCCTCGGCAACACCGTCCTGTATGGCGCGACCTCCGGCACATTGCTCGCGGCGGGGCAGGCGGGCGAGCGGTTCGCGGTGCGCAATTCGGGCGCGACCGTGGTGGTCGAGGGCTGCGGCGCCAACGGCTGCGAATATATGACCGGCGGCGTCGCGGTGTTGCTCGGCAAGGTCGGCCAGAATTTCGGTGCGGGCATGACCGGCGGCATGGCGTTCGTCTACGATCCCGATGCCGACTTCGAACGCCGCGCCAATCCGGAAAGCATCGTCTGGCAGCGCCTCGCCTCGGCGCATTGGGAGGGTGTGCTCCGCGACCTCGTCGAACGCCATGCCAAGGCGACCGACAGCAAATGGTCGAAGGGTCTGCTCGCCGACTGGGACCGGATCGCCGGCGACTTCTGGCAGGTGGTGCCGAAGGAAATGCTGTCGCGGCAGGCCTATCCGCTCGACGATACGGTCGAACTGGTCGCGGCGGAGTGATGGATCACAGCGCGGACCGGATATCGGTCCGCGCGAAATCCTCGCCTTTGTAGAGCAGGGGGCAACCCGCGACGTGTGCCACCGCATAGGCCATGCAGTCGCCGTAGTTGAGCGATGCGGGATGCCGCCCCTTGCCGAAGCGATCGAAGGCGGCGGTGGCTGCGGCAAGATGCTTGGCATCGAAGTCAATTCGTTCGACACCTGACAGAATGGCGGCCAACGATGCACGGGCGGCGGAATCGCCAACCTTGTTCGTGGTCACGAGATGCAGTTCGAGCTCCGTCGGACGACCGATCAGCAGTCGTGCCGCATCGGACATTCGCCGGGCAAACCGTTCGGCGTCCGGCTCGTGACGCAACAGCGCGACGATGGCCGACGTGTCGAGCGCAATCATGTCGGCAGACCGTTTTCGTCATAACCGAGAATCTCATCCGGCGTCCGCGGATCGATCATCGGTGCGGCGGCGAAAATGGCCTGCGCTTCCCGCACCCTGGCCATGAAACCGGCCTTGCGTTCCGCTTCGCGATCACGCTGCAACTCGTTGCACACGGCCATGCCGATGGCGTCCGTCAGGGACAGACCGCGGCTCGCCGCCAGTTCACGGATCGCCTGTTCATAGGCGTCATGCTTGATGTTGATGCCCATCGCGCCGCTTTCTAGAAAACCCAGCCTCAATTTATAGAACACCCGCCGGAACGCAACGGCTTCACCTCCACGCCACGATTGGCCTACAGGTGCCGATATGTGGCAGCTTTACCAATTCCCCCTGTGTCCGTTCAGTCGCAAGGTCCGCCTGCTGCTCGGCGAGAAGGGCATCGGCTATGAGCTGGTGCGCGAATCGCCTTGGGATCGGCGCGACGAATTCATGGACATGAACCCCGCCGGAGAAACGCCGGTGATGGTCGATGCCTCCCGCCCCGGCGCGCCGCTGATCGATTCGATGGCGATTTGCGAATATTTCGAGGAAACCGTCGACAAGGCGGCAACGATCAACGGCACCGCCGCCAACCGCGCCGAAATCCGCCGGCTGGTGACGTGGTTCGACACGCATTTCTATCGCGACGTCACCGGGCCGCTGTTGCACGAGCGCGTCGTGAAGCGGCTCGCGCATCGCGCCGCGCCCGACGCCAAGGGACTGCGAGAGGCGATGAAGGCGGCGGTCAGCCATCTGGATTACACCGATTATCTGCTCGATCACCGTAACTGGCTGGGCGGCGCGACGATGAGCCTCGCCGATCTCGCCGCCGCGGCGCAGATCTCGGTCGCCGACTATCTCGGCGGCATCGACTGGAAGGGGCATGACCAGACCGCGCGCTGGTATCGCGGCTTCAAGAGCCGGCCGAGCTTCCGGCCGTTGCTGTCCGAACGTATGGAGATGATCGCTCCGCCGGTGCATTATGACAATGTCGACTTCTGATCCCATCGCCTTCGCCGATTTCGAGGCGGTCGATATTCGCGTCGGCACGATCGTCGCCGCCGAGCCCTTCCCGGAGGCGCGCAAGCCGGCGTTCAAGCTGCGTATCGATTTCGGTGCGGCGATCGGCGTCAAGAAATCCTCCGCGCAGATCACCGAACATTATACGCCCGACACGCTCGTCGGGCGGCAGGTGGCGGCGGTGGTCAACTTCGCGCCGCGGCAGATCGGGCCTTTCATGTCGGAGGTGCTGACGCTGGGCTTTTCCGATGCGGACGGCAAGGTGGTGCTGATCGGCCCCAGCCTGCCGGTGCCGAACGGCGGCCGGTTGTTCTGACCGGTCACCCCCGGTCGAGCAGCGCCAGCGTCGCGGGATCGCGCATGCCGCCGAAGAACCGGTCGAGCGCGGCGACGAACGGTGCCGGGTCGTCCGCCACCGCGGCGAACAGGGTCATCGACGATCGGAGCTTGATCGCGTCGATCCCGCCGAGGATCGCCCCGGCGCTGCCGGTGGCGGACGTGACTGCGGCGGTCGCTTCGTAAAGGCGCGGCCCGAGCAGCGGGTGTTCCAGATAGGCCCGCGCCTCCGCCGCATCGCGGATCGCATAGAAACGCGCGGTGTCGCTTTGGCCTAGTCCGGCGATCTGTGGAAAGACGAACCACATCCAGTGGCTGGACTTGCGGCCGTGATGCAGTTCGGCAAGCGCCTGGTCGTAGACGCTCGCCTGTGCGGATGTGAAACGGTCGAGATCCTCTACCATGGCGCAGGCAACCCTCGGGCGTCTCGCCGCGTTCCACTCTCCATGCGCGTGCTTTTCCTCACCCCGTTGTTGCTGCTCGCGGGATGCGGCAGCCAGACCGACAAAACGGCGGACAATGCCGCCGCGGCAGGATTCGTGCCGCCGCCGACGCAGGCACCGACGCCGATCCCGGGGCAGGCGCATAGCAATCCGATCACCGCCTATGTCGGCAGATATCCGACCGATGCGGTCGATGGCGTCGGCTTCTACGACCGGACCGAGGTGTCGCGCGCGTTGAACGACGCGGTCGGCGACGATGCGGTCCGCCGCCGTTTCCTGGCGCGCGATGCGGTGACCGTGCCGATCTTCGCGATGCGGGACGGCCGCGTCGCCGCGCACGGCTGCGAACCGCACAATTGCGCCGATGCCAATTGGACGTTCGTCGTCGCGGCCGACGGCAGCCGCGGTGAGGCCTGTTATCACGACGCGGCCGACATGGGCGCGACCAGCCGCTGGTATGCCGCAGGCGCGGCGCCCAAATCCCGTCCCGGCGATTGCCCGCAGGAGTAGATCGATGCTCGAACATGTTCCCGCCTGGCTGGGCAAGGCGCTCGGCGACGTGCGCGCCGGCATGGAGAAACTGGCGGTGGCGCGGCTGGTGACCGACAATGGCGTGCCGTCGCTGGAGCTGTCGAGCCCCGCGTTCGCCGATGGCGCGCGGATGCCCGAACGGTTCACCGCGGACGGCGACGGCGTGTCGCCGCCGCTGACCTGGGGCATGCCGCCCGCCGGCACCGCGCGGCTCGCGCTGCTGGTCGAGGATGCGGACGCCCCCGCGCCGCAACCGCTGGTCCATGCGGTGGTGTGGGGGATTCCCGCCGACGCCGGCCGGCTGGCGGAGGGCGCGGTGATCGGTGACGGTGCCGGCACGCCCGAGCGCGACGTCGGGCGCAATTCCTATTTCCGTGAAGGCTGGCTGCCGCCCGACCCGCCTACCGGGCACGGACCGCATCGCTATGCCTTCCAGCTGTTCGCGCTGGATGCGGGGGCGGGCGATCCGGGCCAGACGCCCGGCCGTAGCGCGGTGCTGGAGGCGATGGCGGGGCATGTGCTCGCCGCTGGTGTGATGATTGGGACCTATAGTCGCGGCGAGGATGCACCGGTTGGTCCGGTGGGCGCGGCGGCGGTCGCCTGAGTATCGGTGGAGGGCGGAGGCCCGGCCGTGACGCGCCGGGCCCGATCCGCTCTGGCCTCGGGCTCAGCCGAGGGTCGTGCCGCCCTGGCTGGCGAGGACGAGGATGGTCGTCGCGAACGAGGCGAGGCCGAGGAAAAGACTGCGATACATGGTGTTTCTCCCTTACGGGCGCTGATGCGGTGGCGGATCAGGCGATCGGAACGACGGGGACGGCGGCGCTGACGGCGACGGCGGCGAAGGCGAGGGCGGCGACGACCGAGAAGGCGGCGCGCTGGGCGAGTTCGAAGCGGATGAACATGATGGCATTCCCTTTTGTGATCGGTGCGAGGTGTTCGCCGCCGATGCCAGGGACGTTGCAGCTGCCGTGCCAGTTTGTGTAACTGACGGAAAACATGGGAAAAGGCGAATTTGTGTCAGTAGATTTGGCGTTTTTCGCCAAGCGGCCTGCGGATTCTACGCCATTATCAGGCGGCGCATACCCGATCGCGGCCTTCGGCCTTGGCCGTGTACAAAAGGCGGTCGGCGCGATCGAACGCCGCGGCGATGGTTTCGCCGGTCTGGACCGCGGTGACGCCGATCGAGATCGTCACTTGCCCTAGCGGCTTGTCGGTTTCGCGCAGCCGCATGCGTTTGCCGGCGATGACGTTGCGCACGGCGTCGAGATGCGTGGCGGCGTCGGCGAGCGCGATGCCGTGAAGCAGGACAGCAAATTCCTCGCCACCATGGCGGACGACGAGGTGCCCTTCGCATTCCTCCGCCAATGTCCGGCCGACCGCACTCAGCACGCGATCGCCGATCTGGTGGCCGTGGACGTCATTGATCCGCTTAAACCGGTCGATATCGCACATGGCGAGGCAGAAGGGGCCGTCCGGCTCGCTACGGGTGGCGAAGGCCTCGTCGAAGGCGCGGCGATTGGGCAGGCCGGTCAGCGCGTCGCGCCGCGCGGTGTCGTTCGCTTCCGCCAGCTTCGCGCGCAGCGCGTCCGCCTCGTGCGTCGCCCGCGCCAGCCGCGTTTCGGCATCGCGGATGCGCGACAGCATTGATCCGGTGATGCGCGCGATCTCGTCCAGCCCCGCCGCGGCCTGCGAGACCGGCGTGCTGCGTTCGATCGCGGCGGCGCTCTGCGCCAAGTCGCGGCCGAAGCCGCGCGTCTCGTCCTGCATCGCCCGCATCATATCGGCGAAGCCGTCGACCTGCGCCTGCGTCTCGGCGACGAGCTGCACCGCCTCGTCCTCGACGCGCTGCTCCGCGGCGCGCTGCTCGTGGCGCGGTGGCGGGGATGACACGCCGCCGCCGCCCATGACCACGGTCCCGCCGAGCTTTTCGATATCCGACCGGTTGAGCCGGACGCCGCCATCGGTCAGCCGCGCCACCGCCTGCGCGATCGGGCCCTCGGGGTTGGCGATGACGTCATAGGCGAAATTATAATGGGCCGGTTCAGGGCTGAGCGCATGCGACGCAAGGAAGGTGCCGATCTGCGCGAACAGATCGCCCTTGTCGTCCTTCCTTGCCGCGAACGGTCCGCGCATGCCCCACCCTTCAATCTCCGCCATGGATGTAGCGGCGATTGGTTATCGGAGCGTTGCACTTTGGTCAGGAATGATGAAGTTTTTGCACCGCAGCGAGGGTCAGCGCGACATGCTGCGCCGGGTTCATGTCGTCGTGCACGAAGGCGACGCGGCCGTCGCGCCCGATGACATAACTTGTCCGCGTCGTCAGTGACTTGCCCCGGGCGTTCAGCGCGACGTTATAATTGCCGATGACCGCCGGACCGGCGCTGGCCACCGCGAACTTGCCGGCACATTTTTCTGCGGAGAAACGCTGCAGCGTCGGCACGTCGTCCGCCGACATGCCGATCACCGTCGCGCCCGCTTTCTGGAATTCCGGGACGGCTTCGGCGAAGGCATGCGCCTCGGCATTGCAGCCGCCGGTGAAGGCGGCGGGGAAGAAATAGAGCACCACCGGCCCCTTCTTCAGCTGCTGCGCGAGGTCGATGTTGACGACCTTGCCCGCGATCGCGCCGCGGGTGGCGAAGGTCGGCGCCTTGGCCCCGACCGCCAGGCCCGCGGCGGTGGCGGGCGCGGCGACGATGGCGACGGCGGCGAGCATGGGAAACAGGCGCATCAGACGATCCTCTCGAAGTTGCCGCACCCTAGCGCGGCGCGAGCGGGCAGGATAGGGCGCAGGCCATGCCGATCACCGCCGCAGACATCCAGCTCGCCAGCCGCCTCGCCGACGCCGCCGGCACCGCGATCCGCCCCTATTTCCGCGGCCAGCATGGCGTCGAACTGAAGGACGACCATTCCCCCGTCACCCGCGCGGACCGCGAGGCGGAGGCGGCGATGCGCAAGCTGCTCGACGCCGAGGCGCCCGGCGACGGCGTGATCGGCGAGGAATATGGCGAGAAGCCCGGCGTGACGGGGCGGACATGGGTGCTCGACCCGATCGACGGCACGCGCAGCTTCACCGTCGGTCGCGCGATCTTCGGCACGCTGATCGCGCTGGTCGAGGACGGCTGGCCGCTGCTGGGCATCATCGACCAGCCGGTGCAGCGCGAACGCTGGGTCGGCGTCGCCGGGCGACCGACGACGTTCAACGGCACGCCGACGCGGACGCGGACCTGCGCCGCGCTGGAGGGCGCGGTGCTGGCGACGACCAGCCCGCACCTGTTCGACGACGACGACGTGCCGCATTATATGGCGTTGGTCGCCGCCGCCTCCGGCGGGCACGCGCGACAGGGGCCGGTCTATGGCGGTGACTGCTACAATTACGGCCTGCTCGCCAGCGGTCACCTCGACATCGTCTGCGAATCGGGGCTGCAGCTCTACGATTTCGCGGCGCTGGTGCCGGTGGTCGAGGGCGCCGGCGGACGGATGTGCGACTGGAACGGCGACCCGCTGACCGCCGCCAGCGCCGGCCACGTCCTCGCGATCGGCGACCCGGCGCGGACCGACGACGTGCTGGAGGCGATCCGGGCGACGGCGGGTGGTCACGATCCTCACGATCACTGACCTCAGTCATCCCCGCCTGTGCGGGGATGACGATAGCCCTCAGAATATCCCCAGAAACTTTTTCCGCTGCTCCTTCTTCTCGCCGCCCGATCCCTTGCCGTTCTCGGCCTTGGCGGTCGTGCCGCGGCCGACGTCGTCGCGGGCCTCGCCCTTGGTCGTGCGCTGCGCTTTCGCGGTCGCGCCCGACAGCACCGGCCCGCAGGCGGCCGACTTGGCGTCGCCGACATCGACGAAGGCGAGCACCCCCGCCACCGGCGTCGCGACCAGCGCCAGCCCGAGGCCGACGCCGGCGCGGCCGAGCAGCTGATCGCTGATGACGTTCAGCTTCGGCGCGGCGAACACGCCGCCGACGCCGACCGGCGACTGGCCGGAGAAGAGGCTGAACTTCTTGCCGTCGGCGCGGAAGGCGAGATCGACCCCTTCGGTGCGGAAGCTGAAGCCGCCGCGTCCGACGATGACGTTCTTGGTCGTGTCGATCAGGATCGGGTCCGCCGCGGCGACGCCGTTGCGGACGGTGAAGGCGACCAGCCCACAATTCACCTCGACCGGCTTCTTCAACTTGTCCTCGAACATCTTCTGCACGAACGTGCCGAGGTCGAGCTCCGCCAGCTGGACGTTGCGCGTCCACAACTGGCCCTGCGGCATGACGAAGGCGATGCGGCCGGCGGCGGTGCTGAGCGAATCGTGGATCGAATCGCCACGCCCGTCCAGCTTGATCCGACCCTTGATCGTGCCCGTCGTCCCCGCCTCGGCGACGCCATAGCCGGCGAGCAGCCGTCCCATCGGCGTCGGCGCGAGCCGGATGTCGTAGCTGACCGCGCTGGGCCGCTGGCGTGTGTCGAACACCACGTCGGAGGCGACGTTGCCGCGCGCCATCGCGAAGCTGAGCGGCGACAGCGCGAGCCGCCCGCGATCGAGGTTCAGCGTCACGTCCATGTTGCTGATCGGGAGGTTGCGCGACCGGACCGTGCGGATCGTCCATTTCAGGTCGGCATCGAACCGCCGCATCGTCGCGATCGGCAGTTCGGCGTCGGGCATGATCCGCTGCGGCGCGGCGCCGGTCGCGGCGGCGGCGGCGATCGCACCTTTGGTGGCGACGATATCGGGGTTGTAGCCGATGAACGGTGCGGCATCGATGATGTCGAGCGTCTTCGTGGCGAGCACCGAATCGAGGTGCAGCCGGTCGCCGTTGGTGATCGTCAGCGTGCCGGCGACGTCGCTCGCGCCGACGGTGCCGCTCATCCGCGTAAAGCGATAGTCCTGGCCCTGCTGCACCAGCTGCGCCTTCAGCCGGTAGGTGCGCGTGGTCGGGATGACGACGCCGATGATGCCGAGCAGCTCCGACAGGTTGCGGCCGCGTGCGCGGGTCTGGAGCGGCACGCCCTCGATCCCGGCGATCGACGGCAGCGTGCCGGACACGTCGACGACGTTGTGCGCGGCCCAGGCGCGCGCGACGAGCTGGTTGCGGCCGCGATTGACGGTCGCGTCGGGCGACAGCAGTTGCGCGGTGACGCGGAACGGCGTGCCGCGGATCGTGCCCTTGCCGTCGACCCCCACCGCCTTGCCGATCCGCGCATCGGTGGAGCGGATGTCGTCGACGTCGAGGTCGGCGAGCAGCTGCATGCGGGGATCGCGATAGCGGACGGTGGTGCCGCGCACGCTGGCGACGTCGATCCGGGGAAAGTCGAGCGGCTTGCCGCCCTTCTTGGTGCTGAACGTCCAGGTATTGGCGGTGTGCGCCGCATTCCATTCGAGGTCGACCGCGCCGTTCGCCAGATCGAGCCAGTACAATCGCCGCTTGCCCCAGATCAGCGACAGCGGCGCGATCCGCGTGTCGATCCGTTCCGCCTGGAACAGATAGGGTTTCGTCGCCCAGTCGGGATTGGCGATCGTCATCTTTTCGGCGAGGAACTTGATTCGGAACGGTGCGAAATAGAGCTGGAAATCGCCGGCGACGGTGACCGGCCGATGCGTCTGGCCGCCGACGAACCGCTCGAACGGATGCTTCAGGAAGCGGCCCTTGGTGATGTAGAGCACCAGCCAGATCGCGACGATCAGACCGACCAGCGTCAGCAGCGTGTTGCGCGCGATCCGCCATATCCGGCGCCGGCGCCGCCTGACCTCGGTCGGCGAAGGGGCGGGGGTATCCGGGGCGGGGGTGGCCGTGTCCATGGAGCCACCAAGCGCGCGCGGCCTCGTTCCGGTTCCGCATCGGTTGCGTTTCGCGATCGGGCCCGCTAAGGGGGGCGCTTCCCGAGCGAGGCGCTACAGGACTGCCCGGCCATCAAGGGCTGCCGCGGCTGTCCATGCCATGCTCATAGCGAAAGGACCAAAATGCCCAAGCTCAAGACCAAGAGCGGCGTCAAGAAGCGCTTCAAGCTGACCGCCAGCGGCCTGCTGAAGCACGGCGTCGCCGGCAAGCGCCACCGCCTGATTAGCCACAACAGCAAGTACATTCGCCAGAATCGCGGCACCAAGGTGCTGTCGAAGGCCGACACCGCCACGGTGAAGGCCTGGGCGCCGTACGGCCTCAAGTAAGGATAACAGGATATGGCACGCGTCAAGCGCGGTGTAACCACCCGGGCCAAGCACAAGAGGATTCTTGTACAGGCCAAGGGCTATTACGGTCGCCGCAAGAACACCATCCGCATCGCCCGCCAGGCCGTCGAAAAGGCCGGCCAGTATGCGTATCGCGACCGCAAGGTAAAGAAGCGGACCTTCCGCGGCCTGTGGATCCAGCGCATCAACGCCGGCGTCCGCGCCGAGGGTCTGACCTATTCGCAGTTCATGCACGGCCTCAAGCTCGCCGGCGTCCAGCTCGACCGCAAGGTCCTGGCCGACATCGCGATGCACGAGGGCGCGGCTTTCAGCGCCATCATCGCCCAGGCGAAGGCGGCACTGCCCCAGGCCGCATAAGCGACTGGTGCGATGCGACGAATCGGGGCGTCGGTGGGATACCACCGGCGCCCTTTTTCCGTCGTGGGACGGGGCGTCCCTTCTACCCGTCATCCCGGCGCACGCCGGGACCCATGGCTTCGGGCGGCCGGCGTCGGTGTGCTATCCGTTGCGGGATCGTAACCATGGGTCCCGGCGTGCGCCGGGATGACGAGGGAAGGGCGGGTCTACATGAGGGACAACTTCCAGCCGTGCGTCTACATGCTCGCCAGCCGCCGCCACGGAACGCTATATATCGGCGTCACATCCAACCTGCTCGCACGCATCGTCCAGCACCGTGAGGGGTTGATCCCCGGCTTTACCAAGGCATACGGCGTGCGCCTGCTGGTCTGGTACGAGGTCCACGACACGATGGAGGCCGCCATCGTCCGTGAGAAGCGGCTGAAGGAATGGCGGCGCGCATGGAAGATCGACCTGATCGAAGCGCGGAACGAAGATTGGGCCGACCTCGGGGTCGGATTAGGGCTGCCCCGCTTGGCGCCGGCACCGGTGAAAGAGAGCAACACGTGACTGACGACCTCGATACCCTTCGCGACCATATGCTGACCGCGATCGACGCCGCGACCGGACTCGACGCGCTGGAGGCGGTGCGGGTCGAGGCGCTCGGCAAGCAGGGCAATGTCACGCAATTGCTCAAGACGCTCGGCAAGATGAGCCCCGAGCAGCGCCAGAGCGAAGGCCCGCGGATCAACGGCCTGCGCGAGGCGGTCGCCGGCGCGATCGCCACGCGCAAGGCGGTGCTGGAACGCGCCGCGCTCGACGCGCGCCTCGCGAGCGAGACGCTCGACATGACGCTGCCGGCGGAGGGCGTCGCTGCGGGCACGGTGCATCCGGTCAGCCAGGTCATGGACGAACTCGCGGAAATCTTCGCCGACCTCGGCTTCGCGGTCGCGACCGGGCCGGAGATCGAGGACGACTGGCACAATTTCACCGCGCTCAACATTCCCGAAACGCATCCGGCGCGGGCGATGCACGATACCTTCTATTTCCCCGACGGCGAGGCGGGCGAGAAGCGCATGCTGCTGCGCACGCACACGTCGCCCGTGCAGATCCGCACGATGCTCGACCAGCCGCCGCCGATCCGCATCATCGCGCCGGGTCGCACCTACCGGTCGGACAGCGACGCCACCCACACGCCGATGTTCCATCAGGTCGAGGGGCTGGTGATCGACAAGGGGATCACGCTCGGCCACCTCAAATGGACGCTGGAGACGTTCCTGAAGGCGTTCTTCGAGCGCGACGACATCGTCCTGCGCCTGCGTCCCAGCTATTTCCCCTTCACCGAACCCTCGGCGGAGGTCGACGTCGGCTATACGATCGAGAAGGGCAAGCGCGTCATCGGCGGCCACCCCGGCAGCAAGGGGGGAGGCGGCTGGATGGAGGTGCTCGGATCGGGCATGGTCCACCCCAAGGTCATCGAATCCTGCGGGCTCGATCCGGACGAATGGCAGGGCTTCGCCTTCGGCTGCGGCATCGACCGGCTGGCGATGCTCAAATACGGCATGGACGACCTGCGCCCCTTCTTCGACGGCGATATCCGCTGGCTGAAGCATTACGGCTTCTCCGCGCTCGAAACCCCCACGCTGTCCGGAGGAGTCGGCGCATGAAGTTCACCCTCGACTGGCTGCGCCAGCATCTCGACACCGACGCCGACCTCGATACGATCGTCAACGGCCTGACCCGCATCGGGCTGGAGGTGGAGGGCGTCCACAATCCGGGCGATGCGCTGCAGGCGTTCCGCGTCGCCAAGGTGCTCAGCGCCGAGCGCCATCCGCAGGCGGACAAGCTGCAGGTCCTGTCCGTGGACGCGGGCGACGGCCCGCTGCAGGTCGTCTGCGGCGCGCCCAATGCCCGCGCCGGGCTGGTCGGCGTGTTCGGCCCGCCGGGCGCCTATGTCCCCGGCCTCGACGTGACGCTGAAGGTCGCCGCCATCCGCGGCGTCGAATCGAACGGCATGATGTGCTCGACCCGCGAACTCGAGCTGGGCGAGGATCACGACGGGATCATCGAACTGCCCGCCGACGCGCCGGTCGGCACGCTCTTCCCGGACTATGCGGGGCTCAACGATGCGGTTATCGATATCAGCGTCACCCCCAACCGGCAGGATTGCATGGGCGTGCGCGGCATCGCCCGCGATCTCGCCGCCGCCGGGCTCGGCACGCTGAAGCCGCTCGCCGTCGCGCCCGTCGCGGGCGAGGGCGCGGCGCCGGACGTGCGCACCGACGACCCCGCCGGCTGCCCCGCCTTCTACGCACAGAATGTCAGCGGCGTCGCCAACGGCGAATCGCCCGAATGGATGCGTCGCCGGCTGACCGCGATCGGGCAGAAGCCGATCAGCGCGCTGGTCGACATCACCAACTACGTCTCGATCGATCTCGGCCGCCCGCTCCACGTATACGACCGTGCCCGGCTCAGCGGCGGGCTGACGGCGCGCAAGGCACATGCCGGCGAGCAGGTCCTCGCGCTCAACGGCAAGACCTATACGCTCACCCCGGCGATGACCGTCATCGCCGACGACGCTCAGGTCCACGACATCGGCGGCATCATGGGCGGCGAGCGTTCGGGTGTGTCCGCGGACACCACCGACGTGCTGATCGAATGCGCCTTTTTCGATCCCGATCATATCGCCCGCACCGGCCAGGCGCTGATGCTGACCAGCGACGCGCGTCAGCGGTTCGAACGCGGCGTCGATCCGGCGTTCCTCGACGACGGCCTGGCGATCGCGACGCGACTGGTGCTCGATCTGTGCGGCGGTACGCCGTCGCCGGTGACCCGCGCCGGCCAGCCGCCGCTCGCGCCGCGTGTCGTCGCTTACGATCCGGCCAGGGCGGAGACGCTCGGCGGCCTCGCCGTTGCCGCGGACCGCCAGCGCGCGATCCTCGAATCGCTCGGCTTCGGCGTCGCCGGCGACGGGGACGCCGACTGGCGCGTTACCGTGCCGAGCTGGCGCCGCGACATCGACGGCGCCGCCGATCTGGTCGAGGAGGTCATCCGGATCGAGGGGATCGACAAGGTCGCCCCCGTGCCGCTGCCGCGCACGCCCGGCGTCGCCACGCCGACCGCGACGCCCGAACAGAAGGTCGAACGCCGCGTCCGCCGCGCCGCTGCCGCGCGCGGCCTCGACGAGGCGGTGACGTGGAGCTTCCTGTCCGAAGCGCAGGCCGCGCCCTTAGGTGGCGGCGCATGGACGCTCGCCAATCCGATCAGCGAAGACCTCAAGGTCATGCGCCCCTCGCTGCTCCCCGGCCTACTGTCGGCGACCGAACGCAACCTCAAGCGCGGCATCGCGTCGGTGCGCCTGTTCGAGATCGGCCGCCGCTATCTCGCCGACGCCGAGCGCCCGACGCTCGGCCTCGTCCTCGCCGGCAACCGGCGCGAGCGCGCTTGGCGCGACGGCAAGGCGGCGGGCTTCGACGCGTACGACGCCAAGGCGGAGGCGCTGGCACTGCTCGCCGCCGCGGGCGCGCCGGTCGACAATCTGCAGGTGATGGGCGAGGCGGGTGACGCCTGGCACCCCGGCCAGAGCGGCACGCTCCGGCTCGGGCCGAAGACGGTGCTGGCGACGTTCGGCATGCTCCACCCGAACCTGCTCAAGGCGTTCGACCTCGACGGTGCGGTCGCGGCGGTCGAAGTGTATCTCGACGCGCTGCCGGCGAAGCGGTCGTCGGGCTTCACGCGCCCCGCCTTCGCGCCGCCCGCGCTGCAGTCGGTCCGCCGCGACTTCGCGTTCCTCGTCCCGGCATCGGTGAGTGCCGATGCGCTCGTCCGCGCGGTGCGCAGTGCCGACAAGGCGGCGATCACCGGCGCGCGCGTGTTCGACGTCTTCACCGGCGCCGGGGTCGAGGAGGGCGCCAAGTCGGTGGCGGTCGAGGTGACGCTGCAACCCGCCGACAAGAGCTTCACCGACGAGATGCTGAAGGGGATCGCCGACAAGGTCGTCGCGGCGGCGGCGAAGCAGGGCGCCAGCCTGAGGGGATGACGGCGCGGGTGACGGGACCGGGCAGAGGCCCGGTCCGGATCACACCTTGGCGGAGAAGATCATCCGGCCCGCGCCGAGCTGCGCGAACACGTCGCCGAGGTCGCCTTCGCCGACCGCGAAACAGCCCTGGCTGCGGCCGAGCATGCCGTGCGTGCGCAGCATGTCGCGGTTCGCATACCAGGCGGAATGGACGACGATCGCGCGCGCCAGCGCATTGTCGTTGGTCGGATCGAGGCCGATCAGCCGCTGCGACCGGCCATGCTTGCCGACATAATAATCGGCGGTGACGAACGACCCCTCCGACGAGGCGTTCGAATTGGGTTCGTTGGAGAAGCGCTTGAGGAAGCCGGTATGCGCGGGGTCCGACCCGCTGCCGTGCGCGACGAGGAACGACCGGCTCTTGCCCGACACCAGATCGACGAGGTGGAAGCGCGCCTGCGACGAGGGCGCCGACATGTCGGCGATCGCGATCCGGTCGCGATGCGCGACGCGGCGGCCGTGGGTGTTGAGCGCGGCGAGCGCCTGACGCATCAGGTCCGGGCGCACCACCCGCGGCGAGGTGATCGGACGTGCGGCCACCATCGGGCGCGGAGCGGGGAGCGGCGGTTCGGTGAGCGGGCGAAGATCCTTCTGGGTCAGCCGCCGCGTCGCCGCGGACACCGTGCCCGGCACCGCCAGCGTCGCCGCCAGCACCAGGCCGTTCTTTAGAAGAGCGCGTCGGTCATGTGCGCTATCGTGCTCAATTTGCATCGAAATTTCAAAAGCCCCGGTTTGATCCCGCTAAAGCTCATATAGCAGCTTTGGACTTAATTTTCTGCAACTTGCCGCCCCGGTCGGCTCTTTGGTTGCACGGCTGGGCGCGAGTCGGGCTCGATTGATCCCGAATCCGGCGCGGCACGAATCGAAATGTCATGCGTTGATCGATGTGAAGGGGGACGGACGAGGAAAGGCTGGAATACCTATGAAGCAATGGCTCATCATGGCTGGTGCCGCGATACTCGCCATCGCTCCCGCCCCCGCGCTGGCGGCGACCGACGCACTGGCGCCGGAGGTGACGACGCTGGCCCCGAATCGCTTCCTGTGGAACGACAATGTGACGCTCGAACCGGTCAGCATCGTCATCTCGATCCCCGACCAGAAGGCCTATGTCTATCGCGGCGAGCTGTTGATCGGCGCGTCGACGGTATCGACGGGCAAGGACGGCAAGGACACGCCGGTCGGCGTCTTCCCGATCCTGCAGAAGTCGGAAAAGCACAAGAGCAACCTGTACGATGATGCGCCGATGCCGTTCATGCAGCGGCTGACCTGGGACGGCGTCGCGATTCACGCGGGTATGAACCCCGGCTTCCCCGCCTCCCACGGCTGCATCCGCGTGCCGACGGCGTTCGCGAAAAAGCTGTTCGCGGTGACGTCCAAGGGCACGCCGGTGCTGGTGACCGATGCGTCGGCCGCCGAAGGCTGGACGCCGCCGACGCCCTATGACGCGCAGGCGATGCAGGCCGAAACCGCCAGCGCCAATACGGCGCTGCTGGAGACGGCGGCCCGCTAGGACTGCGGATGCGTTGACCGACGGGCACGACGCGGGCAATCGCGGCGCGGACCATCGGGGAATTCGTTCATGACCACACGCGTCACCATCACCTCCGGCACGTTGACCGCCGTGATCGATCCCCTCGGCGCGGAGCTAATCCATCTGCGCGATGCCGAGGGCCGTGAGCTGATGACGGACGCCGACCCGGCCTTCTGGACGGGGCATGCGCCAATCCTGTTTCCCGTGGTCGGCATGCCGTTGGAGGAGACGATCCGCGTCGACGGTCGCGCCTATCCGATGAAGAAGCACGGCTTCGCGCGTCGCGCTGTGTTCGAGACGGTGGAGGCGAGCGAGGCGCGCGTCACCTTCGCCTTGACCGACAGCGCAGCCACCCGCGACAGCTACCCCTTCGCCTTCCGGCTCGAACTCACATACACGCTCGACGGCGCGACGCTGGATATCGCTGCGAGGGTGATGAACCCCGCTGAGACGCCGCTGCCGGCCAGCTTCGGCTTCCATCCCGCCTTCGCCTGGCCGCTGCCGTACGGGCAGGATCGCGCCGCACATCGCATCCTGTTCGACGCCGACGAACCCGATACGCTGCGCACGATCGCCGCCGACGGCACGATCGCGGCGGCGCGCAAGGAATCGCCGCTCTACGGCCGCGAATTGCGCCTGCGGGACGATCTGTTCGCGCAGGACGCCCTGGTCTGGGACGCCATCCGCTCCGACGCCGTCGTCTATGGCGCCCCCGACGGCCCGCGGCTGCGCATCGCCTTTCCGGACACGCCGATGCTCGGCATCTGGACCAAGCCGGGCGCGGCCTATGTCTGCGTCGAGCCATGGCACGGCATCGCCGATCCCGAGGGCTATCGCGGCGACTATCGCGACAAGCCCGGCGTATTCGAGGTTCCCGCAGGGGGCAAAAAGCGGATCGGGATGCGCGTCACGCTGGAGGGGTAAAGCGCGGGGTGCGGCGAGCAAAACACGCCCCTGTCCTATCCGTCGCCAATCTGGCAAAGCGCCGCCATCCCTCATCGCGCCTGCCGCCGCAGGCTGCGCCATCCAGAGATCTGCCGCCGTGTCTTCCCCCCGCCGCACCTTCGCGATCATTTCCCACCCCGACGCCGGCAAGACCACGCTGACGGAAAAGCTGCTCTATTTCGGCGGCGCGATCCATCTCGCCGGCGAGGTCAAGGCGCGCGGGGCGAACCGGCGCGCACGGTCGGACTGGATGAAGATCGAGCAGCAGCGCGGCATCTCGGTGACGTCGTCGGTGATGACGTTCGAACGCGACGGCATCACCTTCAACCTGCTCGATACGCCGGGGCACGAGGATTTCAGCGAGGACACCTATCGCACCCTGACCGCGGTCGATTCCGCGGTAATGGTGATCGACGCCGCCAAGGGCATCGAGCCGCAGACGCGCAAATTGTTCGAGGTGTGCCGCCTGCGCAGCGTGCCGATCATCACCTTCGTCAACAAGGTCGACCGCGAAGGCCGGCCGGTGTTCGAACTGCTCGACGAGATCGCCGACATGCTCGCGCTCGACGTCTGCCCGATGAGCTGGCCGGTCGGCATGGGCGGCGAGTTCGAGGGCGTGCTCGACCTCGTCACCAACCGCATCAGCCGCCCCGAGGGTGACAGCCGCGCCTTCCTCGGCAAGACCGAGGAGGCGCCGGTGCTGTCGGAACGCTGGAGCGAGGAGATCGAGCTGGCGCAGGCGGGCTATGCCGCCTTCGATGCCGAGGCGTATCGCAACGGCGACCTGACCCCGGTCTATTTCGGCTCCGCGCTCAAGGACTTCGGCGTCGCCGAGCTGATCGGCGCACTCGCCGAGCACGCGCCGCCGCCGCGCGCGCAGCCCGCCGAGCCCGCCCCGGTCAGCCCCGACAATGACGAGGTCACCGGCTTCGTGTTCAAGGTGCAGGCGAACATGGACCCCAACCACCGCGACCGCATCGCCTTCATGCGGCTGTGCTCGGGCACGTTCAAACGCGGCATGAAGCTGACCCCGTCGGGCAGCGGCAAGCCGATCGCGGTCCATTCACCGATCCTGTTCTTCGCGCAGAACCGCGAAGTCGCCGACGAGGCCTTTCCGGGCGACATCATCGGCATCCCCAACCACGGCACGCTGCGCGTCGGTGACACGCTGTCGGAGCGCGCCGATGTCCGCTTCACCGGTCTGCCCAATTTCGCGCCCGAAATCCTGCGTCGCGTCCAGCTCAAGGACCCGACCAAGACCAAGCAGCTGCGCAAGGCTCTGGACGACATGGCCGAGGAGGGGGTGACGCAGGTCTTCTATCCCGAGATCGGATCGAACTGGATCATCGGCGTCGTCGGCCAGCTTCAGCTCGAGGTGCTGCTGAGTCGGCTCGATGCGGAATATAAGGTCGCCGCCGGCCTCGAACCCGCGCCGTTCGAGACCGCGCGCTGGGTGTCGGCGGAGGACCCCGCCGACCTCAAGCAGTTCATGGACCTCAACCGGTCGGCGATGGCGAAGGACCGCGACAACAATCCGGTCTTTCTCGCGAAGAGCGCATGGGAGGTGAATTACATCGCCGATCGCTATGCGAAGGTCCGCTTCGCCGCGACCCGCGAACGGTAAGAGTCCCAGTTATCGTCATCCCCGCGCAGGCGGGGATGTGGATTCACGTTTGAAGTGCACCGATTGAGGCATGGAGGAATGCCTCGGCGGGGGTTTGGAAGTCGAGGCATTTTCTGGGTGTATCGTTGAGGCGTTTGGCAAAGGCGCGCAGCTGTGCGGGGGACAGGGTGTCGAGGTTGGTCTTGCGCGGCAGGTAGCGGCGCAGGCGACCGATGGTGTTTTCGACGCCGCCCTTCTGCCAGGGGCTGC
>Ga0209630_10001203_pt1 | contig 28244 bp, 40 predicted proteins | sample COG_01_FD_184745 | JGI IMG/M metagenome (GOLD analysis project Ga0209630, IMG submission 184745) | Pelagic Microbial community sample from North Sea - COGITO 998_met_01 (SPAdes) (version 2) | ecosystem: Environmental > Aquatic > Marine > Neritic zone/Coastal water | place: Helgoland, sampling... | reverse complement strand
TCAGCCATCTGGTGAGCGAGTAAGCAAATGGGGACCGACTTCTGAGCGTTGATGGTTTCACCTTGCGCAAGTTCCAGATGGCGATTTATGCGCATGAAGAGAAGGTCCTCCTGTTCCTCTGTAAGGAGGCGGTAGGTTACAACTGTGATGAGCCTACCATCAAAATTGAGTTTGACATCATCGTCAAAGTCGGAGTAGAGACGTCCGTGTGGGTCACGAAACATGAACTCTTCGCCCTTCTCACCACAGAAGCGCTTGATGGTATCGATACGATGACCACCATCTAGGATGTACGTTTGTTCTCTGCCTTGGGCATCAATCTTGATTGACAGCGTGATTGTACTCGCTTGTGCGATGTTCTTCTCGACACTATCGATATAGAGCTCCCGGTTCTCCTCGGTCCATGTGTGGTCGTAGCGTTGATGTCTGGGGTGTAGCTGCCAAGCCTTGGTGCGATTCCTGGAGGTGTTCAAGATGTGTGAGATTGGGTAGGGGTTAATGTTAGGGGAGATCATCTCCCAGGCATCGGAAACAAGTTGCATGCTCGACATTTTGATATAAAATACCAATAGGTTCTATCCACTTAGGCTTTCTAAACTGTTGGAATGAACTCCCACTTAAGATCTTGACAAATCATTTTCCATATGACGTCCTGTTGGTACAGTTTTTCTTTGGATTTGAGGAGGGGGAAGTATTTGAGGTATTCGTCTTCACTCAGAAGTTCGCAAAATTTATAGAGGACGTAAGAATAACTCAGAAAATTTTTACGTTCTGCGGGGCAATGGGTGTCGAATGGTTTTTGAATATCTTTGAACATCATTCGGAGACACTCCTCTAACTCTTGTGGCATATTTGGTGGCTTTATACCATTTAGTATATTGGTGATATATGGGACATGTTCGTAGTACTTGTTGAGTTTCAACTTTTTGAGAAGACCGCGAATTTTTGCGTGGGTAATGTCTTCCAATTTTTTGATTTTAATTTTTTTGAGTTCAGATCGAAGTTGTTCTATGACCTCATCTGGTATGTTGGTAAGCTCCTGTGCTTGGAACTGTGACAACCATTCGTTGAAATGATTCTCCCGTTTGTATGAATAGTTCACAACTTTTTCGGATGTTTCTTGTTCTTCCTTATATGTTAATTCTTCACTAATGAGACAGGCTATGATTGCACCACACGAGTCACACACGAGATCACTCGTGTCATGAAAATGTAAAAGATTGCTATCTGGACACGTTTCACAACGGTCCATTGTTTTCACAATTTTTCTTGGTATATTTTGTTTTTCAACTACAATTAAATAGTCGGTGTAAATATCTTTTCTCTTCAAACCAACCGTCTCCTTTACATTGAATATGTTATCGGTATTTGAAATTTCTTCAGTTTCATCTGTATGTTGATTCATATAGGGCATACATTTCATGATATACTCCGCCATCTCACTTTGATATTTGTTAGTATTACCCGGGTCCTGTTTTATCAGATTGCTCCATTCTTCCAATCGATTGTTATATCTACTTAAAAAATTACTCTCCATTTCATATATAAAGAGATGCTCTTCAAACTTTTAAGTAATCTTTTTTACTTTTATAAATATCTTACCACACCACGTGATTATTCTATAATTTCTGAGGAAATTGCGTATGAGATTGATCATGATATGAAATATCAAATTGAAGATGATTTTTGGTTGGAAGAGAGCAAATCTTGGGACGATGGTATTTTAGATGAATACTACTTGTATGCAAAAGGTAAGAAATTCAGAGATACCATGATTCCCCAAAATATCAGGTGGGTAATTTTACGGGTGAAGTATTATTTCAACGGAAAGGAATACACAGCAATTTCAGATGATATTAATTTTAAACCCGGTGAGAACGAGGACAGTGCTATGCATTTTAGTATCCCTTTGAGTAGTGCTTGGGTGGTTGATCACGACGATAAACCAAAAAGAAACATTACTGAAAAGGTGAAACGGTATTCGGGACCACGAAATGACTTTCATGGACAAAAGGTCCCACTTGAACATTTTTTATATTATGAGAGAGATACGTTGGAAAAGGAATTCCCCAAAATTGTGCTCACCAATACACTGGGTATGAAAAAGACTATCTCAACACTACACGATTTTACAACAGATCTTCAGATACCTTAGTCGCTAGATAAAACTTGAGGTCCCCCAAATTTGCGACATTGTATTTTAGAATTAAAAACCTATTCCCGAGTTCTTGTATAATTTGCACAGACGCACACATACTCGTCGCCTTTGTAAAGATATTCATATATTTCAAACTATACAAACCGGTAATGGTTGGACTTTCTTCGGGACATTCAATAATTGTCTCTTGATTGGCAAAGTCTCCATTACATTTGAGTTGAATATTCTTACCACATCTCTGAATTTCAATTTCCGTACCAATGTTTGACATGTCACGACACAGCCTCTGAAAATCAGCCGATGGGAGGGTTGTTATAGTGGTCATTTCAACATCAGGAACCTCGATACGACTTTCATTAATATCTAAGAGTTTCAATTGAAAATTTGATTGAGTCTTCTTATTTTCACTGATAATTTCTATATTCATGTATTCTTTACAATTGATAGAAATTCTGAGAACATCATTGTTGGTAATTGTCTTTAACAATTTAAATGTATTTGAAATATTAATACCAGCTATGATTTCTTCTTGATTGCATTCATATTCCTCAAAGTTTTCAGCAGCCAGGTGCATATCTATGAGGGATGTTCTAGCTGTATCTAGTGTAACGATATACATCCCATCTGGTCTAAAGAACACATTGACGTCATTGAGAATATCCTTAAGGACTTCAAAAGTGGACTTAAAAGCCGAAGCTTGAATAGTGGTAAGTTTCATATCTATTGTGAATAGAAATTACATCTTTAAATCCGTATATGCCACACCTTTAGACACGTCACGGTTAATCTTCTCTTCCAACTCTTTAGTCATCGCAGGCTGGAGAGCACGACCGTAATCATCCAGACGAAACATATCAGAGTTATCATTACCATCTAAACTAGACATAGAACAACCAAATGCGCCAATACCAGAGTTTTCAACCTCTTTCTTTGGTAGTAGAGAATCAAGCCAATTCTTAATTTCATTACCCACCAGGATCTTGCCATTCTTTGTTAGCATGGTGGGAACTCGGTTGATTTTATTTTTATAGTTTGGTGGTATCCCCTGTGTATTAATGTTATGAAAATGTACAAGCTGTTTCAACTGGGGAATGTTGTTGATATATTCGATGACATCCATCGAGTGCTTACATCTTGGGCTATAAATCAGCAGTGACATCTACTATGTATAAGGGTATTTTCTAAAAAAAAATTAACGCGTTATAGTAAATATGAATTACTCAGTTGCAATCATCCTCCTCATGGTGGTGATTTTTATGGTAACTTCTCGAGAATCTTTTACAGAAGCATTCGGTTTATCAGGCTACACAAAACCAACTGATACAGTGAAGCTCGATGACCCCAGACCAGACCTTTCTAAATATACCAAAGTGGAGGCCAGTGTTGATAATGATGCGATGCAGGAGTTTGTACTCCAAGCCAATAAGGAGATATCTAAGCGTACTGGTCTTTGCACCTACATTATCGAAACAACTTCGGTCACTCACTACAAAAGTGATGAGAAAGACATCTATGAATGTATGTTCATGGTTATCAAGAAGGGTGGGTTCTCCTTCGGGTTTTCCGTCGTTGCATCTTACGAAGTTGAGAATAATAAGGTGACCCTTGTGTCTCTCCGATCTCAACCCATCGATACAGATGTACCAGGTGACATCAGTGCATTTTCCGAAGGATCTCCTGGTAAAGAATTCCTTGATTACAAGCTTGTAAATGAGGCGGCGATCCCCACTAAGGCTGAGTTGGATTCGATAAAAAATAAGTCCGAGTAATTGTAATGATAAGCATCGATGATGTGAATAAGATTGATGAAAAGAGAAAACAAATCCGAAAGGAAATTTACACAAAAATATATGAACAGTTTTCTTCTAAGATTAGACAATCTGTCGAACTTGGTCATAAACAGATTTTTTTGACCGTTCCACGCTTTCTACTAGGGTATCCAGCATTTGATAGAGCTTCAGCTGCGAGGTACATAAGCAGACAGTTTATGTTGGGTGGATTTACTGTTCAAGTTATAAACGAACATGATATATATGTTTCTTGGTATTCTTCCAAAAAGAAAAAGGAGAGGAAGGCGGGGGAGCAGCTCCCGGACACAGATTTTCCAAACCTCATGAATCTCAAGAAGATTGCAAATAAGTACAGGGGGAGTGCGTAGTAAAATCCCATTTTAAAAACCACTTTAATCATAAATGGACAACCTCAATATATTGGTAGAGGCTAAGCGTGAATACCTGGGGCAAATGTGCCTCATCATGTCCCCAGCTATGATTGAAGTCTTTCAGGACATGTATAACGAAGCCGTGACTATGTCCAAGGGACGAAAAGTTCTCATAATGTTTCAAAAATTACTCAAGGAAGTCCCCAACTGGTCCAACGCGATGTCAAAAAATCACTCTGACAACATTGCTAACAGGTGTGCATGGTTTAACGATTTATTGGCAGCTGTATTTGTTGCATGCACCAAGATTCTCTCAGCTGTTCGCCTAAAGGCTGACAATAAGAAGATTTCTCTCAAACTCCCAACTACGGAAGTTTTTATTCAAACGTGTTACAACAACGTCGCCAAAGATATTTACAAGGATCCTTACATCTTCAGTGAAGAACAAAGTGAATACCTAAGGGATGAGAATTTGACCAATCGTTTCTCAGTTTGTATCGAGAATACCGTCAAAGAATTGATTCCAGTGCAACAAATTCTTCAAACATATATGTCTCAAGAGACTAGAGACATCTCCCTCGATGGTGATATTCAGGATGGTATTGATCCCGACGTACTTGAAGATGAAGAAAACCCTTTCCCAGAAGAGGTAATGGAGCCACAGCCGGAGATGGAGCCGGAGATGGCACCAGAGCCAGAGTCAGAGATCGGACCGGACCCTGAACCAACCGGTCTCGAGAATGAATTCAAAGTTGTACCGGGTGTTGAGGCCCCGAACCCAGAACCAGAACCGAAACCGGAACTAGTACCAGGACCAGAACCAGGCGACGATGATGTTTTTTTTGGGGACGCACCTGAACAGCGTACAAAAAAAGTTGGCTATAATTAAATGGAACTCTCCGACTATCTTCGGGACCCCGCGAGTGCTGCTCTCATCGCGGCTGGTATAACTGCGGCCTATATTCACCTAAAGGCTAACCTCAATAATGAGGGCAAATTGGAACTCAACAAATACACCAAGCCCGCCATACTCAATGCGATTCTAGTATTTTTCATCGTATCTGGTGGTATTGGACAAAAAGAATCTATCTCATCCGATCCTTTCTAAACTTAAAGATTAAACTATTAAAATAAGAAAATGGCATCCGTTTCTGCGTTTAACGATATGATGGGTCAATTTCTTGTGGAATTGCACAAGACTTTTCCAGATGAAAAAGGCATTAAGAAAATGATGACATCCTTCGATGTACTGAAGTCATCCAACCCGCGTCTCGTTGTAGATGCTTTCATGAATGGTGTTTCGCCCTACGCTGATAAGATTTCCGCGAAGGATGAAACATTTCTCCTCAAGGAGATTGATACAATCGATTTCCTCAAGGATCTCAATATTAAGTCCTATTGGGTGAGAATGACAGCCAATACAAAGGCTGCGACATGGCAGTATCTACAGACACTGTACATGCTTGGCACTACGATTACTTCAATCCCAGATGACACTTTGAAAATGATCGAAGGGATCGCGAAGGACTGTGCTGACAAGATGCAGGATGGTGATGGAGAACTTAATCAGGAAGCTCTTATGAAAATGATGGGCAATATGCTTGGTAGTCTTCCTAAAAAATAAACCTCAACCTATACTAAATGAAAGTTTGGTTTGAGGATCCTCAACAACTATTCAGGACCGATAAAATTTCTCAGTTCTGGCCAACCAGTGAGCAAACACCAGAAGATCGCATCAATGCTGCTTCTCGATTTGTTATTTACGCCAGTTCTATGATTTATGTCATTCGTCGTGATCCTAGGATATTTGTATTAGCTGCGACCGTTCTATCTGTCATATATGTTCTTTATAAGTCTAAGATGGTGACGAATACGATTGGATATACCACGAAAGGTGAAAAACCGTGTCAAATGCCAACGAAGGAAAATCCAATGGCTAATGTTCTCATCACCGACTTTACAGATGCCCCAAACAGGTTGGAGGCGTGTTACTACCCAACCGTAAAGTCATACACAAATAACTATATAAGCGGTGACCTCCCAACGGATGGTGGAAGATCGCGTTCCCCCCTTCCCAAGTACATGCGAAACGCTGTAGATCGTCAGTTTGTGACGTCCCCCGTTTCTAAAATTCCAGGGGATCAGACTGCGTTCGCGGAGTGGTTGTATGGTCCCAAGAATGGACCCATGTGCAGGAGTGATAGTAGGTACTGTGACCCAAATGCGAGGGGTGTCCAACTCGAGGCGTTCGCGGGTCTGGGTGGTGATGGGGACATCAGGGGTCCCCGGGGTGGAGGAAGTGTGCGAGGTGGCGGTGGAACGTACAGTTAGATTAAAATTCTTATGTAATAATAAATGGCATATCAGCTTCAACCAGGTCTTTCTAGAGTTCAAAATGCTGGTGCTCTTCCTCCCGTGAAGGCAACTGATGAAATTTTCGTGTATCCCCAGCCCAGTAGTATCAACTGTGGTAGCTGCCGACCAAATACCATGCTATATGGTACTGCCCCTTACATGGCGGGTAAGGGTTCCCCAGCCCAATACATCGACACAAGTGATCAACTCCGCCCACAATCCACCTCTCGTTTTAACAAGAACATAGTTCAAACTTATGAGCGTCGTCTTTTCCCCCTGTCCAATATGGAGTGCAAAGTTCCCCTCCGTACAATAAGCTATGAACCTATGAGCACTCGAGCAGAGGTCCAAAATGGTCTCTTTCAAAAAAGGTACGCTAATAAAAATGTCGGCAACATGTAAGAATGGCTGATCCCATTTCACTCATGGCTGTTGCTGGTTTGATATACGCTGGTCGAACTTTGAGTACTAAGTCTGTTGCTCCACCTCCCATGGAGGCGGTTCAACAAACAGTAGCCAAAGATCCCATAGTAGAAGTCGAAGTCAAAAATGATAATTTTAGTCCTATGACCGGGGTACCCCAAAAGAGGGAGATGGAAAGTTTCGGTGATATCACTATGCAACAGCGAAGTGGTGGCCAGGAAATTTTGAACATGAGGAATCGTTTGTATGACCAAGGTCGAATGAACAACCTATCACCTATAGAAAAACAACTGGTTGGTCCAGGCCTCGGTGTAAGTGCTGATACACCCGCAGTTGGTGGATATCAGCAAATGTTCAGGGTAAATCCAGAGAATGTTGGTGCATACAGGCTAACCCCCCTCCCAGGTAGATCCGGTCCAGCCGGTGATATTACGGGTGGTCGATCCGCTGTTGTCGGGGAACTTACCCATAATAAGCCAGATACAACTGCATTTCTCCCATCTCGCTTGCCCACGATGGCGGGTCGTGCTCAAGGTATGTCTGGTGTAGTACCACGAAACGAGCATGAGAGAACTAAACGTACAACAAACCGTTCGGAAACCGGTCTTCGTAACGATGGCCTCGGTTTCAATGGCGCGAAGCGATTTGTATCTGCTCAGACAATGTCTCAAGATCCTACCCGATTTAAGAGTGATCGCAACGATGCGCAGTACAATTACCAGAACCAAGCCAGTCCAGGTATTACCAACTTCCAGGGTGGTTATACCAATAGCGCTGCTGCTAAGGTAACCGCAAAGACGGATGAAGAGCTCATGAAGTATGGTTTCCGTCCCGATGATCGTCGTGGTAAGCCCAATCGTATGGGTAACGCGGGTCGTATGAATGTTCGTGAGAGCGCCCTCAAACAAGGTGGTCGTCTCACAACGGTTCGTTCTGACACAAGCCGTATCGATGGTCGTGTAGCCGCCGCCAACGGTGGTTGGACCCAACAGTATCAACAGAAAACCTTCCATCAATTCAACGCCTACAAGGGTAAGGCGAACCCAAATACATGCGATTTAGACATCGCCAAGCGCCAGCTCCAGAACAACCCCCTCGCACATGGAATATATCAGTAAGTGTTTTAGATTTCAAATAAAAACAGTCATTAAAATAGTATACCTCTATTTTAATGAAGGTCTATAACCTCTCTATCGACAGCAGTGAAAGGCAAACGAATTTGTATTCATATGCGAATAATTACGTTGTCACTTTAGAGAATCCAATTTATGACGTATCCCAAATTAAATTAATATCTGGTCGGATCCCCACACCACAATTGGCATCATCTGCTACCAATAAAACGTTCAGTGTCGATGGAAATGTTTTCATACTTAATGAAACAAATTATGCGAATGGTTATGTTCTAGCGGAAGATTTAGAAACAGTCCTCGCCCCACCAGATTCTAACATAAGTTTGGTTGTGTATGACGAAGAAACACAGGCTTTAAACTTTTCAAATGTGGGAAACTCTAATGCTTTTACACTCGAGTTTCAATCGGGAACAAATGGATATCAGAATACTTCATCACTTGTGACGACACCACACCAACTCATGGGTTTTAGTTCTAAAGATTTTAGTTCAAATGCTAATTGTGAAATTAGATCCGGTGCGATTAATCTTAACGGACCTAATTCACTGGTTATGAAATTAAGTGCGGGATCTGATGAGTTTAGTCAGGACATATATTCATCAACACCATTCTATACGGGACATATAGTTCTAGATGGCTCGGATTTTATAAATTTTAACGGTGCAGATGATCCGTTAATCCACCACTTTCACTCTGGACCTCAGAAGTTTATTCAAGATATACGTGTTGAATTTTTCTACATGAGCCATGGTCGTTTCATTCCATATGATTTTAGAAATCAAGATCACATCTTAAAGTTTGAAATTACATGCTCTACAGACAAATTAGAAGGACTACCCAAAGTCACCGATCCGGATTTAATGACGGCGGTCCTCGATGAGGAAGAATCTATAAACATACCAGAGGTAAAGAATGTTTATGGATGGAAACAGGAATACACTTATATCACATCAATTGTTATGTTAGGGTTATTCCTGACATTTATTATGAAAGGTCGGCCTCGGAGAAGAATTACCGGGTGATCGCATAGAGAGGTTGCGCTGGCTTCTGGACACGACCGTTGATGTTCGAGATGATGAGATAGACAATCACGGAAAGGAGAGTGGTGAGAACCGCGGTAAGCGCATACTGGGTACCACCATTCTTGGGGACCTTTATGAGCTGGGTAATAGACCAACGGATGAAATCCATCCAAGCCATGGCCGCGGAGAAAGAGAACCCACCAACAATTGAGTTGAGAGTTTGAGTCTGGAGCTCTTGGGTGACGAGGTCAACAGTAGCAAGGGCGGCGGAAACAGTGGACATTATGTTTAATGTACCCTGAGAAAATTATTCCGGTAACAACTCTTCCTTTTTGGCTATTTTTTTAAATTTTTTCTTTTTTATTGTTTTTGTTTTCGAGAACAAATCTTCGTCATCAGAAGAATCGTCACTAGAGCTACTAAAAGATTCATATACTTTGAACTTAGTATTTGAAAAAGACCATCCTTCAGGCTCAGGTGTGCTCATTACTATTAATGGCATTTTTTAACATCTGTTCCGCCGGGTTTTGGGGTACCCAATTTTCCCAATTGTCGTAGGCTTGGTTCATGGAAATGAATTTTTCTTCATCCCCATAATATTTCACAAATGGTGGGCAATCCTCCTGGGGAACTTCCTCTATTCCCACCTCTTCCTCTTCCTCTTCCTCTTCCTCGTTGTAGATTTCGGGGAACAAAGTTCCAACATTTTGACCAACTGTATTCATCGCACAGTACTTTGTTGCATATTCCAAATCTTCTGGGAGTATAATATCTCTTCCACAAGCTTTGGAATATTCGGCCGCTAAAACCACACTATTTTCCATAACAGGTACCATGAGATCAAACATCGTCTTCATATATTGTTCCGCCATAGCAGAACTATCACCACCGAAGCCGGTTTGCATGTTCATTTTAATATCTGTTTTTAAAAAGAGTTTTACCAATTCCCTCACTTACACGGAGAGTATTGTAGCTTAGTGCATAGACTCTAAGTTGTCTTGCAAAATCAGGACACGATGTAAGACTTAGGTTTAGAACCTGGTCTTTTACGAGGCTAAAATTGATTTGCCCTGTGGGGTACCATTCCTCGGGTTGGAGAGCGAAACTATATGAGTAAAATCTTCGTATCAATTGGGTCTTTGAATGGTGAATCCCTCCCTGTACAGCTTTTAGGAAAGTGACAGTTCCCGTATCTTGTGTGATAATGTCCTGGTCATCTAGACTGAGTGTCAAATAATCGAGATTTTCATAGAGGATGAACTTTCCATCCTGAACATTGGAGGTGTTGTCGTAATCGAATATGGTGACAAAGTTACCCTGTAGTGTTTTATCTGCTGCATTTACATTGCTCCCCTGTCTTTGAATTACAAAGTATAGCTCCTTAACTGGATTTGTAAAGTCCAAATTGAATTTTCCAGAATTTACACCAACATCCAAACGAAAGGTATCCTGTTGGAGTTGTGTGATAAGGTAGTCTGTAGGTGTCTTTTCAATTTTGATGCGTTCTACACAGTCTAAGAAAACAACTTCTGCGCAGAGTTGAAACTCTTTTATATGTAGGGTTTCTTGTAAAGTAATATAACTTCCATCACCTTTAATAACCAAATCTTGTGCATCTCTCAACTTGAACTCAACTTCAACTTCTTGTTTATTTATGGCACATAGGGGCACTGCGAGTTTTGGATTTCTATAAAAATAGAATGGAAGATCAACAAAGAAACTTTCATCCGAATCCAACCCCAATGTACCATTAATGACTATACCCGAGTTACCACCACCACTTACAATTACTTCTCCGACCCGTTTGTCTGATGTTCGAAGTGGATACTTCCCTACAAGTTGTTCAAGGGCTTTTTGTTTGGTTTGGGTCATGTTATGTTCGGAATAAATCTGAAGATAATCACTCGTGAGTCGCTGAACGACTTCGCCACCTATTATGAGATCTACGTATTCGATGAGTGCATGTGCAACAGATTCAATATACATCGTTGTACCTGTCACTATAATTTCGGGGAGTGTCATCTTCACACTGAGTGTTTTCACTAGGTCACCTTGGTTTTGGGGGATTTTAAATCGAACCTTCTTACCAAAATCGGCTTGATTGTTTTCTGGGTCTATATCGACAAACTCTGTAGAAAAGTTTGAGTGTTTTTTGAAACTTTCCACAAAATAACTGTAGTCTGGATCTAGTGTGAAGAACCTCTCTTGGGGTCCAGATGCCAAGAGTTGGACCTGTCCAGCCATTACTACTATATCCATCTAAAATTTTAATCCCGCTAAACCACTCTCAACTCTCAACACATTGTAATTCAGTGCATATATACGTGTATCGTTTTCAAATTCAGCACTGACGGGATTGATTTTGATTGTGAAAAGTTTATGAGATATACGACTCATATTCACCTGACCGGTTGGATGGGGCATTTCAGGTTTGAGGGAGAAGGAGTACATACCAAATTTGGATGGACCTACACGAGGATTCAACCCGTTAAATGTTTCGGTAGTAAATGTGAGTGCCGATGGTGAATTTACATGATATTTCAATGCTTGTTCGTAACCGAGAAAGAGACCATCTCTACTGAAAACAATTTCATTATTGAAACGAAGTTCAGCATTTACGATTTCATTATAATAGTTTGGTATGTTATTCGATGATGCCTGTTTAGATTGAGAGACAAAGAAAAGTTCCTTCACGGGGTGTTGAAAGTTGAGCATGACAGACTTTTCGTTTTCACCAATTTTCATTACAAATTTAGACATTTGTACCTGTGTAATGACATAATCAAGTGGTCTGGACATAAGGTACCCCCTCTCTTCTGGTGTGACATATACAAAATCAGTGTCCATCGAGAATTTTGAGATTGATGCTGTCACATCCGAAATACCCCCAGCGTCAGCTGCACCAAGATTCCTCACTAATTCATTAAGGGGTCGCATCTTGATTCTCACCTCCACAAGTTGTTTCGTTAGAGCACATGTAGGTATAGCAAGTGATGGATTTCTATAGAAATAGAATGGTAGATCTAGGAAGTATGTGTAATCTCCAGCATAGCTCAAGTAATTCCCGTGACCTGTTAGAAAGTACAGGGTTTGTTCAATATCATCATTGGTATTGTGAAGTTGTTGGTGCATGTAAATATATTCGCCTGTGATTCTCTGAATGGGTTGCCCACCTATCAAAATCTCAGCATATTCAATAAGAGTTGTGATTACTGATGGTGACCACACCATGTCATTCTCACCACCGTCATCGGGTTGGGGATCGGTGAGAGTTATTTTAAGGGTCATGTTTCGAATGAGATCACCTTTATCATTGGGAACCCTACATTCGATTGTATTTCCAAAGTCAATGTTCCCATCGAATTGACTTTCAATAAAATCAAATGAAAATTTCGTATGTCTCTTATAATTCATCAGGAAGTACGAAAATTGTGGCTCACCTGTTAGTAATTCATCTTGAATACCGGTGGCAGCAAGTCTTAAACGACCAGCCATTCCTACAATACGTGAGTAAAATTTTGCTAAATAAAACGAGACACTTACAGTAGAATGAATCTTCAGTTGAGGAAATTCAAACCAGAGGGGATAGCGGACGATAAAGTAATTGTATTCATCGGTAAGAGAAACACTGGTAAATCTACCCTTGTCAAAGATATCATGTTCCACAAGAAGCATCTCCCAGCGGGGATTGTGCTGTCTGGAACAGAAGAGGGTAACCACTTTTATTCTGAGTTTATTCCTGACTTGTTCATTTATGGTGACTACGACCGAGATGCTATAGAACGAGTGATGGCCAGGCAGCGGAAGTTAGTGGGTGGGGGAAATACAAATTGTGGAGCGTTCATGCTTCTGGATGATTGTATGTATGACTCAAAGTTTCTAAAGGATACATGCATTCGACAATGTTTCATGAATGGCCGGCACTGGCGCATATTTTTCATGCTCACGATGCAGTATGTGATGGATTTGCCACCAGCGCTAAGAGCCAATGTCGATTATGTTTTCATCCTCAGAGAGAACATCATTCAGAACAGAGAAAAGTTATACAAATCATTCTTTGGGATCTTTCCATCTTTCGACATGTTTTGCAAGGTAATGGACGCCTGTACGGAAAACTACGAGTGTCTCGTCTTAGACAATACGGTAAAGTCTAACAGGATTCAGGATTGTGTTTTCTGGTACAAGGCGACCGTCAGGAAAAACTTCAGGGTTGGTGGTCCAGATCTATGGCGACTCCATAAGAAAATGTACAACCCCAAGCATCTACAACAGAAGGAGGAGGATGCTAAGAAGGCGACAAAAAAGACGAATCTCAAGATTACTAAAACCAAATAAATTGCGTCGGTCGGCGCCGAAGAAAAAGTACGGGACTATTAAATGGCTTCTCCCCAAGTGAATACCATGAATTTAGCGGATGATGGCGAGGGAATGGTTCCCCTCAATGACAATCCATCTGTGGCTTTTACATCTGAAAAAAATGTGAGTGAAAGTAAAGAGACGACGATGGATTCTACTCCCATTAACGATATTATGATGGAGCCCCCCATGATGACCGAGGAGCCCAGGATGCAGGGTATGATGCCCCAAATGACCGCTCCACAACCCCAGGCTGCCTATGCTGCCCCCACTACTGTTGCCGCGCAACCAGAGAAGAAAAACCCTATGAACCTTACTGACGAGCAGCTCACCGCCTTGGTTGTCGCTGCATGCACCGCTATTGCTGTGAGCAAACCTGTCCAGGACCGTCTTGCGACCTCTATCCCCAAGTTCCTTAACGAACAGGGGGGTAGAAGTATGGTTGGTCTTGCTGCTACTGGTGTTGTATCGGCTATTGCTTTCTACATAACTAAGGATTACATTGTTAAACCTTAAACAGTTTCCCATCCCATATTACTATAGATGGATTTGTCTATACCAGTAAAGTAAGTAATTAAAGCTCCCAAAGCAAAAGTCGTTGAGAGTAACATCGTGAGGTCAAACGCCTTTCTCTTGTCACCCTCATAGGTCTTTATAGAATCAGCTGTCTGTGTCCATATCTTGTTTGCCGCGTAGGTGAGAATCAAAGAGGCGAGTGTGGTCGAAAAGAAAAATCCACGATCGACGGCGAGGCGGGGAATATTACCAACAATCACACGCAATACATTTGGTATAACCATAGTAAGCCAAATGAGATTAAATGGGTAGTTATCGACATATTTTGGAACGGTTAGGACTCCAAATATACCTATCCAATATGCTATCACCATAAACAGTGCACTGAGGGGTGTCTTCATTTACTGTACGTAAAGAATATTATTTATCCTGGATGTGCTCTCCACAAAATTCCGTTCTGATGGAAATCTTCTCGTATATACCAATATGCACACATATATCCCGAAGTTCTATGTAATTTTCCCAAAATTGTTCTGAGTGATCATATTCCTCGACGGTGCAATGTGCCAACTCATGTATGAGAACGTGAAAAATCTCATTGGGCTCACCATCTAGACATAGGACGATGTCACCACCTTTATTTGTGTTATAGCCAATACCATCATTCATGCGTAGAACACCAGTGATTGGTACAGCACGCGTGAGCATAGAATACGTTTCATTATTCGTCTCGTCTAGGTGTTCCCTGAGGATACGATATTTCTCTTTGACTTCCTTGAGTCTTTGCGGCTCTTGAGTTTTACGGAGTATAAAGAGATTTATGACTATCAATAGAAACAATGCTATCATCTGTTATAGACAAAGATAAATTTACTATACAATTCTGAGATTGGGTTCCCATCTAGACCCTCCCACAATTGTAACCTAAACCCCATGTCTTCTAGACCAGTCACAAGGTAATCCTTATAGGCCACAGGCTCTGACTTTGGTCCATCTGCGTAGTATGGTGTGTCTGTCAAATGTACAAATAACTTTTCCCCAAAATCACCATTCCCCGATTTTGCCATCTTAAAAAAGTTACCCATTTCATCAACTAAAGGTGTTCTGAATATGATCTTCTCAGAATCTGGTATGATACCAATTAGGTGACCACCAGGCTTCATGCGTTTTTTAATTTCCCTTAGGGAACTCATGAAAAGCGCCTTCGAAGCAAAAATATAGTGAAGTGAAAAGTTGAAGCACACCACATCAAATTTCCTATTTGGACAATTGTGTATGTCACCGTCATAAAAATTCACCCTCATGTGCATATTCTTCGCACGAGACTTGGCCTCAACCAAGGCTGAAGGCTCCGGATCACACATGTTTATATTCACCCCACATTTGTGCCATTTTTGAAGATCCCCACCAAAACCACAACCCACATCCAAGATGTGCTGTCCCTTCTGTGCGACAGACTGGATCAACAACCTCTTAGCCTCGTTGTGATTCTTACGAATTACTTCCATAGTCCATACTTTTATCACCTTTTTAAATCACTTAGGACTGCATTTGCCAATTGTCGTTGCCCAATCTTGAATCGACCAGCATACATGTAGTTCTTCCTAAACTCCTGACTATTGAAAAACCGAACAATATCATCCAAATCCACTTCCGTGTGTGGTACAAGACACAAAAGCTTACCACCGAAGTACCCAACGGTACCATTGAATGCAACCCTTTCATCCCTGGTGAGATTTTTCACATATATACACGGGCGACCTTTCTTTTCTTCAATCATTCTGATGTTTCTCGGAGCACCCCACTCGAACCAATTACTTTCGTTAAATTTTTTGATTTTTCGATTCATCAGGTGCGTTTTATTTTTCAAGAGGTGTTCATCAATTTGCGTCTGATCTGTTGGAAATGTATTTGTAAATATAAACTTTTCCCAGCACCCCTCATCGACGAGGATATCTATGTTACCAAAGGGGACTTTATACACCTCATCCTTTCCAGAAACGAGACCAACATATACGTCAAATACGTTGGAGACAACATTCCCATAAAGTGGTTCATCACTAAATGTCACGATACCATCGATCGTATTACAAAATTTCAAAGTATCATTTACAGCAACTTTCTGTGTGAATACCCCCTTTCTGTACCTAAAAACTACCACATCCACACTCGCTGAATCGAATAGTTTCTCATCATGTGGGAATAGAAAATGAGTAAATGACCCATGCTCAATCATCTCGGATATGATCTTCGAAGCACTCGTCAATTTAATGAAATCCGATGGAACAATAAATATCAATTCTCCATCGTCATCCAAAAGTTCGTAACACCTTTTAATGAAATGAAGATATAAATTTCCATTAGACTGTTTAACGTATGGTGGATTCCCAATAATAGTCTTAAACTTTTCATCGTGGAAGGGGTACTTCATAAAATCACCGTATAGGATTTCTTGGTTTTCATTTAAATCCAGACATGGTTTAATTGTTGAATCAATTTCAAAACATTTCATGGGGTATTTGTCGTCATGTTCTTTGAATTTTTTTAGAAGATGCCCAGCCCCAAAGGACGGCTCGAGAAGGGGAGCACCCAGGTGCTCCACATTGTCAAACACATACTGTTGAAGTCCTTCATTAATTGTAAAGAACTGTCCCAGTTCCTTGCTCATTAGCTTTTAAAGTTTCATAAACTTTAAGCGGCTCCGCCCACTTTGTCATGAGCTCGACCATCTTGCGTTCCATGAGATCTCGATACTCTTGATTTGACCTCTCAGTATGTCCGCTTGGCCATGTAATCTGAATTCCATTCGATGGATTAATCCTAATGTGCTGCTCGGGTATTTGATCGAAATTACCAACCCATACACGTTGTGTATTTTTCGCAACAATGATCAGTCCATATTTTTTCAATACACAATCTGATGGTGTATTTATCAAAGTTTTACCAATCTCTACATGATTAGTACATCCCGGGTCACTAAATACATACTTGACAAAGTGAGTTGAACCAACTAGATTGTTTGCTTGAGTCGGTCGGTCTTCCACGACCTTGATGTTAATTGGTAAATCACCCATCCAGATATCACCAAGATCGCGTGATCTTCCTCTTCTAAACACCATTGGGTGTCTCTCAATTAGATAATCAGAGACCGTTTCTTCATCCCTCGTACTATTCCGCCGACCATCAACATCATCCAAGTTGAAAGTAAATTCATGAGAAGATAGACTTCTCTGTAGGAGTGAATATATGACACTCGTATCACGTGTAATCCATAGTAACTCTAGATAAGAGAACTTGGTCATGGTTTTAGATCGTTTCATAGTTTTAAGTAATATACTTAGGTTTATTCCGGGCTTAAAGTTTTGACACATACTATTTGTATAATGTCTCTTGAAACAGATTACACCACTATTCCCGGTCAGATCTTCGCGTGCCTCTCGATCATTGGCCCTGAGGCCCCCCAGAAGAATGATAAATTTGGTATCAAGATTCGTGGTGCGTTTGCTACTCGTGACGAGGCTGCTAACCACGCCAAGCGTCTTCAGAAGGAGGACCCAACCTTCGACATATACGTGGTTGATATGTACAAGTGGCTCCTAATTCCCCCAGATCCAACCAAGATTGAGGATGTTCATTACACCAACGAGAAACTCGAGGAAATCATGGCTGGTTACAAAGAGAACCAGGCTCAGGCCGCTCGCATGTTCCAGGAGCGCAAGGCGGGTATGATTGCTGGTGCGAATCAGTACGTCCCTGGTGATGAGAACTCCAAGTTTTACACCAAGCCTGATGAACCCCCTATCTCCCACCCAGCGGATGTTTTGGAGCGTCTCAAGAAGGAAAAGCCTGATGCGAACATGGAAGATCTCGTCAAGGAGGCTGACACCATCGTCGCTAAGGAAATGGAGGATCGTCAAAAGCAGCGCGATGCCGAGGCTTCGACTGATGGAAAGATGGGAGAGATCCAAGAAGAAGAGGGCGAACCCGAGGTTTCGTCTGCGTAAATAATATAATCATATAATAAACAAATGATCAAGATTATTGTTACGATAATTTTGGTAAGTGCTTTTTTTATTTTGTTTTTTAACCCGACTTTTGAATTAAAAAACAAAACAGAATCTAAAGTTATTGCTAGTACTACGGCTGGATTTATAGAAGATACAGAGGATGCGTTCATAAATCCAAGATATCCAACTCAATTGATAAAGTTAGATGCTTCTGGTGAAATTAGACCCATCTACGGAGATATTGGTACATTTGTACCATACTCAAGTGTACCTGAGGATCACTGGTTGCATGGTTTTCCCCATGAAAAAGCCTAAAAGGAAGACTGCGAAGGCTATAATCCATGTAGATTTTTCTACATTTTCAAATAAATCAAATTTTTTTTCAGGTGGTGGGGGCATCATTGGTGGCTGCATAGGATATTCCATATAATATGGTTGTTCCTCCTGTGCAGGTTCTTCTTCCTTCTCAATGGTGGGAATATACTCGATAGGATTACCTATATCAGTTTCCATTTTCTATTATAGATTCTGTTTTTTTTAAGCATCTTCTGACTCACTCTCATCATCTACAACGAAACCTTTTAAATTTCCATCATCATCGGCATCGCTGTCATCTTCCGATTCACTTTCGTCAGAATAACACTCTTCTTCTGTATCGATTTCCGAGTCGATATCAGTGTCATGTTCATCGGGGGAATAATCATCTACAAGGTCATTTTCAGTGGGTTGGAACAGTTCGGGCTTCTTTATCTTACGACCAGCGCGAGTACGGGTGATCATTTTAAATACCATAGCAATTACTGTTTAAGTATCTTTATAATATTGTGAGTTAGACGATGTGTTCTAGCTGTATTTTTTTTACAAATAGGGCATAATTGCTTGATTTCACTGCATTTTTTTATTTCGTACGACATGACAGAATTCTCATGGACTCCGCCGATCATCTCACAGTACTTGGAATTTGACAATGCTAAGAAGTTCTTTCCCTTTTTGGTGATGTTCAAAATCTGTAAGTCATTTGAATCATTCATGTACGCCTTGATGAATACTTCGAGGGGCTTTCTCACATCACCACACTTTACCTCTGGTTTCGGAACCCTTGTTTTAATTTCTGGACACTTTTCGATATCCCCCTTTTCGGGATACAATCGCTGAACAATGTTGGGTGGTAATTGATATCTCCTACCACAAAAGTCTTTACAAAACCCATCACGACGCCCCCTGAGTGTTTCACAAAGACAAAAACACTTTTGAATGATTGCCTGTCCGCTCACGATAAACCATACATGATTGGATCCATGTTCTCTCTTGAGATTTTCACAATATTTTGAAGTTGTTTGGGCGAGATAGGTATCCTTCTTCTTGAAAAGTTTGGGTATATATGCATTTGACTGCCCCTCCATATTTTTTCGAACAAACTCTTCAATCATACCCCTCAATGCATCGTCACGAACTTCATCTTTTGTCTGCGAGCTCGTAAAAGACCCCTCTTTAAATTTCGTTGATGGAGGTTCTACATGAATTAGCTGGGGTTCATTGGTTCGCACGATTGCCATTTTGAGAATTTCCAACGTCGGTTCCTGTCCAATCTGTAAAATGGCACTCAGTGGGGGACCCGGCTGATACACGAAGATTGGGAGATATGCGAGTTGATCCACCTTCCCCTTTTCACATTCAGAGCAACCCTGACCGTCACATACATCATGCTTCGCCTTTTTATAGGACCATGGCATACGAAACCCACTTCCCCGTGTTTTTCGTGAGGCATTGCCATATACAGCAACATCTATGATGTCATTCCAATCTCTGATCCTATGTTCAATCTTCGAAAGTGCCACGAGAATGTGTTCTCTTAGAGCGATTGCCGAATCTTGATCTACCACAAATCCCTCCCAATTGAGATGTACCCCAGTCTTCACAAGGTCTCCACATTGCTTTGGGGGTGAAACCGAGATGAGACATTTTCGACCACCATGTGATTTGACTTTGTCACATATGACCTTACAGATGTTCTTGATATCATCCAGTTCTAATGCCGTGTCATCTTTGTAGTCGATGTCCACAAAAAAGTTATACACTTCACTTTTTTGTTCGACAACGTAAAGTCTCTCCCCAGACTTTACAGCCTCAATATACTTCTCATGGAAGTCATTCAATTTATCAAATGGCACAGAAAGGACACCACCGTCCATGAGCACATGTGATAGATTGGTTGCATTGTTAAATTTTTGTTTTGCACACCAACTCTTAAACATATCTATACAAAGATCCTATTCTCTAAACCACCTCATACAAGAAACGTCTTGATATTCTTTTCCTTGAGAAAGTTCCTTTTTTATAGTTAAAAGTTCATATACAGTCTTAGATTCATTTTCTTCGACCCACTGGGTAATTTCTTCCTCGCAGAGACCCCTATTTTTTTCTAATAGTTCAGATATTTGCCTCAATATGTAAGCCTTCGACTTCATTATTTTATAGAAAAGGTTTTTCTATTAAAAGAACTTACACATGCATAAAATTGAGGATTATTGATTACATTATCTATAATAAGCTTCCATCGCTTACGTGTGTTAAATTCATCAAGAGTATCATAACTCATGAAATCATTTTCATCATACGTCTTTCTAATTGGTTGCTTCAGCATTTTTTTTAGATTTGTTTTGTGCTTCTCTTCGTAAAACTTTTTGATCTGTGTATGTTGCTCAGATCTTGTGTAATTCACGAAGAATATAAAGACATTGTATTCAAGATCCACTGTGGGACTTTCTTTGACAGTAAATTTGAACTCAGTATATTCACCATTCTTGAGGGAAACTACACCTCGAGTCTCTTCTTCTAACTCTCTGAGGGCACATCGAAGGGGGTTGAAAATTTCTCTTCGCCTGCACCCACCGGTGACAAAAATCCAATCTTTGAATCGGTAGTCCCTAACCGTGAGAAACCTTGGTTTCCCATCGATAAAGCTAACCGGTATTGCAATCGCTTTGTACTTTTTCATTGCGCATTCGCAAGTTATAATAAGAGGATATGTTTATTCACTTACTTTTCCTCCTTTTGGGCCACTTTCACACGGGGCGCTTCGGTCTCTAATTCTGGTTCTGGCTCTGGCTCTGGTTTCTCGGTGGGCTTCTGTTCTACAGGTGCACTGAGATGTTTAACAATCTGGGACGAAAACGTCTTGAAAGAGTTCATCTCCTCTTTAGTCTTGTTCATCTCTTTGAAGAGGAAGATAATGCCCATGGCACATACAATGGTTGCAGCTAGCATGAGGGTGTCGCGATTTACGGGAATCATATAATTATCTTTATGCTTTTCTTTTTAAGTAATTACACCCATCGTAGTTCTCCCTGGGGGAGGACATTCATATGGCGACTGAGCAAATTGGACGGCTTCGTAATGCGTATTTTCACATGATTTTTGGGTCGGTGGTGTGGGCTGACCGACAAACTTTTCAAGTGTCCTGGACTTTGGATCGTACGTCAATACAAAAACGATGGCGAGGAGGAAAACAATCTTCCAAAACATAGTTATTATTTAGTTAGAATATAAAAGACCTCCCATACCATTTTCAATACGGAGGACATTGTAATTTACAGCATAAATATCATCACCAACACTTTGGTTATCGTTGATGATACGAGCCGAGTCAAGTCGACTGAAGTTTAGGCTGCCGGTAGGCTGAAGCTTACCGGAATCGAGGCAGAATGGGTAGAAGAACAGAGTCTTGGCTGTTCCTAAAGACGAGTTAGTAGTGTGATAATACGAAGTTACGGTGGAGAAGTTGGGATCGGCAAATTTGTAATCAGCAACATCTGTACCGTTAATTTGGAGCTTGAGCTTATTATTATCGTTAAGGATCGCCATAGCAGAAGCCTTACCAGAAGCCAAATACTTGACTGGGTGGTTGAAGTTCAGCTCCTGGATCTTGGATCCGGAGGAGACCGCCTTCTGGGTTTGGGTGATGAGCATGTTTTGGGGCTGGGAAGCGAACACCTCACGCTCCTGGGTATCGAGGTACGCGTAGTTCGCGTAGACATCCCACTTGTCAGTAGCCGCCGCGGAGCCCCAAGTGATTCGGAGCTCGACATCATGATACTGGAGAGAAATGAGTGGGAGAGCAGTCTGCCAGTTCTCACAGAAAGCGAACCTGAGAGGGTACCACCTGTACGAGGTACCACCATTGGCAAGGTCAGCCGAAGGTGATTTGGCAGCGGTAGTCGCAGAAAGTCGGGGAGCAATGAGGGTGGAGTAAATAGAATCCTGCTCATCAATCACCTGACCCCCCACAAGGAGTTCAACCTTGTCAATTTTGGTCAACCACTGGGCTTGACTGTAAGCTTGGGTAGCGGTACCATCATTGGGTACGAGGTAGACATACCCGAGCATATCACCCTTGCGCTCGAAGCGAACGGTCGACATACCGTTGTTTGAGACGTTGCCCTGAATGACCTGACGCTCGACAGTTTGGGAGAAGTTTGTATGACGTTTGTAGGTGGATCGGAAAAAGCTGACCTCGGGCTGGCCTACGAGGTGCACATCCTGAGCACCTACGGCAACGAGTTGGGCAATACCACCAGACATTTATATTATAGTAAGAGTTTATTTTTTCATGAAAACCTGGCACACTGTCTCAACTTTTTGAAAATATAAGTGATACACATATATATTTACTTTCATTGGTAAGTACAGTAGAACCAGTATGAATGGTATTCCATGTAGCTGGCAACACTAGTGATTTTCCAGCCTCTGGCTTCGCAACAAATCCATCTATAAACTTAGTTTCACCACCTTCAGTAATTGTATTTAAATACGTTATTATAGATAACAACCCCCTGTACCCACTGGGTGTATCTTTTGTAGCAACGGAATCATTGTGCCAAGGATATCCATTACCTTGATCTATTTTAGAAATTACATATCCGCGATCAAACATTCCATTACTTATACAATTAACATTGCGCTGTGCATCTTTGAGATTGGTTTTAATGGTTAAATACTCCAATAGTTCTTCTAAATATAGATTTACACACTCTGTGATTGATTCAGCAATTCGTGTATTAATATTACTCCAATCATCATAACTACTAATAAAAAGCTCCGTGGAGTTTTTTAATTCGGTGTCCACTATGTTACGATCATATTGAACTAAATAACCCCTTTGCTTTCGCGAATCTTCGTCAAACTTTTTGATTATATCTTTACACAAATCTTCGGAAAATACATTTGGAATCTGAGAAATCAGAGATTCGTTCATTCTAGTGTATATTAAAGTTAAATGTTTATATACATGTAATGTTCTCAATCGAAAGTATATTTCCAACGCCCGTGGGGTGTGTCATACGTGAAAAAGAATTCACGGAAAAGGAACTTGAAATTTTTAACATGTATCTTAGTGATCCAATTAAAAATGGGAATCACGACTGTAATAATGAATCAACTCGTGAAATACGTGTTCTGGATAACGAGGGTTTGCAGGAACTAAAAAACGAACTGACTGAATATTTAAACGAGTTTTTCCAGATGGTGTATAAACCAACAACAGATGTTAAATTGTATATCACCCACTCATGGTTAAATGCCACTAAGTATGGACAGATGCATCACCAACATGATCATGCGAATAGTTTAATATCCGGAGTTTTGTATATTAATTCTACTGATACAGATAACATATCATTTATACGATCCCATCCTCGTCAGCCACTTGGTAGCTTTCATATAGACAGTTACGGTTCTCAATGGTCTGTATCGGAGCAAGTTTTTAGGGCGAATAAAAATGGTTTCGTCATGTTTCCATCTTGTTTAGCACATGAAGTAAGGGAACGTCAAGATACTAGTCAGGATGCAAGAATAAGTCTGTCATTTAATACATGGTTTAAAGGCACAATTGGGGCTGATCAAGGTGTATCAACCTTGTCATTTTAGTTTGTTGGAGGTTCTGGCCATGTTACATTCAACAGTTCAACACCATCATCGGCAAGAGTTGGACTTGCGTTTAGAGTTATATCCCTTAAAGCTTGGCGATAGGTTTTCCACTCCTCTAGTTTTTCAGTCGTCATCGAAGGGAGATCTGGTGAGAAAACCCAATCCGTATCAGTGAGCTTATAATTTCTCGCTATCCTAAGTCTCCTCATTGGTTGGAGTGCATACAGTTCTGCAAACTTTGCATCAAATGCCTCTCTGGTGGGTTTATCGTATCCTTCTGGGATTATGAAAGATTCCCAGTCGTCGACTGGACCATCTAAGTCGTAGTATGGTGGTTTGGGGTCCATTTCGTCGAATATCCTGTTCAATACGTAGTGCTTACTCATTTAAAATAGTTTAGATTATTTATGCAGTTCTCCGCCACAGGTAATCCACAATGTAGGGTTGCATAATATTGTGTCCGCTTCCACTACCCGTATTACCTGTAGCTCTGTAGTAATTTGCCTGCCCACCACCTCTTCGAATTGGTAGGGCATTATACCGACCAGTTAAAAACGAAAGCCATACACCACCACTCTGATTGTAACCAGGGAATTGTTTTATATTGTGGGCGTGTGATGGCAGCTGTGCAGTCGTTATTGCATGGGTGCTCGTTCCACCAGTTTCCCCTGGTGAGTTAAAGTCGGCGTCGCCACTGTCCAGACCAACAAGAACCCTACCCTCGCCATATGCTGCCCAAGTGGTACCAGTTAGATATGTTCCGGGGTTCGTTGAGCTTGTCGTTATAAAGATGGTCCCTACTGGGTATACCACATCTATGATATCGGGTCCAAATTCTGTTGTATTTAAGGTACCACCAACTGTAAGATTGCTACTAACATCGATATCTCCAGAAAATGTCTGTACGTTTGTAGTCATATGTTAATCGTGGAAATTATTTATGCCGTTCTCCGCCACATGTAAGCGACAACGTAGGGTTGCACTATCGGGTGCGCCTGACCACTACCGGTGGAACCTGAATTTTTCACGTAATTTGCCTGCCCACCACCTCTCGTAACAGATAGGGCTGCATAATTACCTGTGAAAAAAGAAATCCAAGTGCCGGCGTTTTCATTGTTACCAGGGAATGACTTAAAATCGTGTTGGTGTGCATCCATCTGGGCACTTGTCAATGTATGCGTCTTCGATCCACCAGTTTCACCTGGAGAATCAAAGTCGCCGTCACCGCTATTCAGACTAACAATAACCCTACCCGCAGCATGTGCGGTCCAGGTAGTATCTGTCCATATGGTTCCGGGGTTTGTACTCACATACGATATGTAAATAGCTCCAACTGGGTATACAAGATTTACAAAAGTGGTCGCTATCCCTGTTGAATTTAAATTACCGGTGATTGAAACATCACCACTAACAGTGAGATCACCAGCCAATTTCTGCACAGCAATCGCGCTCATATCTTAGTCGTGGAAATTATTTATCCTGTTCTTATCCACACGTAATTCACGATGTAGGGTTGTAGGATACTGTGTGCGCTCGAGCTACCCGTATCACCCGAACCTCTGTAGTAATTCGCCTGCCCACCACCTCTTCGAATTGGAATACCTCTATAGTTTCCAGTGTTAAACGTAGTCCATTGGGAGGCGTTTTCATTGTTACCAGGGAATGCTTTTCGGTCGTGGTTGTGTGATGGCAACTGGGCTTCCGTCAATGTATGGGTCTTCGATCCACCAGTTTGACCTACCGAATAGCCACCACCTGCGCCCAACATAGTCCTACCAGCCCCATGTACTGCCCAAGTGGTACCGGTTAAATATGTTCCGGGGTTTGTACTCACATGTGATATGTAAATAGCTCCGACCGGATATATGAGATTTATGATATCAGCCCCGAAAGTTGATGCAGATACGTTAGCAGAAACTGAAACATTTCCAGTAATATCAAGATTACCTGCTATAGTTTGTATGTTTGTAGTCATCTAATGTGAGTTTACATTTTTAATATCCAAATGTAATCACATCGGTGGAACCCTCTGTAATTTTAGTCACTGCACCACTCGCATGAGCTGATATGTATTCAATGAATACGTTGTAATTACCAGCAGCTGCCATGTTCGTTGTTGGTGCAAGGGCTATAGTTGTGGTAGTAACAGCAACTGCACTATTCCATGGATTTGTACTCGCTGAACCGAATACGGATATGGGACCCAGAGCTACATTTAGTGGTGTTCCTCCTGATCTATGACCACCACCACATTCTAGAGATAGAGTACTAACTTCATTGTCACTCTCAATGAGATGTGCCACAACCTTAGCATAGAAGACGTGGGCGGTAAATGTGAGTTTAATCGTGGAATTGGCTATAGTCTGACCACTATCGAGAGCTCCCGTAAAGGAGTAGGTCTTCTTCGTGACACCACCTGTATTTGTCACGAGCCCCCCTGCGATGAAGACATTCGCACCGGTATTCACATTGGAGGAGACGAAAACATTTCCCGTTACATCTAGGGTTGCATCTGGATCAGCGGCTCCAATCCCAACGTTCCCAGCAGTGTAATTCACTGCATCTGGACTTGTTTCGGTGTTCCATGGAGACCCCCCGAATGCGCTACCACCTTGTAATAGAGAACCACTAAAGTTGATATCACCAACGACATCTAGGGCGTGCGCGGGTACTGCTTTATTAACACCAACTCGGTCCGTGGCGGCGTTGACCACTAGTGTATCACCATCGACTTTAACAGTTCCTCCAACATTTAGGTTTTCTTGGGTACTTATACCACCAGCGACTTTGAGGGCACCCGTTGTAACCGAGGTTGAAGTAGTAGTGTCTGTCACTGTGACACTATCAGCCTCTACATCCTCAAAGTTCGCATGTAGAGCATGAATGTTCTTTGAAATACCCACACCACCAGTGACAATTAGGGCACCAGTCGTTTTTGAAGAGGCATCAGTGGCTGAAATTACCTTAGCGACAGCCCCAACATTTAGGTTTTCTTGGGTACTTATACCACCAGCGACTTTGAGGGCACCCGTTGTAGCCGAGGTTGAAGTAGTAGTGTCTGTCACTGTGACACTATCAGCCTCTACATCCTCGAAATTAGCATGTAAAGCATGAATGTTCTTTGAAATACCTACACCACCTGTGACAATTAGGGCACCAGTGGTTTTTGAAGAGGCATCTGTGGCTGAAATTACCTTAGCGACAGCACCAACATTTAGGTTTTCTTGGGTACTTATACCACCCGCAACCTTGAGGGCACCCGTTGTAGCCGATGTTGAAGTAGTTGTGTCTGTCACTGTGACACTATCGGCTTCGACATCCTCGAAATTAGCATGTAAAGCATGAATATTCTTAGAAATACCGACACCACCTGTGACAATTAGGGCACCAGTGGTTTTAGAAGAGGCATCTGTGGTGGATAATACCTTAGCAACAGCACCAACGTTCAAGTTTTCTTGAGTACTTATACCACCCGTAACCTTTAGAGCACCCGTAGTTGCACTATCAGATGTAGTGTTATCTGTTACGATAACACTTCCAGATGACACATCTGCTGCAAATAATGTTTTCGCGATACCCAAACCACCCGAAACAATGAGTGCACCTGTTGTTGTTGTAGTTGCATCAGTTGTAGAACTTACGTATGCATTACCCACCACATGAAGTGTAGCTTCCGGTGATGCAGTATTAACACCAATACTTGTTTCTGAAACGTCTACGTATAAAACATTAGATCCAATCTTGAGATCACCAGCACCTGTAATTCTAGCCTTTTCATTGTTATTTATATTTAAACGAATATGCTGACCCGACTTCGCATTAACGTGTGTAGTACCACCCTCGGTTTGTTTAAGTGCATAATTCCCTGTTGTGTTATTGTCAATGTGTGCAAAAGAAGCATGATTAGTTTCACCTGCAAAACCTACCGCGGATCTCCCAATATAAGAAGTTGCATCGGTATCATATGCCGCATAGATATTACTCGTATGGATGTTACCAGCTACACCGATACCACCGGCAACCTTGAGAGCACCCGTGGTTTTAGAAGAAGATATTGTCGCATCTGTGATATTGACATCACCAGCAACTTGAAGCTTTGAAGTTGGATCCGCCTCTGCAATACCAATATTTCCATTTGCTTTAAAAACCATATAATTATCCCCATTTATGGCATCATTTTGATCTTGG
>Ga0209630_10001201_pt1 | contig 28280 bp, 25 predicted proteins | sample COG_01_FD_184745 | JGI IMG/M metagenome (GOLD analysis project Ga0209630, IMG submission 184745) | Pelagic Microbial community sample from North Sea - COGITO 998_met_01 (SPAdes) (version 2) | ecosystem: Environmental > Aquatic > Marine > Neritic zone/Coastal water | place: Helgoland, sampling... | reverse complement strand
CCTTTAATTCTTTCAACTTCTGCCAATCCAATCTCATGTATTTCTTTAGGAGTTAGATTTGTAGTGGTAAATTTTCTAGCTAAGAATTCATAATATTCTTTGCCATTATTGATTTCTTTAATGCCAATAGATGATCTGCAAGCTGGAAGATATTCTTCCTTAAAAAATCTATGAAGTTTTACATATGCTGGAATTACCTTTGATTTGATGGTTTCAAGAGCCTTTTCTTGAACCTCTTGAACATCAGCAGCATTAATCGATCTGTCCATTTCTATAAAAGTTCTATAGAAGGGGCTATCAGTAGGATCGATAAAAGCTTGTAATTCTATTTGTTTATAAACTTTTTGCATGAGAAATCTTGGTGGGACTATTCCCTCACTAATACCTATTTTTGCCTTAGCAATGGCAGCATCAACCAACACATCAATTTTTGAAATTCTTTCTATCCAGTCTAAATAATGTTGTTTATTTCTAAGCGGAACTACACTCGTGGTTTCATGTTGAAGCTGAATACCACCCCTATGACTAAATGGTATTAAATAGGTTTTATACTTATGAGCCTCAATAGAATTTTCATATTGCTTCTTAAATAAAGAGTAATTAACTTTATTATCTTCACTGAAACTAGCAACATCTAATTCTTCTAGTTGATTTAATATATCTAAATTATGTTGATGATCTAAGTAAATATTCTCAACTGAGGTATCGGACCATTCAGTATTTCTACTCAGATCTCCCATGCTTGATGCATAGACAGGATTATCCTCAACAATTTTCAACCATTCTGAATCTAGCAATGATTCAAATTGAATTTCAGGTGATTCCGCTGCGCACCCAATCAGCAAGAAAGCTATAACAAATAGGTAAATTTTATTCATTACATATTTGGATAATTAGGACCGCCTGTACCCTCAGGTGTAACCCAGGTAATATTTTGAGAAGGGTCCTTGATGTCACATGTTTTACAATGCACACAGTTTTGTCCATTGATGACAAATTCAGGACCAGAGTCTTTTTCAACAACCTCATAAACTCCGGCCGGGCAATATCTTTGCGCTGGTTCAGCATACATTGGAAGATTTTGCAGTATGGGAATTGATGCATCTTTTAATGTTAAATGACAAGGCTGATCTTCTTCATGGTACGTATTGGAGAGAAAAACACTGCTTAATTTATCAAAGCTAATTTTGCCATCCGGTTTTGGATATTCAATTACTGGCATATCTGCAGCAGGCTTAAGGCAAGCATAATCTGGTGTTGTATGTCGCAAGGTAAAGGGTAGATTTCCTCTAAAGATAAGTTGATCAATAGCATTGAAAGCGGCCCCGAGCAAAGCGCCAAATTTATGAAACATAGGTCCAAAGTTTCTAGATTTATGGAGTTCTGTATGTATCCAGCTGTTTGCAATCATCTCATCAAATTGCAAAGAGTTCTCTGAATCAATATTTTTAAAAATTGCTTCTGCAGCAAGCATTCCAGATTTCATTGCTGTATGGGAGCCTTTAATTTTCGAAAAATTAAGCGTCCCAGCATTATCACCGATCAGAACTCCACCAGGAAACTCCATACTTGGTAGTGACTGGAGACCACCTTTAATCAATGCTCTAGCGCCATAAGTTAATCTTTCTCCACCTTCTAAGTAGGGTCGTATAGATGGATGAGTTTTCCAGGTTTGAAATTCATCAAAAGGACTTAAATGAGGATTTTCGTAGTCTAGTGGGACTACGTATCCTAAATAAACTTCGTTATTATCTGCATGGTACAAATATGAGCCAGCTGGTGTATTTTTTGCACTAGGCCAACCATTGGTATGTATTACCAGTCCTTCTTCATGAACTTCATCCTTAACTTTCCATACTTCCTTAAAACCTATTCCATAGTGCTGAGGATCTTTATCTTTATCTAGTTCAAATTTACCTATAAGTTGTTTGCCTAAATGACCACGACAACCTTCACCAAATATTGTGTATTTTGCTTTGATGTCTATTCCTGCTTCAAACCCTGGTTTTTGTTCACCATTAACACCAACACCCATGTCTCCAGTTCTAACACCAACAACTTTGTCATTTTCATAAAGAATTTCACTTGCTGGAAAGCCAGGAAAGATTTCAATGCCCATCTCCTCAGCTTGACTTGCAAGCCAGCGACATAAATTACCCAAGCTGGTCACATAGTTTCCATGATTATTCATTGGAGGCATTACAAAAGAGGGGATAGATATTCCAAATTTTTCGAATAGAAACATTAATTTATCTTTTTTTACCGGTACATTTAAAGGGCAGCTTTTGTCTTTCCAGTCTGGAATTAATTCATTCAGTGCGGTTGGTTGAAAAACATTGCCTGATAATATGTGAGCTCCAATTTCAGAACCCTTTTCAAGCAAACAAATTTCTAGTGGTTTATCGTTTTCTTTAGACAATTGTGCAAGTTTTATTGCTGCACTTAATCCGGATGGACCACCTCCAACTATGACAACATCATATTCCATTACTTCTCTTTCCATGAGTTAGCTCCCTCTTTTTTTAGTAGTAAAAAAACATTACAATTATATCCCTTACATAACCATCGATCGAATAATATTATATTAAAAATTGATAATAAATTATAAGTAAATATAATAGTATCAAATTAAACGAGCTCTACATATGAAAATAATAGTACCCATCAAACGCGTTGTTGATTATAACGTTAAAGTTAGGCCTCTTGGAGATCAATCAGATGTTGATCTTAACAACGTGAAAATGGCGATGAATCCCTTTTGTGAAATAGCCATTGAAGAAGCCGTAAGGTTAAAAGAGGCTGGTACAGCAACTGAAGTTATTGCTGTCACGGTTGGTAAATCAGATTCTCAGGAGCAGCTAAGAACTGCTTTAGCTTTAGGCGCTGATAGAGCAATTTTAGTTGAAACAGATTCCTTACTTGAGCCATTGGCAATTGCTAAAGCCTTAGCAAAAGTTATTGAAGCTGAGGCTCCTAAAATTGTTATTCTTGGGAAACAGGCTATTGACGGCGATAACAATCAAACTGGTCAGATGCTTGCTGCTTTATTAAATTATGGGCAAGCAACCTTTGCCTCGGAAATTTCCATTGATGGAGATTCAGCGTCGGTTACTCGAGAAATTGATGGTGGTTTGCAAACTGTAAAAGTATCACTTCCAGCAATTATTACTACTGACCTGCGATTGAATGAACCTCGATATGCATCATTGCCTAATATTATGAAAGCAAAGAAAAAAGAATTAGATGTTCAACCCATTGATGCCATGGGTATAGATACTGCACCTCGCATGGAATTGCTCTCGGTTGAATTACCAGCCGCAAGACAAGAGGGAATCAAGGTTGAGTCAGTTGAAGAATTAGTTGGTAAATTAAAAAATGAAGCAAAGGTGATTTCATGAGTACATTGGTCATAGCAGAACACGATAATACTAACCTTAAGCCTGCAACCCTTAATACTGTAGCAGCTGCAAATGTAATTGGTGGTGCAGTTCATATACTTGTAGCCGGGAATGCCTGTCAATCTGTTGCAGATGAAGCCGCAGCTGTAGATGGTGTTGAAAAAGTTATTTTAGCTGATGACTCTGCCTACGAAAATCAATTGGCCGAAAGCACAGCAAATTTAATCAAATCAATTGCTAATGATTATTCTCATATTTTTGCTCCAGCTACAACTTTTGGTAAGAATGTTTTGCCAAGGCTAAGTGCATTACTTGATGTTCAGCAAATTTCTGAAATCACTGAAGTTGTATCAGAAGATACATTCAAACGCCCAATATATGCTGGTAGTTGCATAGCTACAGTCAAATCTAGCGATTCAACCAAAGTCATTACTGTCAGAGCTACTGCCTTTGATCCAGCCAATGCTAGCGGTGGATCAGCCTCTATTGAATCAATATCGGCTGATGGAGTTTCTGACTTATCTTCATTTGTAAACGAAGAAATTGCGCAAAGCGATAGACCAGAACTTACTGCCGCAAGTATAGTTATCTCTGGTGGACGAGGCATGCAATCAGGAGATAATTTTCATCTCTTGGAAACTATTGCGGATAAACTGGGAGCTGCAGTTGGCGCTTCAAGGGCAGCTGTAGACGCAGGATTTGTTCCAAATGACTATCAAGTGGGTCAAACTGGAAAAATTGTTGCTCCAGACTTGTATATCGCAGTTGGCATAAGTGGGGCCATTCAACATTTAGCTGGTATGAAAGACTCAAAAGTTATAGTTGCAATCAACAAGGATGAAGATGCACCCATATTTCAAGTAGCTGATTATGGTTTGGTTGCTGATTTATTCAACGCTTTGCCTGAGCTAGCTGAACAGTTATAACTTACTGATTTGTAGTTAAATTTACGCCCAGCCTGTCAATATTTTGGCTAGCCGAACCGTTAATTAACTCACATTCTTTAGCTAACAAGCAGTATCTCCATAGGACATAATCTTTATCAACCCCCATTCCTCCATGCAAGTGTTGGGCTGAGTAGCTGATTTTATGACAGGCATTACCAGCCCAAATCTTTGATACCAAGGCATTATTTTCACAATCAAGGTTAGCGTTTAAGTTTATAGAGGCCTGCTGATTGACAAGTCTCAAGCATTCAAGCTCTATAAAACAATCTGCAGCTCTATGCGATACAGCTTGGAATGTCCCGATCACTCTTCCAAATTGTTCTCTCTCAGATGTATATCCCGCTACTAATGATGTCATCTTTTCAGTAATACCTAGTGCAATATAACTTCTCATAACCATGTTTATTTGAATGAGGTACCTCAAAGCCTCTAAACCTCGTCCTTGCTCATGAATAATAGATTCTTTGCTTATTCTCACTGAATCTAGCTCTACTTTAAAAAGAGGAGAATTAGCCGTGCTAGTTAACTCTGTTAATTTAACTTTATCTGATTCAACCAGCACCAATAAAACACCTTCACTTGAATTAACCGAAATAAGAATACTTTTAGCTATTGATGATATTTCAGATAAATATTTAGTTCCTGAAATTATCAGCTGATCATTTTTTATTGTAGCTGTAGTCATTGGATTTTCAGGATCTTGATTTGAAGGCTCTAAAATTGCTGAGGTGTAGATTTCACCCGCAATGATAGAGCTGAGTATTTCTTTGCAAGATCTTTCATTGCTAAATTTCTGCATTGTTTGAGCTACATCTACCAAGCAACCGCTTAAACTCAATGGCGCAGCATGATATCCCAGCTGCTCAAACAATATACCCAGATCATAGAGATCTTCTCCACTACCACCGTATTTTTCATTTAGGCCTAATCCTAAATAACCATTCCTAGACAATAAAGAAAGTAAATTTTTATCATGTTTAAACTTTGAATCATATTCTTTTAAGTTTTCTTGCGAGCAATGCTCGCTGAGAATCTTTTCTAATGAATCCCTGATTTCAGCTTGATGTAATTGCTCAGAAAAATCCATTAGCGTGTCCTTGGCATTAACAATCCAGCCATTGCAATAATATCTCGCTGGACTTCATTGGTTCCACCACCAAACGTTAGAATTGAAGCAGTTCTGTACATGCGTTCAAGTCTCGCATTTAAGATTGTTAAATCAGAGTCATTTTTTAGAATGCTGAGCTCACCCATGATTTCCATTAAGAGTCTGTATGCTTCAATAAAAAATTCAGATCCATAGACCTTTGCAACAGATGCCTCAGCCATATTTAATTGACCTGATTCCATGATCCAAGTTTGTTTCCAACAAATCAATTTTAAAGCTTCAATGCCTGAATGAACTTTAGCAAAGTTATGTTTAACCCATGACAGATCACTTAAACATTGATCATTATTAATTTTTGTAGATTGAGCAGTTTTTAAGACATCCTTATAAAGTTCTTCTACGGGCCCATGATTAACAAGCGCAAGGCGTTCTAAGTTAAGCTGACTTGTTATTAATGACCAGCCTTGGTTGAGATCTCCAACAAGGTGAGTTTCTGGCACATGAATATTGTCATAAAATGTTGCATTGGTTCGGACATCTCCCAAGGTGTTTATTGCAGACATGGAAAATCCAGGATCATTGGTTGGAACAATGAACATAGAGATGCCTTTATGATTTTTGGCTTCAAAATCAGTCCTTGTTGCTAACCAAATATAGTCAGAGAAATTAGCTAAACTTGTCCACATCTTCTGGCCATTGATAAGATATCCATCTGCTTGTTTAATAGCTTTGGTTTGCAGTGATGCTAAGTCAGTCCCTGAATTTGGTTCTGAGTAACCAATTCCAAAAATCAATTCACCTTTAAGAATCTTGGTTGCAATTTCTTCCTTTGCCCATTCAGAGCCATGTTCTGCAATCATAGGACCAACAGATTCAGTCGTTAAAAAGGGGAAGGGGAAGCCAGTTCTCATGACTGTCTCTACAAAGATGTATTGCTCAATTGAGCTCAACTCCTTGCCGCCAAATTCTTTTTTCCAGCTTAAGCCTATCCATCCATCAGAACCCATGGTTCTCATGGCCTTCTTAAATTCAGGCCCACCACCTTCGAAATATTCTGGTTGATTCAGCTCTGATTTGAGAGCAGGGGTAATTAAGTTTTCAAAATATTCTTGAAGCTCAGTTTGGAGTTTTATTTGCTTTTGGTTTAACTGTATTAACATTTCAAATCTTAGTATCTCATCTCCATTTCTCAAGGCAATATCTTAGTGTATTATTTAGCTATGGCTAGCTACTCACGAACAATGGACTTTCTTCACAAAAAGCTCCTACAAGCCACCTCAAAAGATCAAGAGGATAAGATAGTTGACTGGATGCTTGCTGAGGCAAAGCTAAAGCAGACTGCACAAAAGAATAGTCAAAATATCACTTCAAATAAAAATAAATCAAATAATAAAATTTAGAATTTTACTATTTCAGCAATGCAATAACTTCTAAGTGTTGCGTATTAGCAAATTGATCAAAAATAGCAATCGCTTCAATATTTCTCTCTACTTTTACTACGTCTCTTAGAAATGTTTCTGGGTTACAAGAAATATAAATCATATTTTTAAATTTTTTTGATAGAGTAATTGTCTCATCGCTTAATCCAGCTCGAGGTGGATCCACTAAAATATGACTAAATTGATAGGATTGCATATCAATATTTTCTAATCTTCTGAATGGTCGTTCATTGGCAAGCGCAGATGCTGTTTCATCGTCTGAGAGCCTTGCAGTTTCAACATTAGAAAGGTTATTTAATTTTATGGATTCTTTTAGCAGTCTAATTGAATGTCTATTATTTTCTGTTGCAAAAACTTTATTAAATTTAGATGCCAAGGGTAGAGTGAAACCTCCACAGCCACAATATAGCTCTAATAAATCCTTGGCGCCCTTAAGTTGCTTGGTAATAAATGAGACCATGAAAGAGTAAAGATAGAAATTAGGTTGAAAAAAAACTAAATCATTTTGTAAGATCTTGAAACTAGAGTTGGCGTAATTGCAGATAACCTCGAGATCTTCTCCACCAATTAACACTTTTTGTTTTTTACTTCTTCCAATTAGAGATAGGTTTTTATAATTATCTTGAATTTTTTTTGCAGCTTGCATCCAATCTTTTTGAAGTGGTTTATGGTAAATCAGTGTGGCTAAAACTCTTGTTCCTGAGGTTCTAAAATTTATTTGAAACAATTTCTTTTGCATTAACTCAGAATCATTAATTCTAGATAGCAAATTAGGCATTAGCTGCTGAATACATGGATGAGGAATCGATGATCTATCCATATATTTCTTCTTCTCATCTTCTACCATTGTGTAGCAATGATTGCTGAAACCAAACTCAGCTCTTGCTCTATAGCCAGTTGCTGGTGATAAATAAATCTCAGGCTTAATTTCTGTGTAGTTGCTTAGTTCGTGACAGAATTTGGCCAGCTTATTCATATCAAATTAATTGCGAGTATAATAAAGGCAATAAAAACTACATTTAAGGTTAGAAATAGAATAATAAATTTAGGAATGCTGAAATTGTTAAGATCATCTTCAAGATCTCTCGACGAACGCACACCCATTAACGAAGCTAGTATTCTTTTAAACCACATATTATGACAAGCAAGATTATCACAATAACAAATACTGCCGAAGATTATCTAGCCAAGTTAATCGAAGATAAGAATGAGCCTGGTACTGCTGTCAGGGTTTTTATTTCTGACCCAGGCACACCAAATGCAGAAACTTGTTTAGCTTACTGCAAACCTGATGAATTAGTTCCCTCAGATACTTTAATTTCATTGCCTAAACTTTCAGTATATGTGGAAGAAAGAAGTATTCCTTTCCTGGTAGATGCTGAAGTTAACTATGATGTAGATAATTTTGGCGGCCAGCTTACCATCAAAGCTCCAAATGCAAGACTGCCTAATATATCACCCGATAGCCCTATAGAAGATAGGGTTAATTATGTAATTTATAACGAAATCAATCCTATGCTTGAATCTCACGGTGGTGTGGTGAGTCTCATGGAAATAACAGACGATATGTATGCCATTCTTCAATTTGGAGGGGGGTGTCAGGGTTGCGGAATGGTTGACGTGACATTGAAAGATGGCATAGAAAAAACTCTTTTAGAAACACTGCCAGAACTGGCTGGTGTTAAAGATATGACAGACCATAGCCTAGATGAAAATGCTTTTTATAAGGATGAATCGTAAACTGAAATAATGACACCTATCTTTGGGTGGTCAAAATAGTGAGCTTCATTTTTAAAAATTCTCCTTTCTTCACTCAGTAAATATTTTACTTCACCGAGTTTTACAACCGCGGATGAATCTGCTCTAGTCTCAGTTATTTCAGGCTCAATTTTAAATATTTCATCTGAGTTTATTATTTCGGAGCCTATCTCGATTTCATGCTTTTTAACATTATCTGGAATGGATCTTTTTAGAGCATCAAATCTTATTTCTTTGATCAATTCTTGATTATTCTTTGGCTTCAAATTGCCTTCAAGATAAGCAATCACATCAAGATGCAAATACCTGCTTTGGTAAAGCTTAATTAAAAATCCATTATTGCCAAATATTTCATACACAAAGGGAGAGCTATCCTCACTCAAAGCAGGTTGGAGCCAAGATGCTTTATGAAGGATTCGATATTCTTTTCTTCGATCAAGGCGTCGATAAATATTATTGAGTTGATTAAGGCTTTGTTGTTTCTCATACCATTTTGTTTCATCTATTTTTTTTGATGATGGTGGGGGATCAGAGTCTTCAATTGTTCGCTCATCTATCATTTGATCGATTGTTTGCTGATCTACTAAAAAGCCAGGATGATCGTGGTTAAAAGATTGTGAAATTATTTCTTCATTAACAACAATTTTAGGTTTGTCCAATAATGCTATAGTTTTGATGTCTATTAGGTTTAAATTTTTTGGTTCAAGCTTTTCATTGCCGATTATTTCAAGTTGCTCAAAAACGATCACCTCGATCATATATTCTTTATCATTCTCACTGTAAGCAAAAGAGCTCAAGCCATACATAAATAAAGTTGCAAGCAATTTAAATGAGTTCATTCAGGAGCCCAGCAACAGCGATTCTTTTATTATTTGTTTCAGAAACATCAAGAGTGATTTTATTTTCTTTATCAAGTTTTATCTTAGCTGATCCAGTTTGAATCAATCCAATTAATTTTTTATAAACTTGATCTGTTAAATTATCATTAAATGTAATCATTGCATTCTCTAGATTCGAATAGATTTTTTTAATACCTACTTTATTTGCAAGTATTCTTAGTTTTGAACTTTCAATGAGATTTAATAAATCTTCATTTGGTTTACCGCAACGATCTTTGAGCGCTTCAAGAATTTTATTAATTTCTTCATCGCTTTTAGCATCATTCAAAGATCTATAAATTTTTAATCTTTCATTTGCAACTGGTAAATAAGTATCCGGAATTAAAGCTCGATCATTAAAGTTAATTTCAGTGTCTAATATCTTTTCTTGTTCATGACCCTTAAGATCACTAACTGCATTTTTTAACATTGAGAGATACATGCTCAGACCAATAGCTTCTATATGACCGCTTTGTTTTACACCCAGAAAATCTCCAGCACCTCTAATTTCCAAATCCTCTTGAGCAATAAAGTAGCCAGATCCAAGATCGGAATATTTAACCAAAGAATCTAGTTTTGCTTTAGGTGCTTTTTTAAGGTCTGGAGTTGGAATTAATAAATAACAGTACGCTTGTCGCATAGATCTTCCAACTCGACCTCTCAATTGATGTAACTGTGATAGACCAAAATTATGAGCATCAATCACAATCATTGTATTTGCATTTGGGATATCTAACCCCATTTCAACTATTGTTGTGCAAATAAGAATATCTATTGAATTAGAATTAAACCCATTCATTGTATTTGTAATGTCTTTTTTTGATAATTTTCCGTGAGCAATATCAATATTTGCCTCTGGTACTAAATTTTTAATTTGAGTCTTTAGGCCGTCCATTTTTGATATATCGTTTTGTACCAAAAATACTTGCCCACCTCGAGCTAGCTCTCTATCAATTGCATTCTTAATAATTTGCTGATTCTGAGTATTTAAAAAAGTTCTTACACTCAGCCTTTCTAAAGGAGGTGTATATAAATATGAGAAGTCTTTTAATCCTGAATATACGAGATTTAATGTTCTGGGTATTGGTGTAGCCGACATATATAAAATATGCGTTGTTGACTGCCTTGATTTAATTATCTCTTTTTGTTTTATCCCAAAACGATGCTCCTCATCAATTATCAATAGGCCAAGATTTTCAAGAGAAATATCATGATTTAATAATGCATGTGTGCCAATCAAAATATCTATTTTCCCATCTTTAAAATCATCGTATATTTTTGATTTATTTTTTAATGAGGTATGCCTGGTTAAAAGTTCTATATTTACAGGAAAGTTAACAAACCTCTTTGTAAAGCTTTCTAAATGTTGTTTGGCTAAAACAGTGCTAGGCGCAAGAACCATTACTTGTTTTTTTGAATGCACTGCAACAAATGCACCTCGCATTGCGACTTCAGTTTTTCCAAATCCAACATCTCCACATATAACTCTATTCATAGGCTTAATTAGAGCCATATCTTTTAAAATATCCTTAATACAATTAACTTGATCTGCGGTTAGAACATATGGAAAATCTTTATCAAATTCTTGATAAGATTTTTCTTCGCAGATTAACTGATGTGAAGTTGCCACTGAACGTCTAGATTCAATATCAAGTAACTCCGCCGCATGATCTCGAGCCTTAATTTTTGCTTTATCTTTTTTGATTTTCCATTTAGCAGAAGATAGAGAGTCAAGACGGACCCCATGAGATTGTGATACCTGAAACTTGGAAACTAAATAAGCCTGTCTAATCGGAACATATAAAATTTCTTTTTCAAGGTATTCAATTTGAATATATTCTTCTTCGCTTGAATTAGTTTTTAAAAGCTCTAAGCCTTTATAAATACCTACGCCATAATCAATGTGTATAACAAGTTCATCATCATGAAATGGATTTTCAAATTTTTCTATAAGCGAATCTTGATTTGCTGGGGTAGATTCTAGATTCAATATTTCTGAATTCATCACCTCATCCAAATTTAAATGAGCAAACTTTCCATTTTTGCTAATAAATGAACGAACAGGTAAATGTATACAACTAAAAATTCCATTCTGAAGAGCAAATGGAAGAGAGGCAATATTTGTCTTAAATTGCTTGTTGATTTGATCTAATTTAGTTTGCTCAGATGAAGTGATTAGAAGTGTGTCGATTAATCCATTTACTTGTTTTTCTATGAGTTCTTTTAATTGAATATCTTTTTCTTTGGAATAGTCTATAGCTAGATTTGAATCTGAAAAACTTAATTGATCAGCTGATTTCAAATAAGCTTGCAGATCTTCAATTTCGAAAATATAGTCCTCAGGTTTTAATATAGGCCTAGAGGAGTCAATTGATTCTTCAAGATATCTCTCCTCAACAAAAGCTTGATGAGAGGTTAATATCTGATCTATTTGATGAGATTTAATAAGTTTAAATCCAGAAAAGTAATCCATTAAATTAGAATCACCTAGCTGTATAAGAGGGTTATATATCTCATATCCCTCAGGATATTTTCCCAAAGCCAAGCATTGAAATATTTCACAATGTCTTTCATCATGATTTTGAAAATAATTTCTCCAGGCTTTTTTAAATTTACCGATTGATTCATCATCTAAGCTAACTTCCGAGCCACTAAAGAGTTGGAACTCAGAGATTTTGTTTGTCATATTTTGTGTCAATGGATCAAACTCTCTTATTTCATCAATTTGATCTCCAAAAAAATCAACCCTTACAGGGTTAAGATGAAATCCTGAGTAAAAATCAACAACGCCGCCTCTGACGGCGTATTGATTTATCGCATTAACCTTATCTGTTCGTTCATAATTTAAGGAATCCAAACTTGTTGTTAAATCTTTGATTTTTAACAAGTCGTTGGTTTTAAAGCTTTTTCTAGCAACAAAAAATTTTTTTGACGGTAATTTTTCAAACAGATTAATACAACTGGTAATAATTAAGTTGATATTTGATTTATCAGAATTTAAAAGCTTAATTCTTTTTTGAATGATTGAATCTGCAGTTGAAAATCTATCATATGGAAGTATTTCTCTTTCAGGGTAATATCCAATTTCAGTATCATCTAGAAACAGTTTGAGTTCATTTTTTATCAGTCTAGCCTCTTTATCTGAATTACAAAGGTACAGAATCTTGTGATTGTGTGTTTTTACAGATTGAGCTAGCTCAAATGCTATTGGTTCATGCTGTTTTTCTAACATATCGTGCAGTATAATTTGCGGCTAAAGAATAATCTAAAAACAGGAACACTAACATGGATATAAGCTTTTCAGAACAAGATCTTCAATTTCAAGAAGAAATTAGAGCTGGTTTAAATGGATCAGAATACCCTGCACATGTGAGGGAAAAACGCGAAAAGGGCATAGCGCTTACAAAACAAGATCAGATTGATTTTCATAAATTTATTCATAGCAAGGGTTGGATGGGTTACAACTGGCCTGTTGAATATGGTGGAACCGGTTGGTCTCCTGTTCAAATTTATCTATTTCTCAATGAGCTTGCTTTGGCTCAATGTCCAACAATATTGCCTTTTGGTCTAAGTATGGTTGGCCCCGTTATTTATACATTTGGCAACCAAGAGCAGAAAGATAGATTTTTACCAGATATTCTCGAGTTCAATACATGGTGGTGCCAAGGCTATTCAGAACCAGGTTCAGGCTCTGATTTGGCTTCATTAAAAACTAAAGCTGTCTTAGATGGCGATCACTATATTGTGAATGGCTCTAAAACTTGGACAACTCTTGCTCAACATGCAGATTGGATTTTTTGTTTGGTTAGAACAGAAACCACCCAAAAGAAACAAGAAGGCATCTCTTTTCTTTTAATCGATATGAATACCCCAGGAATAGAAGTTAAACCTATTATCACGATCGATGGAGATCATGAGGTTAACTCAGTTTTCTTTACTGACGTGAAGGTTCCTGCCGATCAATTAATAGGTGAAGAAGGTAAGGGTTGGACTTATGCAAAATTCCTTCTTGCTCACGAAAGATTTGGTATTGCTGGAGTTCCGGTTGTTAAAAATCAATTAGAAAAATTAAAGAATATCACTATTAATCATGATGATTCTGACCTATCTAGAAAAATTGCTGAATTAGAGATTGATCTTGCTGCGTTGGAGTTTACAGAGTTAAGGACTTTGGCAGCTATCGCTGAGGGCGGCCACCCAGGTGCGGAATCCTCAATCTTAAAGATTAGAGGCACAGAAATCCAACAAAGATTGACCGAACTTTTTGTTGAAGCAGCTGGGCAGTACATTCTTCCATATGAAGGTCCCGAGGGTTTTGAGTCTAATAGAACGCCAGCTGGTCCTGACTATGCGAGTCCATCAGTTGCTCAGTATTTAAACTATAGAAAAACTTCAATCTATGGTGGAAGTAATGAGATTCAAAAAAATATTATTGCTAAAGCTATACTGGGAGTTTAAAGATGAATTTAAATTATTCTGATGAGCAGAACATGCTGCGTGAGCAAGTTCTTAAGTTTTGTGAAACTAACTATGATTTCATTGATAGAGAAAAAATATTAGATTCTGACTCTGGTTATAGCGAAGATAATTGGAAACAGTTTGCTGAGCTTGGCTGGTTAGCAGTTCCATTCAAGGAAGATAATGGTGGTTTTAATTTTGGACCTATTGAACTTACAGTATTATTTGAAGAATTTGGAAAAGCTCTTGTAGTTGAGCCTTATCTAAGCTCTGTGGTAATGAGCGGTACAATTTTAGAAGGTTCAAATCATCCAGCAAAAGCTTCTATTATCGAAAAAATTATTTCAGGTGAACATCAAGTATCAGTCGCTTATGCCGAACCGAATATTGGGTATAATTTTTTAGATTGTGTAACCGCTTTATCTAAAGATGGAGATATGTTTATTCTTAATGGATCTAAATCGCTAGTATTGAATGGTGGTAATGCAGATCAATTTATAGTTCTTGCAACTCATGATAATTCTCCTGCATTAATTATTATTGATGCAGATGTTGAGGGTCTATCTGTTCAAAGCTTCAAAACCTTAGATGGACAGACTTGCGGTGAATTATCTTTTGAAAATGTTTCATTGAATTCTGAGTCAATCTTGGCTTTAGGTGATGAGGCTGCATCATTGTTTAATCAAATGGTGGATCTTTCTATTTTATGCATAAGCGCAGAAGCTGTAGGTGCAATGACATCCTCCTATATGAAAACTGTCCAATATACAAAAGAACGAGAACAGTTTGCACAACCAATTAGTAATTTTCAGGTTTTGCAGCATCGCATGGTTGATATGTTCATTGAAACTGAGCTAACGAAATCTTTATTAATTAAGGCTACTCTGCAACTTGATTCAGATGACCCTGAGTCTGGAAAGACTATATCAGCTCTTAAAGTTCAAGTTGGTAAAGCTGGAAGATTGGTTGGCCAACACGCAGTCCAACTGCATGGAGGAATGGGTGTCAGTAATGAAATGTCCATTGGTCACTACCTAAAAAGATTCACTGCCATTGATTCAATGTTTGGTAACACGCAACATCATATTAATAAATATCAAGAAAAATAAATAATGACTGATCTCACCAAAAATCCTGATTTGCGTTCTCGCGAAAAAATCGATGATTACTTTGGAGACTGGAAGTGGAGAGAGGGTTTGGCTGAGTTAATGGTCCCTATTGTAGGAAGACTGTATCGTCACGGAGTTCATATCATGATTTATGGACAATCTCTTGTTAATAAATCTCCTATAGATATTATGCATGCCCATAGATTCGTTAGACAAATCGAAGAGAACGAACTAAGTGAGCTAGAGACATATCCATTATTAGAAAGACTGAGTCAAATGGATTTACCTGACTGCGAAGTAGACATAGGCGAGCTTGCAATGAGGTGCACTTTTTTTCAAGATCTTCCAAATAATCCGGACTCAATTGATGATTTTTTACAAGATCAAATACATGTTGACAGTATAGATCTCAAAAGACCCGATCAACCTCAAGATATAGTCCTATATGGCTTTGGTAGGATAGGAAGGTTAATGGCAAGAATGCTTGCACAAACAACAGGTCCTGGAAATTATTTCCGTCTAAAGGGTGTGGTTGTAAGAAGAACCGGTGAAAATGACTTAATCAAACGTGCAAGTTTATTAAGAAGGGATTCCGTGCACGGAAGATTTGATGGAACTATCAGAGTTGATTTAGAGAATGAGCTTTTGGTTATTAACGGCAATCCCGTTAAATTTATATATGCAAATTCACCTTCGGATGTTAATTATTCAGATTTAAATATCAATTCTCCAATTGTGATTGATAATACTGGAATTTGGCGTGATGAAGATACACTATCTCAGCATTTAAACTGCGGTGCATCAAAGGTTATATTAACTGCGCCTGCTAAAGGTGATATTAGAAATATAGTTTTTGGAGTGAATGATTCTGCTTTGCAAGAATCAGATAAGATAATTTCAGCTGCCTCATGTACTACAAATGCCATAGTGCCAGTACTCAAACTTATCAGTGATAACTACGGTATATCTAATGGTCATATTGAAACTGTTCACTCATACACCAATGACCAAAATTTAATTGATAATTTTCATAAAGGCGATAGAAGAGGAAGAAGCGCTCCATTAAATATGGTTATTACAACCACAGGTGCTGTAAAGGCTGTCTCTAAAGCAATTCCTGAGCTTAAAGACAAGTTAACTGGTAATGCAATCAGGGTTCCAACTCCAAATGTAAGTTTAGCAGTATTAGTTTTAAATTTAGATACCTCTGTTGAGAGAGATGAGCTAAATGAATTCTTAAAAAAATCAGCTTTTGCAAGTAAGTACAGAGAAATTATTGGATATACTAATTCACCTGAAGCTGTATCTACTGATTTTTATTCAAGCCCATATGCAACAATTATTGATTCCCAAGCTACCATAGCTGACGGTAATCAAATCACTTTATATTGCTGGTATGACAATGAATATGGCTACACTAAGCAAGTCCTTAATCTCACAAAAAAAGTTGCTTCAATAGACTTGCAAAGATTTCCCAAAGCAATTGAAGATTCAGTATAGAAACAGCTGATATTTCCATTTATAATTCACCCATCTTTTACTGAAGGGTGTTGTGATTAAAACCAAAAAAGGCCTTAATTTACCGATTTCCGGAATTCCATCTTCGGATGTTGATTCCTCTACTTCAATTAACTCCATTGCAATACTAGGAGCTGATTTTGTAGGCCTTAAACCCACCATGATGGTAGATGAAGGTGATAGCATCATTTCTGGTCAAAAATTATTTGAAAATAAAAAAAATCCAGGCACTTATATTACCGCCCCATCTTCAGGAGTTGTTAAATCAATAAACAGAGGAGAAAAGAGAAGATTTCTATCACTGATTATAGAAACTGATGATTCTGCCGATCCAATCAAATTCAATCTTGATGACTATTCTACTCCAGTTGAATTTTTAACTGATACTGGAGCTTTGGCATATTTTCGTACGCGACCATACAACAGAATGCCTGAACCGAATGAATTACCTTCAGCAATTTTTATTAATGCATGCGATACAAATCCACTATCAGTCGATCCATATGAATTAATTCAGCTAGATCAAGAGCTTTTTAACAGTGGCCTGAATTTTATTCAATCTCTTTATGGTGACTCAAAAACGTTTTGTTCATATCAAAATAATAATTTTGATCAATCCGTAGATGGGATTAATTACAATCAATTTATTGGACCTCATCCAGCAGGTTTGGTTGGAACTCACATACATTTTCTCTATCCAGTTGGCCAAAATAGGACTGTTTGGACTATTTCATGGCAAGAAGTTATTTCTTTGGGATATCTTCTTAAAAATAAGCATTTACGCTCTGATAAACATGTTGCGGTTGGTGGACCAAATGTTCATGATCCAAAAATATTAAAAATTAAATATGGATCAAACCTTGCAGAAGTTACAGCTGGAAAAATTTTAGATAATTCTAGGGTTATATCTGGCTCTGTTTTAAACGGTCACACCGGTGAAAATGTAATGAATTATTTAGGTTCGTTTGACAATCAAATCTCCGTTCTGCCTGATGAATCTAATGACATTTTATTTAACTGGGCTATGCCTGGAGCAAAACTTCATTCAAAGTTACCAGCTTTTATTTCTAGCTGGATTAAACCTAAGAATTATAAATTTAATGTTTCAATGAATGGAGGGAATAGGGCCATTGTTCCGGTATCTTCTTACCAAGAAATAATGCCTCTAAATATTCTTATGACGCAGCTTTTAAAAAGTTTAGTGACATTAGATATTGAGTTAGGTGAAAAATTAGGTGTTTTAGAGTTAGCTCCCGAAGACTTAGCTTTAGCAAGTTACGTGTGCCCAAGTAAATATGACTATCAATCAATCCTGGATACTAATTTAGAAAAAATGTATGAGGAATTCAAATGAAAGCATGGCTTAGATCTGTCAACGAAAGCATCAAGCCTAGATTTATGCCTGGAGGAACTCAGGCTAAATGGTTCCCAATTTATGATGCTATTGAAAATTTCATTTTTTCATCAACGCATAAAACAACAAACCCTATTCATGTAAGGGATTCGATCGACATTCAAAGGATCATGGTGATTGTATGGTTGGCCGCATTCCCTGCAATGTTTTTTGGAATGTATAACATCGGTAATCAAACTTTAGATTATTTAGCACTTGTTGGATCAGCAAATACTAACGACTGGCACCATGTTCTAATTAATTTTGTAGGATATTCCAATGATAGCTTTTTAACAAAAATGTGGGTTGGTGCTGTTTATTTTGTTCCAATTTATGCAGTTACATTTGCAGTTGGAATTCTTTGGGAGATTCTCTTTGCTGTAGTTCGTAAACATGAAATAAATGAAGGGTTGTTTGTATCCTCAATCTTATTTGCTTTAAGTTGCCCACCAGATTTACCTCTATGGCAAGCGGCTATGGGTATTACATTCGGTATCGTTATTGGCAAAGAGGTTTTTGGTGGAACTGGTAAAAACTTCTTAAATCCAGCATTAACTGGCCGAGCATTTTTATATTTCGCATATCCATCACAACTCTCAGGCGATAAGGTCTGGATTGCTGGTCTTTCTGATACTGGAGTCACCCCAGAAGGTTTTAGTGGAGCCACACCCTTAGGATATGCTGCTGAGGGTGGTTTGCAGGGCTTGAGTGATAATTTTTCATGGTTTGATGCATTTGTAGGTAACATTCCAGGGTCTGTTGGTGAAACTTCTATTATTGCCATAGGTATCGCTGCCTTAATACTCTTAGCAACAGGTGTTGCTTCCTATAGAATTATCTTAGGCACATTTATCGGGATGATAGTTATGTCATCTATTTTAAATATTGTTGGATCAGACACCAATCCAATGTTTCAAGTTCCATGGTATTGGCATTTTGTGATAGGTAGTTTTGCATTCGGTCTAGTGTTTATGGCAACAGAACCAGTTTCAGGTTCTGGAACTGATGCAGGCAGATGGATTTATGGAGCTTTGATCGGTGTTACAGTGGTATTAATTCGGGTTATTAATCCCGCATTTCCAGAAGGTATGATGCTAGCAATTTTATTCGCTAATCTATTTGCACCAGTAATTGATCATATGGTCGTGTCTAATAATATTGCAAAACGTAAGAGGGCTCTTTCCTATGAATGATTCAGTGTTAAAAACTCTTACAGTTTCATTTTTAGTTTGTTTGTTTTGCTCACTAGTTGTTTCATATGCAGCAGTGAGTTTAAGAGACATGCAAAATCTTAATAAACTGAATGATCAAAGGATTAAGATACTCAAAACTGCTGCAATTTATAATCCTGATGAAACAATTGAAGCTCAGTTTTCTAATCTTACCCCCAAATTCGTAGATTTTAGTTCAGGAGAACTTCTTGATAGTTACGGTGAATATGATTTAGATACTTACGATCCTGTATATTTTTCAAAACAACCCGAACATTCAACTCCAATACCTGCATCTGAAGATATTGCCATTGTAAAAAACAAAGAAAATATTGGAAAAATATACTTACTAAAAGATTCATCCAACCAACTTGAAAAAATTATTTTACCGATCAGAGGCTATGGCCTTTGGGGGACATTATTTGGCTACATAGCAATTGATAAAGATTTGAACACCATCAAGGGTCTTGAATTTTACGCCCACAAAGAAACTCCTGGGTTAGGCGCAGAAGTAGATAATCCGAAATGGAAGTCTCTATGGGATGGTAAATCTATATATAAAGATGGTGAGGTTCAAATTGAAGTCATCAAAGGAAAAGTTGATCCATCAAATCAAATGGCTGCATATCAAGTTGATGGCCTTTCAGGCGCAACCTTAACCAGCAGAGGTGTTACTAACATGTTAGTTTATTGGTTTGGTAAAAGTGGTTATAAAGAAACATTAAACAAAATTAATTATGACAGTTAAGCAATACAAAGAAGTTCTTGCCAAGCCATTGCTTGAAGAAAACCCCATTACTCTTCAAATTCTTGGAATTTGCTCAGCACTAGCTGTAACCAGTAACCTTTCTGTGACCTTGGTTATGTGCGTTGCTTTAACAAGCGTGGTCTCATTCTCCAATTTATTTATTTCAATTATAAGAAACTATATTCCAAGCAGCGTTCGAATCATCGTTCAAATGACTATCATTGCATCTCTTGTTATTGTTGTTGATGAGCTACTCAAAGCTTATGACTACGAAACAAGTAAAAAACTATCAGTTTTTGTAGGATTAATTATCACTAATTGTATTGTTATGGGTAGAGCTGAAGCCTTTGCCATGAAAGAGAAACCATTTATAAGTTTTTTAGATGGTTTGGGTAATGGTCTTGGGTACAGCATTATCTTGATTGCTGTAGCTGTTGTAAGAGAATTATTTGGAGCCGGTACTTTGATGGGATATGAGATTTTGCCTTTGGTATCAAATGGTGGTTGGTACCCAGCCAACAATCTTTTGTTGCTTCCTCCTAGCTCATTTATTTTAATAGGGCTTATGATTTGGGGTATCAGAGCTTACAAAACAGATCAAGTGGAACCAAACGAATACAAACTATCACGCCATGCAACTGCACCAGATTTATCTAAGAGAGAGTTAAATGTTTGAGCATTATCTCAGTATCTTTATAACCACTGTTTTTATAGAGAACATTGCTCTATCAGTCTTCTTGGGCATGTGTACTTTTATAGCTATTTCAAAAAAAATTGATGCAGCTTTTGGTCTTGGTATAGCAGTTATCGTCGTTTGTCTTATAACTGTTCCTTTGAATAACCTGATCTATAACTCTATTCTTAAAGAGGGCGCATTAGCATGGGCTGGTTTACCTCAAGCAAATTTAGAGTTTGTAGGCTTAATTAGTTACATCGGAGTTATTGCAGCAGCGGTCCAAATTCTTGAAATGTTTTTGGATAGATTCGTTCCCGCACTCTACAATGCATTAGGAGTATTCCTGCCTCTAATTACAGTTAATTGCGCCATATTAGGAGCTTCACTGTTTATGATTGAAAAAGATTTAAAATTTGGTGAAAGTGTTGTTTATGGTCTTGGAGCGGGTGTTGGATGGGCAATGGCAATTGTTGTCTTAGCAGGAATCAGAGAAAAATTAAAATATTCAGATATTCCAGAAGGCCTTCAAGGACTTGGCGTTACATTTATAATTGTAGGTTTAATGAGTTTTGGGTTTATGTCATTCGGGGGAATTTCACTATAGGTTTTAATTATGCAGATTGATTTATTTTTAGGTGTTCTTTCTTTTACAGGTGTAGTCTTACTATTGGTTGCCGTTATCATTGCAGCAAGAAGTCAGTTAGTCAGCTCGGGTGATGTAACCATTGAGATAAATGGTGATTCTGCTAATCCAATCGTTGTTCCCTCAGGCAATAAATTACTCCAGACTCTAGCTGAAAATAAAATTTTTCTTTCATCTGCTTGCGGTGGTGGAGGCACTTGTAGTCAATGTAAATGTCAAATATCTGAGGGTGGCGGATCTATTTTGCCCACGGAAGAGTCTCATTTTAATTCAAAAGAAAAAAAAGATGGATGGAGACTTTCTTGTCAGGTTGCAGTTAAAAACGATCTTAAAATTACAATTCCTGAAGAGGTTTTTGGAGTTAAAGAGTGGGAATGCGAAGTTATTTCTAATGATAATGTTGCAACTTTTATTAAAGAGCTTGTTCTTAAACTTCCAGAAGGTGAAGAGGTTAATTTTAAAGCAGGTGGCTATGTACAATTAGAGGCACCCGCATATTCAAACTTAGATTATAAGTCGTTTGATGTCGCTGATGAATATAGAGAGGATTGGGATAAGTTTAAAATATGGGATAACGTTGCAAATAATTCTGAGCCAATCATTAGGGCTTATTCAATGGCGAACTATCCTGAAGAAAAGGGAGTGTTAAAATTTAATATTAGAGTAGCCAGTCCACCACCAGGCTCATCTGATATACCTCCTGGCGTTATGTCTTCTTGGACCTTTAACCTTAAACCAGGTGACAAGGTAAGAGTATTTGGACCATTTGGTGAATTCTTTGCTAAAAAATCATCAGCTGAAATGGTATTTGTGGGTGGTGGAGCAGGAATGGCTCCAATGAGAGCTCATATTTTTGATCAATTGTTAAGAATCAATAGCGATAGAAAAATTTCATTTTGGTATGGAGCCAGAAGTTTGAAAGAGATGTTCTACGTAGAAGATTTTAATAAATTAGCTGAAACAAATGAGAACTTTGATTGGCATGTTGCATTATCAGATCCCCAACCCGAAGATAACTGGGATGGATTGACAGGGTTTATACATCAAGTACTTTTTGAAGGTTATCTCAAATCTCATAAAGCTCCTGAGGATTGTGAGTTTTATATGTGTGGGCCACCAATGATGAATAAAGCATGTATAGATATGCTTATCAACCTAGGTGTTGAACCTGAAAATATCATGCTTGATGATTTTGGTGGCTAAATAGCTCATTGAATCGTTTAACCGTCTCTAAATTAATCGCTCTTTCGGTAGGGTTGATTTGTATATTTTTTGCCTATCACTATAACAAATCAGCTACATATCAAATTTCTGGACCTATATATGGTACCTACTGGCAATTAGTTTCAACAGAATATATTCCTGATTCTTTGAAACAATCTATCGAGCTTGAGTTAGCTAGAATTGATTTGATAGCCTCAAACTATAAAGAGTCTTCAGAGTTATCTAGAATTAATGCAGCTCCAATAGATAAAGAAATAACTATTTCATCCGATATGTATTCTCTTTTAAGTTATGCTGAAAAATTACATAAGATTACCGATGGTTTTTATGATATTACTATTGGCTCCCTAGTTATCCAGGAAGGTTTTGGGCCTACAAACACAATGAGCCAAAATACTATTCCTGTTTCCTTGGAAAGATTTGATTTCATCTCAAATACCTCCATCATTAAAAAAGACAATTTTCAATTTGATTTATCCTCCATTGCAAAAGGCTATGCTGTTGATTCAATTGCAAAGCTTCTCATCAACTCTAATAGAAATAATTTTTTAATTGATATAGGCGGAGAAATTATAGTCAACGGATCAAAGCATGGCGCTCCCTGGATCATTGGAATCCAAAATCCATTAATCACACAAAACCAATCAATTACAGAGATTTTGAGAACTGATTTTTTAGCCGTTGCAACCTCAGGTGAATATAGAAATAAAAAAATCAATGATGCTGGAGATGTCATAAGTCACAGCTTTACACCCAAAAATGAACAATCAATTTTAGATCAATCTTATTCAGTAACTGTTGCCTCGGAAGAGTCCTCAATGAATGCAGATGCTTGGGCTACAGCTTTGAATGTTCTTGGTCCAGAAAAGGGCATAATTCTTGCAAATGATCATGGCGTTGCAGTTATGTATATAATGGCAAAAGAGAATATTAAAATTAAATCTAAATTTTGGAATTATAGTGATTGAGTTTCTAACAGTTTTTTTATTAATAGCAATTTCATTTGCAGCAATTTCAATAGGCGTCATTATTAAAAATAAACCTATTTCAGGAAGTTGTGGTGGCTTGGCAAATATAGAGGATGGTACGCCCTGCCAAATTTGCGGGCGCACCACCATAGGGGATTGTGAAACTAATTAAAACTGATTCATGGTATTGTCTTTGCCTGATGCTTTAAGAGCAGCTTCTCCAGCAAAGTATTCCTTATGGTCATCGCCCATATCTGATCCAGCCATATTTTGATGTTTGACACAGGCTATACCTTGGCGAATTTCTTTTCTCTGAACGCCTTCGACATAACCTAGCATTCCTTTGTCACCAAAATACTCTTTAGCGAGATTATCTGTGGATAATGCAGCTGTATGGTAAGTTGGTAGTGTTATCAGGTGATGAAAAATTCCTGCTTCTCTAGCAGCATCAGCTTGAAAAGTTTGAATTTTTTTATCAGCCTCTATACCTAGTTCTGTAGCATCATACTTCTCATTCATTAGATCATCTCTTTCATATGTAGACATATCGTCTCCATTCTCTGTCATCGAATCGAATACCTGTTGTCTAAAATTTAGAGTCCAATTAAATGATGGACTGTTGTTATAGACAAGTTTTGCGTTGGGAACAACTTTTTTAATCTCATCCATCATTGCACCAATTTGGGCTATATGAGGTTTCTCAGTTTCTATCCAGATTAAATCAGCTCCATTTTGTAAGCTGGTAATTGAATCCAAGATACATCTTGCTTCTCCTGTGCCTTCTTTAAATCTATATAAGTTACTAGGGAGTCTTTTGGGTCTGACAACTTTTCCATTTTGATTGATTAGCACATCACCGTGATTTAAATCAGAAGGATCTAACTCTTCTACATCTAGAAAGGAATTATATTGATCTCCCAGATCACCAACCTCATGAGTTATAGCAATTTGTTTGGTAAGGCCTGCTCCCAATGAATCTGTTCGAGCTACGATGACTCCATCGTCTACTCCAAGCTCTAAGAATGCATATCTGACAGCATTAATTTTTGCTAGAAAATCAGAGTGGGGCACAGTGACTTTCCCATCTTGGTGTCCACATTGCTTTTCATCAGAAACTTGATTTTCAATTTGAATGCAGCATGCGCCTGCTTCAATCATTTGCTTGGCCATTAGGTAAGTAGCTTCTTCATTTCCAAAACCTGCATCAATATCTGCAATGATTGGAACTATATGAGTTTCAAAATTATCAATTTTATTTTGAATTAAAGGTTTGTCAGCATCTGAAGCATTATCAAGCTCTCTGAACAAACCGCCTAGCTCACGTGCGTCAGCTTGCCTTAAAAATGTATAGAGTTCTTTTATCAATGAGGCAACTGATGTTTTTTCATGCATTGATTGATCTGGTAAAGGGCCGAATTCAGATCTAAGAGCAGCTACCATCCAGCCAGAAAGATAAAGATATTTTTTATCAGTAGTACCAAAGTGTTTTTTAATGGATATAAGTTTCTGCTGACCAATAAATCCGTGCCAACAACCTAAAGATTGGGTATAGGCAGACGTATCTGAATCATAAGCATCCATATCCTTCCTCATTAAAGAGGCTGTGTATTTCGCAATATCAATACCAGATTTAAATTGGTTTTGAAGTCGCATTCTTGCAGCATATTCAGGCTTGATAGAGCTCCAATTTGAACCGCTGAATTCAGGAATAGCATTGAGCTTATCTACTTCAGATGTAAAATTATTTTTTGTCATTAATATACCCCTATATTTATGTAGTGAATTTGAATTTATTAGGAGATAATTGTCAATATTTACTAAAAATACCTTTAAAACAGCGTTTACAGGTAGCATTTAAAGTAGTTAAACTACAGAATTTATGATTTTGCCAGTTTAGAAGCTATACCAAGATAATTGAAAGGAGTTAATTTTTTTAATTTATCCTTGGATTTATCGCTGATTTTAAGATCATTTACAATTTTTAGGTAAGAATCTTGATTGATATTTTGACCTCTAGTTTTAGTTTTTATTTCTTCATAAGCATTATCGTATCCTTCTAGTTTCATCACTATTTGAAGTGCTTCCGCTAGAACTTGCCAATTATCAGATAATTCTGTTCGAGCATTTTGTTTATTTGGTTGAATTTTGCTTAAGCCATTAATACAAGAACTAATTCCAAGATAACTATATCCAAATCCAATGCCTAGATTTCTCAATACAGTAGAATCAGAAAGATCTCTTTGAAGTCTTGATTTAGTCAACTTATCAGCAAAAAAACCCATCAATGAATTGGACAGCCCAAGATTCCCTTCTGAGTTCTCAAAATCTATTGGATTCACTTTGTGCGGCATAGTAGATGATCCAACTTCACCGTCTTTAAGTTTTAACTTAAAAATATCATTAGAGATATAAATCCACATATCTTGGTTGAGATCAATCAAAATATTATTAATTCTTTGAATGCAGTGAGAGATTTCAGCAATACCATCATGAGATTCAATCTGAGTAGTGATAGGGTTTTGCTCAACTTTAAATGAAGATAAGAATTTATTAGTTTTAGAGACCCAATCAATTTTTACATCAGATAGATTTAAAGTATGAAAATTTCCAGTGGCACCTCCAAACTTAGCCATAGGTTTCATTTGTTTTAGCATTTCTTTTTGTCTTATTAATCTTTGATGAAATACTTTTATTTCTTTACCAATTGTAGAGGGAGAGGCTGCTTGTCCATGAGTTCTGGCTAGTAAGGGTAATGTTGCCCAAGATTTTGATTTAGAATTTAAATCTTTGATAAGGCTATCTAGTTTTTTTATATATATGTCTTTAGCATCTCTAAGCAATACTGCATAAGACAAAGAATTCACATCCTCACTCGTCAATGCAAAATGAACCAGATGTTGATATTTCTTTAAATTAGAAAATTTATTCATTTCTTCTCTAATAAAATATTCAACAGCTTTAACATCATGATTAGTTTTGGTTTCTATGGTTTTAATTCTTTTTGCTGATTTACTATCAAAGCTTTTTTTGATTGCCAAAAGATTATTTTTAGCTGCAGATGAAAGTGGTTTAAAGTTTTTTCCACATTGTGTTGTTAAAAAAATAATCCAATCTATTTCAATTTCAAATCTAGTTTTATTTAAATTAGACTCTGAGAAATTATTAGCAAGATCGATGATTTTTTTACTGTACCGATTATCTAGAGGGGAGAGTAATTCTTGATGTTTCATAGTTTGAATTATAGCTACTCTTTCAATGCTTTTGCTATGATGCCTCCACCTAAACATTCATTATTTTTATAGAGTACAGCAGACTGACCAGGCGCAATTGCTCTGATTTTTTCAGAGAATGACAATTCCACCCCTTTGTCCATAAAATGTGCAACACATGAAACGGGCTTACCTCTGTGACGAACCTGTACCTCACAATTAAGTTGCCTGGGAACAACTGCTTTATTTATCCATTTCATTTCTTCCATCAGCAAGCCATCGCTAAGCAACAAATCATTAAACTCACCCTGGCATACATAAACCTCATTAAGTTCAATATTTTTGTCGTAAACATACCAAGGCAACTCAGGTTTATCTTTGACACCTCCAACATTTAAACCTTGCCTTTGTCCTTGAGTGAAAAGAAGTGCTCCTGGATGAGTTCCAAGAACGTTACCTTCTGAATCTTTTATATTGCCAGTTTCAAATTGAATAAATCTTTTAAGGAAGTCTTTTAAGTTTCTTTCTCCAACAAAACAAATGCCTACTGAATCTTTTTTATCATGATTAATAAAGTTATTTTTTTCAGCTATTTCTCTAACCTCAAATTTAGTCAAACCCTCAAGGGGAAATATGCATTTTGCAAACTCTACACCACTAACTTCATGCAAAAAATATGTTTGATCTTTGTTTAGGTCTTTTGATCTCATCAAGATAGCATGATCATTTTTATGCTCCAGTCTTGCATAATGTCCAGTTGCGATATGATCAGCTCCAATTTTTAAAGCGTAATCTAAAAAGGATTTGAATTTTATTTCTCTATTGCACAATATATCTGGATTTGGAGTCCTTCCTTTTTCATGTTCAGAAAGAAACTCCTTGAAGACTCTCTCCCAATATTCATCACTGAAGTTTGCTTTATGCAAAGGGATATTTAGTTGATCACAGACCTTTGAAGCATCTGCAAAGTCAATCTCAGATGTGCAAACTTCACCAGGTTCATTTTGCCAATTTTGCATAAACAAACCTTGAACTTTAAAACCTTGTTTTTGTAACAAATACGCCGCTACGGATGAATCAACGCCACCTGACATTCCAACAACAACTGTTTTATTTTTATTTGTCATATTTTAACTACAAACCCTAATTTTAAAGGTTTTTTTAGAGTATAATTCATCCAAATTTTACAATATATTTTCGTTTGAAAGAGGATAGTATGGGTTATAAGCATATAAAGATACCAGAAGAGGGTTCAAAAATTACATTAGAGAACGGGGTTCTTCAAGTTCCAGATAATCCAATTATCCCATACATTGAAGGTGATGGGATCGGAATAGATATTACACCTGCGATGATAGATGTGGTCGACAGTGCCGTCGAAACAGCTTACAAGGGAGCCAAAAAAATATCATGGATGGAAGTATTTTGTGGCGAAAAATCTACTCAAATATATGACGCAGATACATGGTTGCCTGATGAAACTATTGAAGCTTTAAAAGAATACATTGTTAGCATAAAAGGACCTTTGACTACTCCTGTTGGAGGAGGAATTCGATCTTTGAATGTTTCTCTGCGTCAAATTCTTGATCTATATG
>Ga0209630_10001199_pt1 | contig 28319 bp, 31 predicted proteins | sample COG_01_FD_184745 | JGI IMG/M metagenome (GOLD analysis project Ga0209630, IMG submission 184745) | Pelagic Microbial community sample from North Sea - COGITO 998_met_01 (SPAdes) (version 2) | ecosystem: Environmental > Aquatic > Marine > Neritic zone/Coastal water | place: Helgoland, sampling... | reverse complement strand
CCATTGCCCTTCCGACGCGCGTTCGGCGAGCGCGGCGGCGACGTCGATCCGCGCGAGCGCGTCGGCGGTGGCGGCTATGCCCTCGCGATGCGCCAGCGCGGAAGCGGTCAGTTCCTCCAGATGCGCGGCCTCCGCGGCGAGCGCATGCGCGCCCGCCTGCGACACGCGGGCGGCGACCTCGTGTAGCGCGGGCGTGTTGAAGCGGACGACACCGGCCAGCGTCTGGCGATGCGTGAATCCGCTGTCGGGCTGCATCAGCGGATCGGCGGATCGCGCCGGCACCTCGACATGATAGCCGAGCACGTTGTTGTGGCGGATCTTGAGCGCGGCGATGCCGGTCGCGGCCTTCATCTCCGCTTCCAGCGCGGCGATCGCCTTGCGCCCGCCCGCGCCCGCATCGCGCAGATCGTCGAGCGCGAGGTCGTAACCCGCGGCGATATAGCCGCCGTCGCTCGCCTCGATCGGCGGCGAGGGCACGAGCGCGCGCTTGAGCAGGTCGATCAGCGCGCCATGGCCGCGCAGCCGCGGTGCGATCCGGTCGAGCAACGCCAGCGGCGCGTCGATCTTCGCCAGCCGCTCGCCCAGGTGCCACGCCCCGTTCAGCCCGTCGCGCAGCTGGCCGAGATCGCGTGGGGACCCGCGCCCCGCCGCCAGCCGCCCGATCGCGCGGCCGATATCGGGCAGGGCGCGCAACGCGCCGCGCACCTGCTCGCGCTGGCCGGCGGCGTCGTGGAAATACTGGACGAGATCGAGCCGCGCATCGATCGCGGCCCTGTCCATCAGCGGCGCCCCGAGATCGGCGGCGAGCAGCCGCGCGCCGGCGCCCGTCACCGTGCGGTCGATACAGTCGAGCAGGCTGCCCTTGCGCTGCCCGCCGGTGGTGCAGGTCAGCTCCAGGCTCTCGCGCGTCGCCGCGTCGATCGCCATCGTCTCCGCCGCCTGCGTCAGCCGCGGCGGGCGCAGGAAGGGGAGGGCGCCCTTGGCGGTATGTTCGAGATAGGCGACGAGGCCGCCCGCCGCGGCGAGGCCGGCGCGACTGAACTGGCCGAAGCCGTCCAGCGTCGCGACGCCGAACAGCGCCTTCAGCCGGGTTTCGCCGGTGCCGCTGTCGAAGCCCTGCTTCGGGCGCAGCGTCGTGGCGGCATGGGCCTGCTCGCCCGCCTCGGACGCGACCACCTCCGCCGCGCCCAGCCGCGCCAGTTCGGCGTCGAGCGCCGCTGTCGGACAGTCGATCACCTCGAACCGTCCGGTCGACACGTCCGCCGCGGCGATCGCCACCGCGCCCGCCGCCTCGCCGATTGCGACGCACCAATTGTCCTGGCGCGCGTCGAGCAGCGCCTCTTCGGTGAGGGTGCCGGCGGTGACGACGCGCACGATCCCGCGCGCCACCAGCGCCTTGTAGCCGCCGCGCGCCTTGGCCTCCGCCGGCGTCTCGGTCTGTTCGGCGATGGCGACGCGATGCCCGGCCTTGATGAGGCGCTGCAGATAGGCGGTGGAGGCGTGGACCGGCACGCCGCACATCGGAATCTTCTCGCCCTCATGCTCGCCGCGCGACGTCAGCGCGATGTCGAGGACTTGCGAGGCGATCCGCGCATCGTCGAAGAACAGCTCGAAGAAATCGCCCATGCGATAGAACAGCAGGCAATCCTCCGCCTCCGCCTTCAGGCCGAGATATTGCGCCATCATCGGGGTGGGGGTGGTCATGCGTGCTCAGTCTGTGTTGCGGGCGCCGTGGCGGATGAAGACGGTGTCGCCTTCCACGCGGTAGCGCAGGATGTAGGGTGGTACGCTCGTCATCTCGCGTTCGTCGCCCCGTGGGCGACCACGTCGCGGAAAAGAGGCCAGGCTTTCACCAAGATCGAGCAACCGTGAGGATATGTCGCTGGCGGCTCTCGGATCGTGGTCGTTGATGTATCGGGCGATGGCACGGATGTCGTTCACTGCCTGCGATCGCCAGACGACCTCAGCCACCCGGTTCAACCATATTGTTCAGCCAGCCAGTCGGGAAAATCTTTGAACTCCGGCGTACCCCAGGTCAGCAGCCATTGCCCGACGACGACATGCTCGACGCCTTCCTCCGCAGCGTACATCGCCTTGGCGCGTGCGAAATCCTCCGCGTCGGGGAGGCGGCGCGTACGAGGAGCGATATCGGCCTCATGCTTCATGTGGCGAGCATAAGCCTTCGCGCCTTGGGTTGAAAGCCCCGCCCGAACCGGCCAAGAGCCGGACAGTCAGCCCGTCAGCGAGGTCCCATGTCCGACGAAGCGTCCATCCAGTTCTCCGAGCGCGAGGCGCTGCTGTTCCATTCGGAGGGGCGTCCCGGCAAGATCGAGATCATCGCATCGAAGCCGATGGCGACGCAGCGCGACCTCGCGCTTGCCTATTCGCCCGGCGTCGCGGTGCCGGTTCAGGCGATCGCCGACGATCCGTCAACCGCTTACGATTACACGGCAAAGGGTAACCTCGTCGCGGTCATCTCGAACGGCACCGCGATCCTCGGCATGGGCAATCTGGGCGCGCTCGCCTCCAAGCCGGTGATGGAGGGCAAGGCGGTGCTGTTCAAGCGGTTCGCCGACGTCGACTCGATCGATATCGAGCTCAAGACCGAGGACGTGAATCGCTTTATCGACGCGGTCGAGCTGATGGAGCCGACCTTCGGCGGCATCAATCTTGAGGATATCAAGGCGCCCGAATGCTTCATCATCGAGCAGACGCTGCGCGAGCGGATGAACATTCCGGTCTTCCATGACGACCAGCACGGCACCGCGATCATCTGCGCCGCGGGCCTCATCAACGCCTGCCTGCTGACCGGGCGGCGGCTGGACGAGGTCAAGATCGTCGTCAACGGCGCGGGCGCGGCGGCGATCGCCTGCACCGAGCTGATGAAGGCGATGGGCGTGCGCCACAACAACGTCATCATGTGCGACCGCACCGGCGTGATCTACCAGGGCCGCGAGGACGTGAACCAGTGGCAGTCGGCGCACGCCGCGGTCACCGACCGCCGCAGCCTGACCGAGGCGCTGGACGGCGCCGACATGTTCCTGGGGCTGTCGGCGGCGGGGGCGCTCAAGCCCGAGATGGTCAAGGACATGGCGCCCTCGCCGATCATCTTCGCGATGGCCAATCCCGAACCGGAAATTCGCCCCGAACTGGCCAAGGCGGCACGCCCCGACGCGATCGTCGCCACCGGCCGTTCGGACTATCCGAACCAAGTGAACAACGTCATCTGCTTCCCCTTCATCTTCCGCGGCGCCCTCGACGTGCGCGCGACCGGCATCAACGATGCGATGAAGATCGCCGCCGCCAACGCCATCGCCGAACTGGCGCGCCAGCGCGTGCCCGAAGAGGTCGCGATGGCCTATGGTGTGCAGCACAGCTTCGGCCCCGAATATATCATCCCGTCGCCGTTCGATCCGCGACTGATGGAACTGGTGCCAACCGCGGTCGCCAAGGCGGCGATGGATTCGGGCGTCGCGACCAAGCCGATCATCAACATGGACTCCTACCGGCAGACGCTGCGCGCGCGGCTCAACCCGACCACGTCGGTGCTCAGCCTGGCCTATGAAGGCGCCCGCGCGCGGCCGAAGCGCGTGCTGTTCGCGGAGGGCGAGGAGGAAGTGGTGCTGCGGGCCGCGATCTCGTTCAAGGAGGGCGGCTATGGCACGCCGGTGCTGGTCGGCCGCGACGACGTCTACGATCGCCTGAAGGCGCTCGGCGTCGCCAACCCGCAGGAATATGAGGTCCACAACAGCCGCCATTCGCCGCTGGTCCCGAAGATGGTCGACTTCGTCTATGGGCGGTTGCAGCGTCGCGGTTACCTGCGCCGCGACGTCGAGCGGATGATTAACCAGGATCGCAACGTCTTCGGTGCGGCGCTGCTTCAGCTCGGCGAAGCGGACGTGATGATTACCGGCATCACCCGCACCTGGGCGGAATCGATGCGGCAGGTGAAGCGCGTCATCGATCCCGAGGCGGGGCGCACCCCGTTCGGCATCCACGTCCTCGTCGGGCAGAGCCACACCGTCTTCATCGCCGACACCACGGTCAACGAGCGTCCGACCGGCGAACAGCTCGCCGATTTCGCCGAACAGACCGCGCAGGTCGCGCGCCGCATGGGCCACGAACCGCGCGTAGCGATGCTGAGCTATTCGACCTTCGGCAATCCGAAGGGCGCGTGGGTCGACAATATCCGCGACGCGGTGTCGGTGCTCGACGGTCGCAACGTCGGCTTCGAATATGAAGGCGAGATGCCGCCTGACGTCGCGCTCAATCCGAAGCAGCTGGCGAACTATCCGTTCGCGCGCCTCTCCGGCCCCGCCAACGTCCTCATCATGCCCGGCCTGCAGTCGGCGCATATCGCCGCCAAGCTGCTGCGCGAACTGGGCGGCGAAAGCGTGATCGGCCCGATGCTGATCGGCATGGAAAAGCCGGTGCAGATCGCGCCGATGACTTCCACCGCGAGCGAGCTGGTAACGCTGGCGGTGCTCGCAGCAGGCGGGATCGCGCGGTAGGTCCGCGTAAACGGAATGCCGCTCGCCCGCTCGTCATTGCGAGGAGCGAAGCGACGCGGCAATCCAGAGCCGCACACGCGCCGCTCTGGATTGCTTCGCTGCGCTCGCAATGACGGCGACGTCCGGTCGGGCCTCGCCCTCACGCGTCGATGCTCGTCCCCAGCGCGGCATGGACGAGGCCGCCGTCGACGGTGATCGTCTCGCCGATCACATAGTCGCCCGCGCGGCTGGCAAGGTAGATGGCGGCGCCGGCCATGTCCTCGTCGCTGCCGATGCGGCCCGCGGGGATGCCGCGGGCGATGGTGTCGCCGTGATCGCGGGCGGCCTTGTTCATCTCGCTCGGGAAGGCGCCGGGGGCGATCGAGGTGACGTTGATCGCATCCCTGACCAGACGCGCCGCCATCCGCTTGGTGAGGTAGATCAGCGCCGATTTCGACGCGTGATAGCTGTACGTCTCCCACGGGTTGAGGCGCTGGCCGTCGATCGAGGTGATGTTGATGACCTTGGCCGGCCGGCCCGGCGACCCCGCCGCCTTGAGCAGGCCATGCAGCGCCTGCGTCAGGAAGAAGGGCGATTTGACGTTGAGGTCCATCACCTTGTCCCAGCCACTTTCCGGGAATTCCTCGAACGGCACGCCCCATGCCGCGCCGGCATTGTTGACGAGGATGTCGAGCCGCTGCTCGTGCGCCGCCATCTGCCCCGCCAGCGCCCTGCACCCGGCGACGGTGCTGACGTCCTGCGGCAGCGCGACGCAGTTCGGGCCGAGTTCCGCAGCGGCGTCCTCGCAGGCGCCGGCCTTGCGCGAGGAGATGTAGACCTTCGCCCCCTGCGCGATGAATCCGGCGGCGATCATCTTGCCGATGCCGCGGCTGCCGCCGGTGACGAGCGCGACCTTGCCGTCGAGGCGGAAGAGGGTGCTGGTGTCCATGGGATATGTCTCCGGTTTCAGGTCGTCGTCGCATCATGGCGTCCGCAGGGGCGAGGATGCGGCAGGGATCGCGTCAGCCGCCGCGTTTCATCGTTTCGCGGGCGATGATGACCTGCTGGATCTGGCTGGTACCTTCGTAGATGCGGAACAGGCGGACGTCGCGGTACAGACGCTCGATCCCGTAATCGGCGATATAGCCGGCCCCGCCGTAGATTTGCACGGCCTTGTCGGCGACGCGGCCGACCATCTCCGACGCGAAATATTTGGCCGCGGCGGATTCGAGCACGACGTCCTCGCCGCGGTCCTTCTTGCCCGCCGTCTCCAGCACCATCGCGCGCGCGACCAAAGCCTCGGTCTTCATGTCGGCGATCATGCCCTGGATCAGCTGGTGGCCTGCGATCGGCTGGCCGAACTGGCTGCGGCTGCCGGCATAGGCGACGCTGTCGGCGATCAGCCGCTCCGCCACGCCGACGCAGACCGCGCTGATGTGTAGCCGCCCGCGATCGAGCACGCGCATCGCGATCTTGAACCCTTCGCCCTCCGCGCCCAGGCGATTGGCGGCGGGGACGGGCACGTCGTCGAAATGCACGTCGGCGACCTTCGCGCCTTTCTGCCCCATCTTCTTCTCGGGCTCGCCGATGGTGATGCCGGGCAGGTCCTTGGGCACGAGGAAGGCGGAGACGCCGCGCGCGCCCTTGTCCTCGCCGGTACGCGCCATCACCGTGAACAGCTGGGCCTTGTCGGCATTGGTGATGTAACGTTTGGTGCCGGACAGGCGATAGACGTCGCCCCCGTCTTCGTCTCTGGCGCGCACCGCCCGCGTCTTGACCGACCCCGAATCGCTGCCGACATCGGGTTCGGTCAGTGCGAAGCTGGTGACGATCTCGCCACTCGCGATCTTCGGCAGCCACATGGCCTTCTGTTCGTCGGTGCCGGCCATCACCAGCCCCTGGCTGCCGATCCCGACATTGGTGCCGAAGGTGGAGCGGAACGCCGGGGTGGTGCGCCCCATCTCGATCGCGACGCGGCATTCCTCGACCATGTCGAGTCCCAGCCCACCGAACTCCTCGGCGATCGACAGGCCGAACAGGCCCATGTCCTTCATCTCGGCGACGACCGCGTCGGGGATCGCATCCGCCTCTTCCACCGCCGCCTCCAGCGGCCGCAGCCGTTCGGCGACGAAGCGCCGGACGGTGTCGATGAGGGCGTCGAACGTATCGGGGTCGAGGGCCATGTCGGTTCCAGTGAAGCTGGGGCTGTTGATCCGCTGCGACCGGTATAGCGGGACCGTTCCGGCTGCAAACCCGAATTTCGAAAAGCGATCGGTTGACCCGTCTAAGGCCCATACTATGATTGCCGAAAACACATAGGAGCCGGGATGCGCTTTGCAGGAAAACGTGCGGTCGTCACCGGCGGCGCATCGGGAATCGGCCGGGCGACCGCGCTGCGGCTGGCCGACGAGGGCGCCAGCGTCGTCGTCGCCGATATCGATGCCGAGGGCGGCGCGGCGCTGGCCGCCGCGTCGCAGGGGCGCATCGTCTTCCGGCATACGGACGTGACGCAGCCGGACCAGATCGAGGCGCTGATGCAGGCGGCGGATGCGGCGGGCGGGCTCGACATCCTGTTCAACAACGCCGGCGCCGGCGGCGCGCGCGAGCCGATCGACCAGATCGCCCCCGAAGACTGGGACCGGACGATGGCGCTGCTGCTCCGCTCGGTCGCGCTCGGCATCCGCTATGCCGCGCCGCTGATGGCGCAGCGCGGCGGCGGCGCGATCGTCAACACATCGTCGGTATCGGCACTCGGCGCCGGCTATGCGCCGACCGCCTATTCGACCGCCAAGGCGGGGGTGCTCCACCTTACCAAAATGGCGGCGGCGAACCTCGCGGGGTCGCGCATCCGGGTGAATGCGGTCGTCCCCGGTTTCGTGCTGACCGGTATCTTCACCCGCAATCTCGATCTCGATGCCGGGCGGCGTGAACAGGCGGATGCGATGATCGCGCGCGCTGCCGCCGGGGCGCAGCCGATCCCGCGCGCTGGCCGGCCGGAGGACATCGCCGCGGCGGTGGCATTCCTCGCCAGCGACGACGCGGCGTTCGTCACCGGCACGCATATCCTCGTCGACGGCGGCCTGACGATCGGCACGCGCGGCAGCTGGGACCCAGCCGAACCGTCATTGCTGACCGCATTGGCCGCCATGGCATGAGTATGCGCGCCGAACCCCTCTCCGCCACGGTCGCCGGCCATGCCGCAGTCCCGCCAGCCCGCCGGCTGCGCGGCGGCACGATGGGCGCCTATGCGTTCGGCGCGGTCGCCTATGGCGTCAAAGATGCCGGGTTCGGCACGTTCCTGCTCCTCTTCTACAATCAGGTGGTCGGCCTGCCCTCGGCGACGGTCGGGCTGGTGGTGATGATGGCGCTGTTGATCGACGCCTTCGTCGATCCGATGGTCGGCTTCTTCTCCGACCGGACGCGCACGCGCTGGGGACGGCGGCATCCGTGGATGTACGGGTCGGCGCTGCCGATCATGGTCGGCTGGGTGCTGCTGTGGAATCCGCCCGAATCGCTGTCGGAGCCGGCGACGCTCGGCTGGCTGTTCCTTGCCGCGGTGCTCGTGCGCACGGCGGTGAGCTGTTACGAGGTACCGTCGGTCGCGCTGACGCCGGAACTGTCGTCGGATTACGACGAGCGCACCCGGATCATGGCGTGGCGCTACCTGTTCGGCTGGGCCGGCGGGCTGACGATGCTGGTCAGCGCCTATCTCTATTTCCTCGCGCCGACGCCGCAATTTCCCAACGGCCTGCTCAACCGCGACGGCTATGTCGGCTATGCGCTACTCGGCGCCCTGCTGATGGGGGTCGCGATCCTGATCTCCGCCTGGGGGACGCATCGCGAGATCCCCAATCTGCCCAATTCGCCGATCGTCGCGCAGTCGCTGCGCGACAGCTTCCGCGAGCTTGGCCAGACGGTGCGCAACCGCGCCTTTGCGATCCTGATGCTCGCCGGCTTGTGCGCCTATACGGTGCAGGGGATCAGCTATGCGATGTCGACCTATCTCTACACCTATGTCTGGGGATTCCGCGGCATCGTCTTCGTCTATGCGACGGTGGCTTTGTTCGGCGGCGTGCTGGTCGCCTTCATCGCGGCGCCACGGATCGGCAAACGGGTGAGCAAACCCTCCGCCGCGGCGACCGCGGTGATCGTCGGCGCGAGCTTCAACATCGCGCCCTATGCGTTGCGCCTGTTCCACCTCCTGCCGGAGGTCGGCAGCACGACGCTCCTGCCGGTGCTGCTATTCTTCTTCGTCATTGCGACTGCATGCAACGTCACCGCCTTCATCCTCGGCGCGTCGATGATGGCGGATGTGGTCGAGGATTCGGAGGCGACGACCGGTCGCCGGTCGGAGGGGGTGTTCTTCGCCGGATCGTTCTTCGTGCAGAAATGCACCTCGGGCATCGGCATCTTCCTCGCCGGTGCGATCCTTGCGGTGGCGGGCTTCCCGGAAAAGGCGACGCCCGGCCAGGTGTCGGTCGCGACGATCGACCGGCTGACGCTCACCTATGGCACCGCCTATCTGGTGATCGCCGGGCTGGCGGCGTTCTGCTTCACCCGCTTCCCGTTCGGGCGGCGCGAGCATGAGGCGCGGCTGGCCCGGCTCGGGGCAGAAAAGCTGACCGATTCCCGCTAGTTTGCCCGTTCAGCGCCGCGAAAGGGTCAGCCCTTCCGACCCGCTTCATCGACTCGGCGTCGCTTGGTCGGCGCGCGAACACAGTTCGCCGCTTATGGTTCCCGCGGCCATTGGAGATTCCGGAACCCCCGGCTAGCCACATCCTCGACGAACGGGTTTTGACCGGGGGGTCAGCAAATGACTGTGAAGGCGTTGGCAGCGCGTTTTGCGCTGGTGTTCTCGTGCGGCCTGTTGATGGCCACTCCGGCGATGGCGCAGTTCTGGCAGTGCGCGCCCTATGCGCGCGAGATCTCGGGCATCGACATCCACGGCAACGCCAACACCTGGTGGGGCCAGGCGGCCGGCAAGTACGAGCGTGGCCATGCGCCCAAAGTCGGTGCGGTCCTCGCCTTCCAGTCCACCCGCCGCATGCGCGTTGGCCATGTCGCCATGGTGTCGCGCATCGTCAACGACCGCGAAGTGCTGCTCACCCACGCCAACTGGTCGCGCGCCGGCGGCATCGAGCGCGACGTCCGCGCCGTGGACGTCTCGGCGGCCGGCGACTGGAGCGAAGTCAAGGTCTGGTACGGCCCGACCGGTGGCCTCGGCACCTCCAGCTATCCCACCAACGGGTTTATCTATTCGGGCCGTGCTCCGGCGGTCGAGAGCGCCCCTGCGATCGATACCAACGTGATCGCGACGGCGGCGATCGTCCCGGTGGTCCCGGTCGCGGGCGAATAAGCCGCCGCGCCGATCAGGCGGCCTTTGCCGCCCCCGGCTTGAACGTCATCGCGACGCCATTCATGCAATAGCGCTTGCCGGTCGGCTTCGGCCCGTCGTCGAACACATGGCCCAGATGCCCGCCGCACTGGCGGCAATGGACCTCGGTCCGCTCCATCATCAACGATCCGTCGGTCCGCGTCGTCACCGCGCGGGGCAAGGGCGCATAGAAGCTCGGCCAGCCCGTGCCGCTCTCGAACTTGGTCCTCGATGAAAAGAGCGGCAGCGCGCAGCCCTTGCACGCGAAGGTGCCGGCGCGATGCTCGTCGTTGAGCGGGCTGGAATAGGGGCGCTCGGTGCTTTCGTGGCGCAACACGCTCCACGCCGCGTCGCCCAGTCTCTTTCGCCACGCGGCATCGCTCATCTGCACTGGATAGCGTTCGGCCGCCGCGGCGGGCGCGCTGCGGCAACCCCATAAGGCGGCACCGGCGACGCCGGCGGCGGCGAGCGACAGCAGGGAGCGGCGGGTGGGGTCCTGGATCATCGCCCGAATATAGGACGCTGCCCGCCGGCAATCCATGCCGTGGTCCCGCTGAGCGTGTTTCTCTCCGTCATTCCCGTTGCTTGGTCGGGCTCAGCTGCGCAGCGCGAACGATCGCATGACGCCGATATGGTCGGACAGCCGCGTCCCGTCCGCGAGCGTGCCGAAACCGGACGTCCGCCCCTCCGCCGCGATCGGCCCCTGAGTGGCGACGATCGTCTTCGCCTTCGTCATCGTCGGGACCGGCGCGATGATGCGGCAGGCATCGCCGCAGCTGCTTTCCGACGCGGCGATCGTCATCGCCCGCGCACCGAACATGGCGTCCGCCAGATAGGCCTGCCGTTCTGGATCGCTGCCGACGTTGAAGTCGCCGGCCAGTACCACCGGCGATGCCGCTGTAACGACGCTGGCGACGAAGCGGCGCAACGTATCGACCTGATGGCGATAGGCGTAGAAGCTGCGGGGATCGTCCACCCCGGACGCGGCACGCGAGTTAAGGTGTGTGTCGATGACGATCAGCGGATCCGCGCGACCGGGAACGCGCAACGCGACCGCCAACACGCCCTTGTTGGCGAGGCAATCGTAACCGGCACAGGCGAAACGGGGAAAGGCGATGCGCCGCACCCAGACGATCGGATAATCGGAAAAGACGGCAAGGCCGCTGTCCTCATGCGGGGCCTCGGTTTCACCGTGCCAGAAGCTCGCGGCCTGCAGGAAGGCAGCCTCGTCCGCGCGCGTGGCGGGTGCGCCGGGCATATCGGCCGCGGGGCCGAAGGCGGCGTAGCGATAGCCTGCGCTCGTGCCGATCGCCTTTTGCGCGTCGCCGAACGCCTCCTGCACCGCGACGACCTGCGGCCCCGCGCCGCGATCGTGGAGCGCGCGCAGCTCCGCGGCGATCGCCGCGGCGGCGGCGGTGCGGCCGTGCGTCAGCGGCCAGGGCAGGCCCTCGACATTGTAGGACAGGAGCGTCACCGGCCCTGCGGCAGCCGCGGCGTGCAGCACCACCGGCACGTTGGCCATCACCGATCGCGGCTCGGCCATGCCCGTCACCAGCAGGATCGACGCCAATATAGCGATACCCGACATACGCACCGATCCATCTCCCCCACGGAACGGGACCGGTTCGTAACCATGCCGGCATGACGGGGTGACGTAGCGCCGATGACATCATCGTCACATCGCGCTCGCGCCGGCCGTCAGTAGCGGCTGATCTCCACCGGCAGCTGGCGATAGCCATGGACGAAACAGGCCGCGACGCGCGTCGGCTCGTCGAGCACGTTCACCCGCATCCGCCGTTTCGCCATCTCCTCGAGCAGGATGCCGATCTGCATTTCCGCCAGCCGCGCGCCGACGCAGCGGTGGATGCCATGGCCGAAGGCGAGGTGGCGGCGCGCATTGGGCCGGTCGACGCGGATCGCATCGGCATCCGGCCCGAACACGCTCTCGTCGCGATTGGCGGAGAGATACCAGAGCGCCAGCTTGTCGCCCGCGCGGATCGTCTGCCCCATCAACTCCGTGTCGCGCGTCGCGGTGCGCCGCATGTGCGCGAGCGGCGTCTGCCAGCGGATGATCTCCTGCGTCGCATTGGGGATCAGCGCCGGTTCGGCCTCCAGCTGCGCGCGGGCGTCCGGAAACCGGTCGAGGCCATAGGCAAGCGCCGACATCGAATTGCGCGTCGTGTCGTTGCCGCCGACGATCAGCAGGATCAGGTTTCCGATGAATTCGAAATGATCCATGTGGCTCATCGCATCCGAATGGATCATCATGCTGATGAGGTCGGGCGTCTGCGGTTTGCCCACCTTGCCGTTCCACAGCTGCTGGAAATAGGCCCCGCATTCGTACATGTAGCCGAGCCGCTGCTTGCGCAGTTCCTCGTTCTTCACCAGCTCGATATCGCCCGCCCAGTCGGACCAGAAGGTCAGCTTGCGCCGGTCCTCCCACGGGAAGTCGAACAGGATCGCCAGCATCTGCGTGGTCAGTTCGATCGACACGGTATCGACCCAGTCGAATCGCGTGTTCCACGGCAGGCTGTCGAGGATCTCGCCGGTGCGATGGCGGATGTCCTCGCTCATCCGCGTCATCTCGGACGGGGTGAAGGCGGGCGCGACGGTGCGGCGCTGCGCGGTGTGGATCGGCCGGTCACGCGCAATGAACATCGGCATGCGCACGTCGCTGTCGGGCAGGAAATCGGCGAGCGTGATCCCGCCCGCCTCCGACGAATAGAGTTCGGGAAGCGATTCGACCTCGACGATCGGCTTGTAGGTGCTGACCGACCAATAGGGGCCGTAATCGCTGTGTTCGCAGCGATAGACCGGCGCCTCGGCGCGCAGTCGCGCGAAGGGGGCCTGCCAGACGTCGTCGCGGTAGAGCTCCGCCCGGCTGACATCGAGCGGGTCCACGCGCACCTCGGGCTGCATCAGCGTCGCCATCATCTCTCTCCTGTCGTTTTGCGGCAGGAGATACCCAACTGACACTCATGTCAATTGGCTATGCGATGGAGCGCCCCGGCCGATCCGTCCGGGGTGACGGCATGGGCGGCTCAGCCCTTCGCGCGCTTCCAGAACGGTTTGGCGCTGCCCGATTGCAGGACGCCGCGGCGGAAGAGGCGGGCGCCGAGGGCGATGAAGATTGACACCCACAGCAACTGCCACGCGATCGCGGCGACGTGCGGCCACAGGTCGGCGGAGGTCGCCGCGCGGCCCGCCATCGCGAAGGGCGAGGAGAGCGGAAACATCTCCGCCAGCGTCGCGATCCAGCTGCCCGGCCGCGCGGTGCCGGCGAGCGCCAGCGCGAGCATGCCCATCTGCAGGACCGAGATCGGCAGCGCCAGCATCTGGATCTCGCGCGGGGTCGAGGCCTGGGCCCCGACGACGAGGAAGGCCGAGCCGAGCAGCAGATAGGCCATGGTGAAATAGGTGACGAACAGCGCGACGAACGCCGGCATCCCCACCGCCGCCTGGATCGCCAGCGCCGAGGCCAGCTCCGGCGGCAGCAGCGACCCCAGTTTGGCGATGATCGTCCCCCAGAAACAGACGAACAGGATCGCCACGCCGAACATGCCGAGCAACTTGCCGAGGAACACGCTTTCCAACGGCACCGCGGCGGCGAGCACCTCGATCACCTTGTTGTTGCGCTCCTCGGCCATCGTGCCGACCACCTGGCTGGCGAGGAACAGGTTGAGCAAGAACACGCCGAACACCGCGAAGGAAGCCGACTGGCGGCGGTTGCCTGCCGATCCGTCCGGCCGCTCCATCGGTGTCTTCACCGCATTCGCCCGCGGCAGGTCGCCGTTCAACCGGTCAGCCGTCAACGTCTCCGCGGCGAGCAGCGCCAGATAGTCCGCCGCCCGCTTGCCGCGCGGGCCGTACAGCACCTGCGGCGCGGCGAGCGGCCCGTACAGGACGGCGCTCGCTTCATAGTCCTTGCTCGCGAAGGCGGCGCGGGCCTGTGCGGCGGGGTCGCCCGCAGGCCGTAGCGTGGTAAGTCCCGGTGGCGCCTCCTCGCTGCGGCGAAACACGTCGCGCAGCCGCGTGTCCGCCTCGGCGATCGTCCGCGCCTGCGCATCGGGGACGATCGCGACGATCCGCGCGCGGTCGCCTCGGCCGTCCGCGACGCTCGCCGCGCCGAGGCCGCCGACAGCGCCGAACGATCCCATGATGACCGGCGCGAACAGGAAGAGGAGGAAGATCGGCGTGAACACCGTCGCGATGAAGTCGCGCCGCGCGATGGTCAGCGCCTGGCGGAGGGTGCGGGCAAGGCTCATGCCGCATACTCCTGCATCGCGTCGGGCGTGGCGTCGCGGCCGACGATCCGGACGAACGCATCGTGCAGGCTGGGCCGTTCGATCGACAGGCCGCCGATGCCGTAGCCCCGTTCGATCAGCGTCACCAGCAACCCCTCGATCCCCTCTCGCGGCAGCTGGAAGCGCCAGCCGTCGCCGTCCGGCACCGCATCGTGCGGCAGCACCGCCGCCACCGCCGGATCGGGTCGCGTCGGCAGATAGCGGACCCGGCTCGGCAACGTGCCGCGCGCGTCGTCCACCGTCCCTTCGAACCGGCGCTTGCCGCCGGCGATGATCGCCAGCCGGTCGCAGACCCGCTCGGCATGCGCCATGATATGCGTCGAAAACAGCACGGTCGCGCCGCGATCGCGCTCGGCGAGGATCAGCGCCTCCAGCTTTTCCTGATTGACCGGGTCGAGGCCGGAGAACGGCTCATCGAGCACCAGCAGGTCCGGGCGATGCACCACCGACCCGAGCAGCTGGACCAGCTGCGCCATGCCCTTGGACAGCTTCTTGATCTTCTCGTCGATCGCATGGCCGAGGCCCGCCGCCTCCATCATCTCTGCGGCACGGGCGCGGCCGGTGCGGCGGTCGAGCCCGCGCAGCGCGCCCATGAAGGCGATGGCGTCGCGCGCCTTCATCGACGGGTACAGGCCGCGTTCCTCGGGCAGGTAGCCGACGCGGTCGCTCGCCTCGCGCGGGGCGAAATGGCCGAGGATCGCGCGGCGCCCCTCGTCGGGTTCGATGATGCCGAGCAATGTGCGCAGCGTCGTGGTCTTGCCCGCGCCGTTCGGCCCGAGCACGCCGTAGATCGCACCGCGCGGCACCGACAGGTCGACGCCGTCGACCACGCGCCGGTCGCCGAAGCGCTTCACCAGATGTTCGGCGAACACCGCCACTTGATCGTCCGCCAAAATCGCATCCTGCCCCAGTATCGGGGCCGATGACCCTGGCCCCCGACCTGTGGTAGCGGCGCGGCGTGTCCGAACACAAGCAACAACCCGGTATCGAGACGCGCATCAGGGCGAAAGCGGCGGAACTCGGCTTCGTCGCCTGCGGCATCGCACGCGCCGACGCTGCGCCGCAGACCGCCGCGCGGCTGCGCCAGTGGCTGGACGAGGGCCGGCACGGCGGGATGATCTGGATGGAGGAGCGCGCGCATCACCGCGGTTCCCCCGCCGGGCTGTGGCCGGAGGTGCGCAGCGTCATCGCGCTCGGCATGAGCTATGCGCCCGCCGTCGATCCGTTGCGGCTGGCGGGGGAGGGGACGCGCGGCCGCATCTCCGTCTATGCGCAGGGCGGCGACTATCACGACGTCATCAAACGCGCGCTGAAGGCGCTGGGGCGCTGGCTGGCGCAGGAGGCGGGGTGCGACCTCAAGGTGTTCGTCGACACCGCGCCGGTGATGGAGAAGCCGTTGAGCGAGGCGGCGGGACTCGGCTGGCAGGGCAAGCACACCAATCTGGTCAGCCGCGACCATGGCAGCTGGCTGTTCCTCGGCGCGATCTACACGACGCTCGATCTGGCCCCTGACGCGCCGGGGCGCGACAGCTGCGGATCATGCGACGCCTGCCAGCGCGCCTGCCCGACCGACGCCTTTCCGGCGCCCTACCGCCTCGATGCGCGGCGCTGCATCTCGTATCTGACGATCGAGCATGCCGGCCCGATCCCGGTCGAGTTCCGCACGGGTATCGGCAACCGGATCTACGGGTGCGACGACTGCCTGTCGGTCTGTCCGTGGAACAAGTTCGCCGCCAGCGCTGCCGCCAACATGGCGTTCCACCCCCGCGCCGAGCTGACCGCACCTGCGCTCGCGGACCTGTTGTCGCTCGACGATGCGGCGTTCAGGCAGGTGTTCGCCGGCTCCCCGATCAAGCGCATCGGCCGCAGCCGCATGGTCCGCAACGCCGCGATCGCCGCGGGCAACAGCGGCGCGCCGGCGCTGTTGCCGGTGCTGGAGCGGCTGCGCGACGACGCCGACCCGGTGGTGGCTGAGGCGGCAGACTGGGCGATCGGTCGGTTGACGTCGTGAGCCGCTAGGCGGGCCGCACGCAGCCGGCGCGTGCCGCGGCGACCTCGTCGCGTATCACGCAGCCTTCGGCATGATCGTTGACGAGGCCCATGGCCTGCATGAACGCGTAGACCGTCGTCGGTCCGACGAACTTCCACCCCTGTTTGCGCAAGGCTTTCGACAGGGCCTCTGAGGCGGGGGAGGTCGATCGGCTCTGCGGCGCGATGCCGTCGTCCGCCGGCTCGAACCGCCAGAGGAAGGCCGCCAGCGATCCCTCGGCCGCGACCAGTTCGCAGGCGCGGGCGGCGTTGTTGATGACCGCCTCGATCTTGCCGCGGTGGCGGACGATCCCCGCATCCGCCATCAGCCGCGCGACGTCGGCGTCGTCAAAGCGGGCGACCGTCCGGAAATCGAAGCCGGCGAAGGCGGTGCGGAAATTTTCGCGCTTCGACAGGATCGTCCGCCAGCTGAGGCCCGACTGAAAGCATTCGAGGCACAGCTTTTCGAACAGGCGAATGTCGTCGGCGACCGGGAATCCCCATTCGCGATCGTGATAGGCGACGAAGTCCGGCGTGATCGCACACCAGCGGCAGCGCGGCCGGCCGTCGGGGCCGGGAAGGGTGTCGGTCATGCCGCTGCCCTCAGGAAGGCGAGCGCCGGGATCGTTCGCTTCGCATCGATCTCGTGCGTTTCCGCGGTTACGATGCCGTGCACCACGAACGGGTCCGCCTGAACCCGGGCATCGTAGGCCACGCGACCCTCGCCGGCGGCGAGGATCATGCCACCGGCGCCATGGTCGAGCGAACCGGCGCACAGGAAAATGCCGTCCGCGAATCCCTGCGCTATCCAGGCATTATGCCCGGCCATGAACGAGGCCGCTGCCTCGCGCCGTTCGGTGAAGTGCAGAAAGGTAACGAACATGATGCTCCCCGTTCATGCAGAGGGTGAAGGATAGGGCAGTCCGGCCAGCCAGCTTTCCGTCGTGGCGACCTCCCGGCGGATCATGGCCTCGTCCCGCAACGCCGTCGCCAGAACCGCAGTCCCCTGTGCCCAGCCGAGCAGGTGCAGGGCAAGGTCGCCGGCGGCGTCGCCTGCGCCGAGCGCACGGAACTGGTCGGTCAGCCAGTCGCGGAACATCAGGAGGATGCCGGCCGCGCGCGGCTGCGCATCGTGGTCGAGCTTGGCCAGTTCGGCGCACAATGTTCCGACCGGACAGCCAAAGGCCATGATCCTGACCCGGTTGACGATCAGCAGCCGCACGAAGCGGAGAATGCGATCCCGCGGATCGTCGCCCACGACCTGCCAATCGTCGAGCATCGCCTGCGTAATGTCGCGCCGGCGGGTAATGACGGCATCGAGGATGTGATCCTTCGTCTTGAAATGATGATAGAAATTCCCGCGCGACAGGCCCAGCGGCCCGGCGATGCGCGCGAAGGACGTCGCTTCGAAACCCTGCGTGTAGAAGAGTTCGTCCGCCGTCTCGACGATCAGGTCGCGGGTGGTGGCAGCAGGCATCGTCAGGGCCTTCGGCAGCGGAGCCGAAAAATTAGGACGATTGACCTAGGCTGTCAAATCGATCGGGCAAGCTATCTGCCGCCATCGCGGCGGGTGAGGGCGGCGACGCAGCTGGCGCGGTCGATGGTGCTGCCGTCGGGTTCGCGCGCATCGAGATAGGTGACGCGCGGCGGTTCGCTGCCCTTGGGGTAGAGATAGGCGTCGAGGACGCAGATCGGGCCGGCGAACTGGAGCTTGCGCGCGGTCCCTTCGCGGATGTCGGCATCGGGCTGGCCGAACAATTGCGTCAGGCCGGCGGCGTCCTGGCCGAGCACGCGCTCCAGCCCGGCGGTGGTGTAGGGGATGACGGTGCGGCCGGCCGGGATCGGCGCGACGCCGCCGGGTGCGGCACAGGCGCTCAATCCCAGAGCCAGTACGGATGCCGCCAGTGCCTTCACGTGCTCGTCCCCCGTCGCGACGCGTGGAACAGATGCGTCGCCATGCTCGCGCCGAGGATCGGGGCGAACAGGTTGAGGAGCGGAACCACGAACAGCCCGGTGCCGGCAAGCCCCAGCGCGAACCGCCGCCCGCGCGTCGCCGTGCGCCAGCCCCGCACCGTCGCATCGTCCATGTGCCGGCTCGCCACCATCTCGCCAAGGTCGCGGCCGAGCAGCAGCGCGTTGACGAGGAAGAAGGCGATGGCTGGGCCGATCGCGGTGAACAGCAGGGCGATATAGACGGGGACCATCAGCAGATTGGCCGCCACCGCCCGCCCCGCCGAGCCGAGCGCCATGCGCGTCGAGCGGGCCATGCCGACCGGCCGTGCCGCAGCGTGCGCGGCTGGATAATGCCGTGCCTCGACCGCGGCGACCACCTCGTCGCCAAACAGGCCAATCACGGCGATCGCGACGACCCGGAACAGCAGCCAGGCGCCCAGCACCAGCAGCACGACCGCCGCGACGCCGGCGAGGCTGCCGCCGAATTCGATACCGACCAGAGCCTCGAACGCCGCGCGCAGGCCGACGTAGAGCGCGGCGCCCAGCCCAGCGAACAGCGCCAGCGTCACCAGTAGCGACTTCATCAGCACGCGCAGGATCGCGGGGTCGCCGAGCTGGCCGATCGACAGGGAGAGGGCGCGGAGCATGACCGTCGGCGTGCCGGGTGGCGCCGGGCGCGTCAACCGCCGGTACGTTGCGCCAAGGGCGTCGCGGCTCTAGGGGGTGGCGATATCTTTTCCGGAGCCCCAATCCCTTGTTCCAGCCCAAATATGACGTGGTCGCGATCGGCAACGCGATCGTCGATATCCTCAGCCAGGCCGACGATGCCTTCATCGAATCGATCGGCGTCGCCAAGGGCTCGATGCAGCTGATGTTCTCGCCCGAGGATGCCGATGCCCTCTACGCCAAGATGGGGCCGGGCCGCGAAGTGTCGGGCGGGTCCGCCGCCAACACCGTGGCGGGGATCGCCGCGCTGGGCGGGCGCACCGCCTTCATCGGGCAGGTCGCCGACGACCAGCTCGGGCAGGTGTTCGCGCACGACATCCGCGCCGCCGGCGTCGCCTTCGACACCGCGTCGCGTCCCGGTCAGCCGACCACGGCGCGCTGCCTGATCTTCGTGACGCCGGACGGCCAGCGGACGATGAACACCTATCTCGGCGCGTCGCAGTTCCTGCCCGAGAGCGCGCTCGACCTGTCGGTGATCGAGGATGCGGCGATCCTGTATCTCGAAGGCTATCTGTGGGACCCCGAGGAGCCCCGCGCGGCGATGCGCGCGGCGATCGAGGCGGCGCGCAAGGCGGGCCGCAAGGTCGCCTTCACCCTGTCCGACGTGTTCTGCATCGGTCGCCATGGCGGCGATTTCCGCAGCCTGATCGCCGACGGCCTGATCGACATCCTGTTCGCCAACGAGAGCGAACTCGCCGCGCTGGCCGAAACCGACGATTTCGAGGCGGCGGCGGAGAAGCTGTCGGCGCAGGTGCCGACCCTGGTCGTCACCCGCGGCGCCTCGGGCGCCTGCGCGATCCAGCACGGCACCCGCGCCGAAGTACCGGCCGAGCCGATCGCACAGGTGGTGGACACGACCGGCGCGGGCGACCTGTTCGCGGCGGGCTTCCTGCACGGTCAGGCGCAGGGCAAAGGACTTGAACAGTCTCTCCGCCTCGGCGCGATCTGCGCGGCGGAGATCATCAGCCACTTCGGCGCGCGGCCGAACGTCGACATGAAGGCGCTGGCGACGTCCAAGATCGGTTGATCGCGTTGCCCCCCTCTCCGGTCGGAGAGGGGGGGTTCGCGCAGAGGCCGCCGAGGCGTCCCGCCTGCCTCGCGTGCGGCTCTCATACTGTGCCGGCGGATGAACCGGAGAGAAGCGCGCAACCCCTCCGCGTCGTTCGCGCCTCTGCGCGAAATATCGGTTTCACGCGAAGCCGCGAAGCCGCGACGATGTTGCTTCCGTGGCTGCGGTTATCATTAAGACAGAACTGGGAAGCAATGCGTTCGCCCTGAACGCGCCCTCTTTCCGTCTTCGCGGCTTCGCGTGAACCCATCAGGTGTCGCACAAGAAAAAGGGCCGGAGGATCGCTCCCCCGGCCCTTCATCGTGCATCGAAACCTCAGTGGAGAGGCTTGGCGATTTCCGGCTGCATCGCGGGGTCGTCGACCACGTCGGTGATGCCGCGGCCCACGTAGGAGCGGCTGCGGCTGTAGCCGAAGTAGATGAGCAGCCCGATCAGGCCCCAGCCCGGCAGGACGAGGATCGCCAGCAGCGGCAGCGAGAAATAGAGGTACAGGCAGCCGATGATCGCAGCCGGCGCGACCAGCCACACCAGCGGGGTGCGGAACGGACGCTTGCGGCTGGGATCGACCTTGCGCAGCACCAGCACCGAGATCGCCACCATCAGGAAAGCGAACAGCGTCCCCGAGTTGGAATAATCGGCGAGCTTGCCGACCGGCAGGAACGCCGCGGCGAGCGTCGTCGCGATGCCGGTGACGATCGTTACGACATGCGGCGTCCGGTACTTCGGATGGACGGTCGCGAGCTTCGCCGGCAGCAGCCCGTCGCGGGCCATGGTGAAGAACACGCGGGTCTGGCCGAACATCATCATCAAGACGACGGAGGGGAGGGCGAGGGTGGCGGCGAGACCGATGAGGTTGCCCACTTGCACCCAGCCGATCGTGCGCAGCACGTGGGCGAGCGCCTCACGCGAGCAGGAGAGCGGTTCGAGCGCACCGCCGGCGACGATCGCACGGCAGCGGTCGGCGAGTTCCGACGTGCCGGGCGACAGCAAGGTCCCCGCGGCATCGCGCACCGGCTGCGCGCCGAGCGGCGAACCGATCGCGCCCGCCGACACCAAAAGATAGAAGATGGTGCAGAAGCCCAGCGACGCGATCAGGCCGATCGGCACGTTGCGCTGCGGGTTCTTGGTTTCCTCCGCCGCGGTGGAGACCGCGTCGAACCCGACATAGGCGAAGAAGATCGAGGCGGCGGCGCCGGCGACCCCGGTGAAGCCGGTCGGCATCAGCGGTTCGAAATGGTCGAGGTTCATGACCGGCAGCGACAGCGCGACGAACAGCGACAGCGCCGCGACCTTGATGCACACCAGCACCGCGTTGACGCGCGCGCTCTCGGTCGTGCCGATCACCAGCAGCCAGGTGACGAGGCCGGAGATGATGACCGCGGGCAGGTTGATATAGCCCCCCGCCGACGGGCCGTTGACCCATTCCATCGGGATCTCGATCCCCAGCAAATTGCGCAGCTGCCCGACCATATAGCCCGACCAGCCGACCGCGACCGCGGAGGCGCCGACGGCATATTCGAGGATCAGCGCCCAGCCGACCATCCAGGCGAGCAATTCGCCCATCACCGCATAGGTATAGGTGTAGGCGGAGCCTGCCACCGGCACCATCGAGGCGAGCTCGGAATAGCAGAGCGCCGCGACCGCGCAGACGAAGCCGGCGATGATGAACGAGATCATCATGCCCGGCCCGGCCTTTTGCGCGGCTTCGGAGGTGAGGACGAAGATGCCGGTGCCGATGACGGCGCCGACGCCCAGCATGGTCAGCTGGAACGCCCCGAGTGAACGATGCAAGCCGCGTTTTTCGGCCGTGGCGAGAATGGCGTCGAGTGGTTTGACGCGCCCGAATATCATGAAGCTCTATCCCCCCAGATGCGAACGGTCCCTGGAACGCCGCCGCATGGTGAAGCGGGGGATGCTAGCCGCAAATGGGGGAGAGGCAATCCCTTATCGCGCCGCCGCTTCGCGCCGCCTGCCGCGGCGCGGCGATCATCCCGCCAGCATCGGCCCGAGCGGCTTGCCGCCGAACAGGTGGACGTGGAGGTGCGGTACTTCCTGCCCGCCATGGCCGCCGACGTTGGCGAGCAGGCGATAGCCGGGGACGACCAGCCCGTGTTCGCGCGCGACATGACCGATCGCGCGAACGAAGCCGGCGATCTCCGCATCCGACCCGCGGGCGCTGAAATCGTCCCACGACACATAAGCGCCGCGCGGGATCACGAGGATATGCAGCGGCGCGACCGGCGCGATGTCGTGGAAGGCGACGGCATAGTCGTCCTCGTAGACCCGCTGCGACGGGATCTCGTCGCGCAGGATCTTCGCGAAGACGTTCTGGTCGTCATAGGGCAGGGTGGCATCGATCGGCATGGGGCGGGTCCTCAGCGAGCGGCTTTTTCGGCATGGCCCGACACGCCCTCGCGGCGGGCGAGTTCGGCGCGGACGTCGTCCAGCCCCAGCCCGGCATCGGCGAGCAGCACGAGCAGGTGGAAGACGAGGTCGGCGGCCTCGGAGGCGAGCTTGTCCGGTTCGGCGAGCGCGGCGATCACCGTCTCGGTCGCTTCCTCGCCGACTTTCTGCGCGATCTTGGGCCGGCCCCTGGCGAACAGGCTGGCGACGTACGAGCCGCCGGCATCGGCGGCGTCGCGGCGGGCGCGGATGGTGGCTTCCAGGCGATCGAGCGGGTCCATGGCCTCCGCTTGGCGCGGGAGGTGGGGAGGGGTCAATCCTTGATCGGCGGACGGCGCGCGAAACGCCGCCGCATCGCCCGGCGGACGAGCCAGACGCCGAGTGCCGCGACCACGAACAGTGCGACGTCCGACCATTCCGGGCCGGTCCTGCGGTGGACGGTACCGGAATGTCCGCCCGCGACGCTGAGGATCGCGACGGCGGTCATGCCGCCTGCGTCCGTGCATCGGCGGCGACGAGCCAGTCGAGCGCGGCGTCGGCGCAATCGAAGATGCGCAGATAGTCCTGCGTCATGAATCGGCGCACTTGCAGCCGCGTGATCGCGCTGGTGGCGACGATCGCGATCCGGCTGGCGCGATGGAAGGCGCCGAGCCGGCGGTTGATCGCCTGTGCCGCGTCGACCGGCTGGACGCTGGTGCCGCTCATATCCATGCGCAGGCGATAGCCGGTGCGGAAGCCCTCCTCGCGGAAACGGCGGATCAGTTCGTCGGCATAGGCATCGACGGAGGGCTGGTCGAACAGGCCGGTCCATTTGATGTCTACGAGGTTGAGGTCGTGGCGAAAAACGATCGAATACATGACCCTGTGATATGCCCGCGAAGCGTTGCCGAAGCCCTAAACGACCGGTTGCCGCACCGGGATTCCGGCCGCGGCGAGCGCGGCATGCGCATCGGCGATGCTCGCCTCGCCGAAGTGGAAGATCGAGGCGGCGAGGACGGCGCTGGCATGGCCGTCGCGGATGCCGGCGACGAGGTCGTCGAGGCCGCCGACGCCGCCGCTCGCGACGACGGGAACGCTGACGCGGTCGGCGATGGCGCGGACCAGCGCGAGGTCGTAGCCGCTGCGCGTGCCGTCGCGGTCCATCGAGGTGACGAGCAATTCGCCCGCGCCGAGATCGGCGAGGTGGACGGCATGCGCGATCGCGTCGATCCCGGTCGGGCGGCGGCCGCCATGGGTGAACACCTCCCAGCGCTCGCCGACACGGCGGGCGTCGACCGAGGCGACGCAGCACTGGCTGCCGAACCGCTCCGCGATGTCGGCGACGACCTCCGGCCGGGCGACCGCGGCGGAATTGACCGCGACCTTGTCGGCACCGGCGAGCAGCAGCGCCCGGGCATCGTCGGCGCTGCGCACGCCGCCGCCGACGGTCAGGGGCATGAAGCAGACCGCGGCGGTGCGCCGGACGACGTCGAGGATGGTGCCGCGATCCTCGTGAGATGCAGTGATGTCGAGGAAGCACAGTTCGTCGGCGCCCGCGGCGTCATAGGCGCGCGCCTGTTCCACCGGATCGCCGGCGTCGCGCAGTTCGACGAAATTGACGCCCTTCACGACGCGGCCGTTGGCCACGTCGAGACAGGGGATGACGCGGGCGCGTACGGTCATGCTGTGGCTCGTCGGATGGAGAAGGTTTGTTCGCGCGGAGACGCGGAGACGCGGAGAGAAAAAGGATTAGCGCGCGGAGGCGCAGAGGACGCAGAGCCCATGTGGGGAGGCCGGTCGGGCCAGCGCTCGGTTCGGGATCCGCTGCGCAGGAATGGGGAGAGCGCTTCGCGCGGCATCGGACATCGCTGCGTCCTCTGCGCCTCTGCGCGCACCCTCTTCGCGTCTTCGCGCTTTCGCGTGAGCATTATTCTGCCGCCGCCCGCGCCACGCCGAGCGCCGCGGACAGGTCGAGGCGGCCGTCGTAGAGGGCGCGGCCGGTGATGACGCCTTCGACGCCGTCGCGGACGTGGAGAGCGAGGACGTGGATTTCCGCGATCCCCTTGACGCCGCCGCTGGCGATGACCGGAATCGAGACCGAGCGGGCGAGGTCGACCGTCGCCTCGACGTTGCATCCTTTCAGCAGGCCGTCGCGGCCGACGTCGGTGAACAGCAGCGACGCGACGCCGGCATCCTCGAACCGGCGGGCGAGATCGACGACGCTGGTCGTGGAGACGTCCGCCCAGCCCTTGGTCGCGACCATGCCGTCGCGCGCATCGACCGCGACGACGACGCCGCCGGGGAAGTCGCGCGCCGCGCCGCGGACGAAATCGGGATCGTCCAGCGCCGCGGTGCCGATGACGACGCGCGACACGCCGAGGTCGAACCAGCGTTCGACGCTGGCGCGGTTGCGGATGCCGCCGCCGAGCTGGACGTGGCCGGGGAAGCGTTCGACGATGCCGCGTACCGCTTCGCCGTTGACCGATTCACCGGCGAAGGCGCCATCGAGGTCGACGACGTGGAGATGCTGCGCGCCGGCGTCGGCGAACAGCATCGCCTGCGCGGCGGGGTCGTCGCCATAGACGGTGGCGCGGTCCATGTCGCCCTCGGCGAGGCGGACGACCTGGCCGCCCTTCAGGTCGATGGCGGGGAAGACGATCAGGCTCATGGCCGCCACTCCAGGAATTTTGCGAGCATCACCAGCCCGTAGCGCTGGCTCTTTTCGGGGTGGAACTGGACGCCGAGCATCGTGTCGCGCGCGATCGCGGCGGTGACCGGGCCGGCATGGTCGCTGGTCGCGATCACGTCCTCGCCCTCATAGGCGTAGCTGTGGAGAAAATAGGCTTCCCCCGGGGAAACCAGCGCATGGTCGGACACCGGGCGCACGTCGTTCCACCCCATGTGCGGGACCTTGGCGTCCATTGTGCCGGGCTCGATCCGGCGGACGCGGCCGCGCACCCAGCCGAGGCCGCGGTGCTGGCCCATCTCCTCGCCGACGTCCGCCATCAGCTGCATGCCGACGCAGACGCCGAGGAACGGCGCGGCCTCGCGGCGGACGCGGCGTTCCATCGCCTCGACCATGCCCGGCACGCCGCGCAGCGCGGCCGCGCAGGCGCCGAAGGCACCGACGCCGGGCAGGACGATGCGGTCGGCCTTTGCCACCACATCGGGATCGGCGGTGACGGTCAGGTCGGTCGCGCCCGCCGCGCGCAGCGCATTCTCGACCGAGTGCAGGTTGCCCGCGCCATAGTCGATCAGCGCGATCGTCATGACGACAGCAGGTCGGCGAGCGGGGTCGCCGCCATGCTCGCGGTGAAGGGGATGATCTCCGCGCTCGCCAGCCCCTTCGACACGAACGGATCGTTGGCGATCAGCGCCTCGACCTCGGCGCGGTTGCCGATCGCGATGATGACGCCGCCGGTGCGCGGCTGCTTGCGGCCGGAGGCGAGCAGCACGCCGTTGGCATAGCCGTCCGACAGCCAGTCGACATGCGCGCCCATCGCCGCATCGATCGCGCCGATGTCGTCACCATAGGTCAGCGACACGACGCAAAGGTCGGTGCCGGGGCGGGTGAAGGGTTCGGTCATAGCACGCCCTTGGTCGAGGGGATCGCGTCCGCCTTGCGCGGGTCGATCTCGACCGCGGTGCGCAGCGCGCGGGCGAGGCCCTTGTACGCGGCCTCGACGATATGGTGGTTGTTGGTGCCGTACAGCGTCTCGACGTGCAGCGTGATGCCGGCGGTCTGCGCGAAGCTGTGGAACCAGTGTTCGATTAGCTCGGTGTCGAGCTCGCCGAGGCGCGAGACGGTGAAGGCGGTCTTCCACACCAGCCACGGCCGCCCCGAGATATCGAGCGCGACGCGGGTCAGCGTCTCGTCCATCGGGCTGAGTGCGTCGCCGTAGCGGCGGATGCCGCGCTTGTCGCCGAGCGCCTGCGCCACCGCCTGGCCCAGTGCCAGCGCCGAATCCTCGACGGTGTGGTGCCCGTCGATATGGAGGTCGCCGTCGACCTTGAGGTCGATGTCGATCAGGCCGTGGCGGGACAGCTGTTCGACCATATGATCGAGGAAGCCGATGCCGGTGTTGATCGAATAGACGCCGGTGCCGTCGAGATTGACGGTGACGTCGATCCGCGTTTCGGCGGTGGAGCGGTTGATCGTGGCGGTGCGCATCGTCACGCTCCATAGCGTGTGTGGCGGCACACACAATCTTGACCCCGCCGTCCGGTCCGCTACCCAAGGGGCATGACCGACGGCCTGCCAGATAGCCTTATCCCCTATGACGAGATCGTCCAGGAGGCCTTGCGTGCCGTCGTGGGCCGCGTGCTCGGCTCCGTCGCCGAATCGGGCGGCCTGCCGGGCGAGCATCATTTCTACATCACCTTCAAGACGCAGGCGCCGGGCGTCGACATCCCGCAGCGGCTGATCGAGCGATTCCCGGACGAGATGACGATCGTCCTCCAGAACCGCTATTGGGACCTGCTGGTCGACGAGCGGAAATTCTCGGTCGGGCTGAGCTTCAACCAGGTGCCGTCCAAGCTGGTCATCCCCTATTCGGCGATCACCGGATTCCACGATCCGGCGGTGAATTTCGAGCTGCGCTTCCAGGCGACCGAAGACCCGAGCGACGGGCCGGAGCCGCATGACGAGGCGGAGAACGACGGCCCGGCGGTGACGCCGGCGGCGGATGGGTCGAACGTCGTCAGCGTGGATTTCAAGCGGAAGAAATGAGCGCGGCCGGCGATCCGGAGATTGTCTCCGCGCCGTCCGAGGCGGATCGGGAGGCGATCCTTGCGCCGCTGGTCGCCTATAACGAGACGATGGTCGGCCCGACCGAGCGGCATACGGTCGCGATCGTGCTGCGCGACGCGGACGGGGCCATCGTCGGCGGGCTGTGGGGCCTGACCGGTTTTCGCTGGTTGTTCGTGCAATATCTGGCCGTGCCACCCGCGCTGAAGGGGCAGGGGCGGGGTCGTGCGCTGATGCTGGCGGCAGAGGAGGAAGCGCGGCGGCTGGGCTGTGTTGGCGTATGGCTCGATACGTTCAGTTTCCAGGCGCGCGGCTTCTACGAGAAGCTGGGGTATGACGTCGTCGGCCGGATCGACGATTTCCCGCCGGGCGAAGCGCGGTTCTTTCTGCGCAAGCGGATCGACTGACCGCTTCGTGCGGTTGTTGGGTATGACCACACGCACCGAAACCGATTCGATCGGGCCGATCGACGTTCCCGCCGACGCCTATTGGGGCGCGCAGACCGAGCGCAGTCTCGAGAATTTCCCGTTCGGCCCGCGCGAACGGATGCCGGTGGAGATCGTTCATGCGCTGGCGATCGTGAAGCGGGCGGCGGCACGGGTGAACCGCCGGCATGGCCTTGCCGCCGACACGGCCGATGCGATCGAGGCCGCGGCGGAGGAGATCGCGGCCGGCCGGCTCGACGACCAGTTTCCGCTGGTGATCTGGCAGACGGGCAGCGGCACCCAGTCGAACATGAACGTCAACGAGGTGATCGCGGGCCGCGCCAACGAGGTGCTGGCGGGCACGCGCGGCGGCAAGACGCCGGTGCACCCCAACGACGACGTCAACCGCGGCCAGTCGTCGAACGACAGCTTCCCAACCGCGCTCCACGTCGCGGCTGCCCTCGCTGTAACGCGGCACCTGTATCCCGCGCTCGACCGGCTGCACGAGGCGCTGTCGGCGAAGGCGGCGGAATGGGACGATCTGGTCAAGATCGGCCGCACGCACCTACAGGACGCGACGCCACTGACGCTGGGACAGGAATTTTCCGGCTACGTCCAGCAGCTGGCCAATGCGCGCGACCGGATCGCGGGGACGCTGGAGCGCAACATCATGCCGCTGGCGCAGGGCGGCACCGCGGTCGGCACCGGGCTCAACGCGCCGGCGGGCTTTGCCGAGGCGGTGGCGGCCGAAATCGCGGCGTTGACCGGCCTGCCGTTCGTCACCGCGCCCAACAAGTTCGAGGCATTGGCGTCGAACGACG
>Ga0209630_10001197_pt1 | contig 28334 bp, 24 predicted proteins | sample COG_01_FD_184745 | JGI IMG/M metagenome (GOLD analysis project Ga0209630, IMG submission 184745) | Pelagic Microbial community sample from North Sea - COGITO 998_met_01 (SPAdes) (version 2) | ecosystem: Environmental > Aquatic > Marine > Neritic zone/Coastal water | place: Helgoland, sampling... | reverse complement strand
CAACACCGTCTGCTGTTAAAACAACAGCCTCTTCAAATGGAGAGGGGAAAAAAGCACTGGCAGCGTGACTTAAGTGATGGTCAGAAAAAAACATATTTTCATCTGATTTGTAATTTTCATCATGTTCTTTAAGATGGTTAAATAATAAATTTTTTTGAAACAGTTTTTCTTTAATCCATAGAGGCATTGCCTTACCAAAAGATAAAAATCCTTTTGGTGCAAATGCCACATAAGTTTCTAAAAGTCTTTCAAATTTTAAAAAGGGTTTTTCAAAAAAGACTATTTGATTTACTTCACTTAATTTTAAATTTGAATAATTTAAAACAAATTCAATTGCGTTATAAGGATAGCTTGGATCGTGTTTTTTTCTGGTAAATCGTTCCTCTTGTGCAGCAGCCACAATTTCACCATCAACTAAAATACAGGCTGCACTATCATGATAAAAAGCAGATATTCCTAAAATTGATGGCACTTTAAAATAATGTATAAATAAATGGAGCTACAGCAGACCCTTGAGATAAAACTATTAATCCACCAAAAATCACAAGCATAATTATTATTGGAAAAAGCCAATATTTTTTACGTACTTTTAAAAATTCCCAAAACTCTTTTAAAAAACTCATATTAAAATTGATTTTTCATTTTACTTTTATAATTGCTTTTCTTTATCCAATAAGTTTCTTTATTATTAAACTTTAGATTTAACAAATCTTTTTTAGATATTCTCATTAAAATAGCTATTGGTGTGACTACAAAAAAAAATATCACACCCATTACTATTGGTGAAACTATTTTTCCTAAAAAAATTCCAAATTTAAACCATAAGATATTTAAAGGGGTTAAAAGTTTAGAATTAACAAGACCTAAGGCTAAAAAAATGAAAGCTATTATTATAGCCCACAATCTATATGTATTGATATCTAGCAAAGGCCAAAAACCAATTATGATAAAAACTACAAAAAAAACTATTCCAAAGTTTTTATTAGAACTTCTTTTTATTTCCATAATTTATACACATTATATCTAGAATCCTAAGATTTGGTAAATTTACTTAAATTTGAACCTTTTTTATCCATCTCATTTTCAATCCAGTCATAAGTTTTCATTAATCCATCTTTTAAACTCATTTGATAGCTCCAGTTAAGGACTTTTTTTACTAAATCATTATTGCTAGATCTGCCTCTTACCCCTTTGGGTTTATCTAATTGATAGTTCTTATTTAGTTTATTTATTCCTGAAATATCCTCAATAATTCCTATCATTTGATTAATGGATACTTGTTCGTCACTTCCAATATTAATAGGGTCAGAATGATCAGACTCAAATAATCTTAAGGTTCCTTCAACGCATTCATCTACATAGAGAAAAGTTCTTGTTTGTTCACCATCACCCCAAACATCAATGATATCTTTATTTTCCTTTTTAGATTGAATAACTTTTCTACATAAAGCGGCGGGAGCTTTTTCTCTTCCACCATCATAAGTACCAAAAGGTCCATATATGTTGTGATACCTAGCAACTCTAACTTCAAGTCCATAATCTTCCTGAAAATGTCTACACATTCTCTCACTGAATAATTTTTCCCACCCATATCCATCCTCAGGGTTTGCTGGATAAGCATCCTCTTCTTTCAAACCATCAATAAATACATCTTCTTGTTTTTTTGTATTATAAGCACACGCACTTGATGAAAAGAAATATCTTTGAACTTTATTCTCATTACAGGCAATTAATAAATTTGTATTAATTAAAACTGATTGCATACATTCAGCTTTATTATTTTCAATAAATCCCATTCCACCCATATTACAAGCCATGTTAAAAACATAATCAATTCCTTGAGTCACTTTTCTGCAATTCGAAATATCTTTCATGTCCATTTCATAGTGATTTTCTACTTCATCAAAATCTTGGAACCAATATTCTTTAGGCTTTATGTCGGAAGCAACTATCTTATTTCCATTAGATAGTAATCTCTTAATCAAATGACCACCTATAAAACCACCTGCCCCAACAACTAATATTTTTTTTGAGATATCTAGCATGAATAATATTTTAAAGTTATCTTATATTCTATGAAGATAATACACACAATATGAATAATATTTTTTAACAATATTTTGTAAAATTTTACTTAATTTAATAGAAAAAATTATTTTTTAAAAATTAGCTTAATATCTTTAGAAAATTTATCATTTTTTTGATCTAATTTGTGTGGAAATTGTAAAATTTTTTTGATTACAACTGGATTTCTAGAAAAACTTAATTCTAATACTGTAGGTGTATTATTAATTCCTAAATCTGAATAATTATTTGGATGTATGTGAACTAGTTTTAAATCAAACCTTTTTATAAAATCTAATATTCGATTAATATTTAGATCTACATCATGAAATTCAATTGTTAAACCTGAAATATTTTTTGAAAAATTAATTAAATCATCAAGAATTCTATATTCTGATCCCTCAATATCAATCTTAAAAAAAATTTTAGAACTACTATCTTCTAAATCAAATATATCTTTTATTGATATAGAATTAAAAATACGATTAGTCTTTATTCCAACTTTTTTTTTAATCAATAAACAATCTTTTTGACCAAAAAAAAACAAAAAATTAAAAAAATTAATTATATTTTTGAAAAACTGAATTAAATCTAATTTAAATAAAGCTAACAATATTTTTTTAATAAAAAAAATATTTGTAGATGACGGATCAAAAGCAATTATCTTACAATTATTTATATCTTTAAATTGTTTCTCAAATGAAAAATCATCACTTATACCAAATGAAAACAATAAAGTTGTTTCTACGGAACTTTTTTTACAAATTAAATATCCTCCATCATTTTCTCTACCAACTCTTATTAAATCATACAGCTTATTTGGTTTAAATTTTTGAGAAAGCATTATAAAAAATATAAATGTTTAATTAAACATATAGTAACTTTATTCACTAGATATAATTCCTAAACTTTCTTGACTTTCTAATGCTAAAATAATTCTATCATTCTTAGAGTCGTAAATAAGATCTCTTATTCGATCATTTATATATATTTTATCTTCTAAAATAAATTTATTTTCTTTTTTACTAAATATATACAAATGATTCCCAGTATACATACTTCCACCCGACAATGAAGAAACCATATAAAGTTCTTTAAAATTAAATTTTGAGTTTTCACTAATTTTAATTATCTGTGATATTCCTGGATTATATAGTCTCCATGAAAATAATGGTTTTTCAAAACCATGTTTTAGATGGTTGTGATAAATTGGGTGTGGATCTTCTGGATCATCTTTGGCACCTAATGATGTAGTTGGCCAGCCATATTTAAGATTTTTCTTAATTAAATTTATTTCATCTCCTCCACTTGGACCATGTTCAGTTTCTAATAAAATTTTTTCTTTTTTGTCATAAAATAAGCCTTGTGGATTTCTGTGTCCTTTGGAAATAATCTCAAAATTTTTTAGAGTTTTAATCTTTACTACTTTTCCAAAAATATTATCATTTTCATATATTCTTTCAATTTGATCGTGATCAGGAACAGCAAGAAAAAAATTATCATTATCATCAACAACAACTCTTCCACCTATATGAGCGTGATCAATATCTAATTTAGTAAAATTATCTGGTTTAAAGAAGAACTCAAATTCTATTAAATCTTTGTTAAATTTACCCCTCAATACAGCCGTAGATAATCTTACATTTTCATTATCCATTTCTTTGTAAAGCAAAACAACATAGAGATAACTTTTATGAAAAAAAAGATCTCTAATTGAATCTTTAAAATAAGGATTAAATAATGCTTCTTCAAGCAATTTAATATTGTTACCAATCAATTCATTTAAATTATTTTTAATCTGTGTTTGATTTGAATTTTTATCAAAAAAATACATGTCTCCATTAGCAGCAAGATAAATTATTTCATCTTTAATAATTTCCAAATATCCAAGAGGTTGATTGGAATCTCTCTCTATTAATTTAACTTTTTTAAATTTTAAATTTCCAAATTTTGAAACAATTATATTTTCTTCATTAATTTTTTTTTCTAATTTTCTATATTTGCTTTCTTTAAAAGTAATTTTTTCATAACTAATCAATAATGATTTTAAAATTTTATTCTGATACTCGTAATTTATAAAATTCCAAAAAATAGTGCTAATTAGTATTAAGAAAAGAGCTAAAATAGAAATTTTTTTTATCATAAATATTTTTTTAAAATTTTAAATGAAAGACAATAAATTGTTAATATATTATTATTTATAAATTACAACCCTATCCAATATATAAGAATATTTGATTATATTTTTTTTTTTTTTAAAAAAATCTTTAGTAGCTTTTTTTACACCTGTATAATTAAAATAATTATCTATAATAATAATTCCTCCACTAATAACTTGCGGATACAAAACTTCTAATTCAATTTTTGTACCAGAATATAAACAAGTATCTAATTTTAAAATTGCAATATTATAAGGAATATTTTTTTTCTTTATTAAAGTATCTTCAACTTTCCCTTTAAAAAGATTTAAATTTTTATTTTTTAAAGTATTATTAAAAAAATTTTTTTTTACTTCATTTATACCCGCATAATTCCATGAATTTTTATTTTTACTTAATTTAGAAATTCTATAACGTTTAAGCATCGATTTACCATCAGCAGAGAAATCTTTACTCTTTGAAGGTTCAGGAAATCCTTCAAAAGTATCAAATCCATAAATTTTAGAATCTTTTAATTTATATAGTTCAATTAATTTTTGAAAAAAGACTAAATATATTCCTTTCCATGTACCACACTCAACAAAATTACCTGAAAAGTTTTTTTTATTAATCTTTTTAAATAAAAATAACAATTGCCACAAATGATAATCAGAAGTAGTTGCAAAACTATAGTTTTTGCATTCTTTAATAATATTTTTTTCTTTAGAAGTGGCAATAAAACTAAATAAAAAATACATAAAAATAGATACAAATCGAAATAATTTTAATTTTATATAATTCATTAATATCCTATTCTTATAAACTAATGTAGTTATCTTAAAGTAATTTTTAATTAAATTTTAATAGTTTTAAGAATGGATGAAAACATTTTAGATAAATGGTACGTTAATAATTTAGTATGTCCATTAGATAAATCTGAGCTTATATATAAAAATGATTCACTTGTTTGTAAAAAAAATTATCATAAATATTTAGTTTATAAAAATACTCCAATAATGTTAGTGGATGAATATATGTCAGTTGAAAGTAATTTTTCTAAAAAGTCCTTAAGTATTATAAAAAATAACAAAATTAATGAAACTTACTTTGGTATTGAAGATGACTATGTCGATAAACATGTTCAAAAAAATGTTTCTGCAACTAACAGTAATTTTTACAAAAGTTTAGTTGGTAAACTTAAAAAATATCCCATACCAAATTTTCCAATTACAAAAAATAGTGGTTCAAATTTACTTGATGTGGGATGTGGTTGGGGTAGATGGACAATTGCATCAAATAATTCTGGGTTTAACTCTGTCGGTTTAGATCCATCAATAGAAAGTATCCTGGCTGCAAAAAGAGTATCTAAACAACTTGGAAAAAATATAAGATTTATAGTTGGGGATGCTTGTTATTTGCCTTTTAAAGAAAACACATTTGATAATTGTTTTTCATATAGTGTGGTTCAACATTTTAGTAAACTTGAGGCATTGAAGACATTGGAAGAAATTAAATATGTTTTAAAACCAAATGGATATTCACAAATACAAATGCTTAATAAGCATGGATTGAGAAGTGCTTACGTTAGAATAAAACATTTTTTGTTTAAAAAAAAATATTTTGATACTACTTATTACTCTCCAAAAGAATTAATACAAATGTTTGAAAATAAAATTGGAAAAACTAATATTGAAGTTGCAAGTTTTTTTACACAAGCACAAATAACTGAATATGATTTATTTCCATTTTGGAATAAATTAATTTTTAAATTATCATCATATTTAAACAATAAATCTCAAACACTTGATTTTTTAAAAAAGTTTGCTGATAATTTTTATATTATTTCAAAGAAATGAATTGGCGCATTATATTTTTAAAATAAAAATAATTTTATGACTATTGTTAATATTTCCAAAGTAGAAAATAATACTAACTTCGAATATGATTTTTGTATTATAGGTGCGGGAATGAGTGGTCAAATAATTGCTTCAAAAATTAAAAATAGAAGAATAGCACTAATAGACAGCGGTAAAATTCATTATAATGAAAAATTGCAAGATCTAAATAATATTGAAGAAAAAGGTCTTAAATTTAGAAATAATCACACTAATAGATTGAGACAATTAGGTGGGTCCGCAAACCTATGGGCAAATCAGATAATGACTGTAGAAGAAAATGAAATAACTAATAGAGATTGGATAGACTCTGATTTGCAATGGCCAATAAAATATAAAGATCTTTATGAAAATTATGAAGCTGTTTTAAAATATATTCATAATAGCAGTAATGAGGATATCAATAATTTTGAGCTAGATAATAATGAAAGTTTTAATTCAATTTTAGAAAATGAATTTCAGACAAAAGATTTTTTTAGTTTTAGAAAGCATTTTTGGCCAAAGCATGTTGAAAAATTTAATTACAAATCTAATTTTACAAAGAAAATTCTTAATGATGATAAAATTGATTTTTTTGAAAACTTCACAGCAACTAAATTTAAGATAAATGAGACAAAGCAAGTTTTAGATGAGATAACAATAAAGTCTGAAAGTAAAACTTGTAAAATCAAATCTAAAAATTTTATATTATCTTGCGGTGCTATAGAAAATGCCCGAATTCTGCTTAACAATCAAAGTGAATATAAAATTTTACAAAACGATAACATTGGAAAATATTTTATGGATCATGCTAGAGTTACTTTAGGATCTATTAAATCAAAAAAAAAACTACCTATAAGCATATTGCTTTCTATGAAATATAGGAAATTTGATTTGAGAAAAAGCATACAAATATCTCCAAATTTTCAAAAAAAATTTGAAATACTAAGTGGCCATTCATATTTAGATCCAAATTTTGGAGAAAATGAAGATATTTTTTTTACTAATTTTCTTAAAGAAATTAAAAAATTTCTTAAATTTAAAGGAATACCCAATATTAAGATATCTAAATTTAATTTAAAAAAGATATTAGAGCAAATTTATTTTAATATTCCAAAACAAATCTCGAATTCTTTTTTAAATAATCTAATACGTTTAATTTTAAAAAGAAAACAAAAATATTTATCCTTTAACGAAATGAATATTCATTACCAAGGTGAGCAAGCACCTAATTTTTATAGCTCTATTAAACTAAGTAATAAATTGGATTCAAATAAACAAAAAAAAGTGATTGTTAACTGGCAATTAAAAGAAATTGATTATAAGTCTCAAGAGCAATTTATATCATTATTAAAAAAATCTTTTAATAATAATGATTTACTAACTTTTACTGAGAATCTAAATCAACAAATTACTGATGCTAGCCATCATAGTGGGACAACAAGAATGTCAAAAAATAGATTGTCAGGTGTGGTTGATAATAATTGTAAATTTCATGATTTAAACAATGTTTATATTTCTGGAAATTCAGTTTTTAGAACTGCAGGAAGTGGAAACCCAGGATTAACAAACATGGCATTATCGTATAGATTAGGTGAATATTTAAATAATTTATCCATATGAAATATTTATTAATTTTTAAAATAATCATTTTAAAGTTAATTCATTTAAATATTTCTTTTTTAAAAAGAGAAATTACTGGTTATCCAAATTCAGTAATAAAATTTGAAAACGATTTTGCAAAATATATTGACAAAAGTTATGGATTAACATTTTGTAATGGCACATCCTCTATTGAGGCCGCAATATTCTCATTAAATTTAGATGATAATGACGAAATTCTTGTAACTTCTAGCAATTTTCATGCAAGCATAGGACCTATACTTAGCTTAAAATTAAAGCCAGTATTTGTTGATATAAAATCTGATACCTACACTATCGATTGTGAAGATTTAGAGAAAAAAATAACAAATAAATCTAAAGCTTTATTAATTGTGCATCCATGGGGATATCCATGTGATATGGAAGGAATAATAAAGATTACAAAAAAAAATAATCTTAAATTAATTGAGGATTGCTCACATGCACATGGGGCATTATATAATAATAATAAAATAGGAAGTTTTGGAGATATATCTTGCTTTTCACTTCAGGGTGCTAAATCTATAAAAGCTGGTGAAGGTGGTATTTCTTTAACGAACAATAAAGATTATTTCTTAAGAATGTCAATTTATGGACATTTTAATAGAAATGAAAATGAACTAAGTAAGTTGGATAATTATAAAAAATATTCAAAAACTGGTATCTCAAAAAAACTTAGAGCTCATCCATTAGGAATAGTTCTTGCAAGTGTAGATTTAAAAAATCTAGATTCTATGAATCAGATCAAAAATGATATTTATAATAAGATTGAGAAAATTATTTCTGAATACAAATCTATAAGCTCCATGCAATTAAATCATAAAGCATCGCGAGGTGGATTTTTTGGTGGTTATCCAATAATCTTTGAAAATGAAGAAAAAATTAATGAAATAAAAAAAATTTTTAAAAAATTTGATTTAGAATTATTTGATTATCATTGGATGAACCATCATAAGATGGATATATATAGTAAAGACAAAATTGATTTACCCATAACTGAAAATATATTGAATAAATTTTACTTAATAAAAATTCCATTTTTTTTAAATTTCAAATTTAAAAATCTAAAAATGTGCCTTAAGGAGTGTAAAATAAATAAATTAATCGGTTAGTTGTTTAAGTTTTGTAACGTAAAGTTTGCAATTTTAAAATTACCAATTCCAGTCAAATGCAAATCATTTTTAATATAATCTTCATAACTTAGAACATTTTCTGGATAGAAAATATTATCATATTTTTCAATTATATCTTTTACAATTTTTGATTTTCCAAAATCTAGTTGAGGATTAAATCTAAAAATATTTACATTTTTTTTTTTTGATTCCTGAAATAAAAATTGATCATTGGGTATGATAATAATTACACAATCAATATTATAATCTTTACATTTTTGGTTGATAAAATCGATATGATGATATGCAATTTTTTTTTGTACTAAGAAACCTTCAGCATCTGGATTAAAATCTTCATTAAAATAATTTGGATTTCTTAACGCTAATTTATAAGCATTTACATTCAAAATATCTGAAGAAAAAAGCTTTTTAATTTTATTTGGAGTATTATCCATTCTTTTAATTGCCTCATCTAACGATACTTCATAATATTTATCTTCAGAGTATATTTGCTTTACAAAATTATTATTAATTTTATTTTTAAAAAAAAATTTTTTTATTATTTCTCTATAAATTACATTTACAGAATGTGTTGATTTAATTAATTTTTTTATCAACGATAATTCACGACCTTTAACATTATTACTGCTATAATTTAATATTTCTTGATTACCAATATTTAGGTTTTTTAAAGACAAATTTTTTTCTGCGTATCTAAATTCATAAAAATCATTACCTTCATAAAAATAAAATATAGCTTTATCAATTTTTATCTTATTATCCAAAACATAAAGAAATCGATTGATATATTCTGTAATATCAGAACCAGACAAACCAAAATTACAAACATTATAATCTAATAATGATTTTGATAATATTTTTGCTATATTTATTTTATCATCACCATAATATTCAACAAATGAATCTCCAAATATACCTATATTTTTTTTTTTATTACATTTAGTTATTTTTTTTGACATTTTATTTTCAATTTGCCATCCATAAGATGGAAATAGATCTTTCCTTGACGAGGCATATATTTCAAATAGAACTAAAACAATTATGACTGACGTAAGAAATATTAATGAATAAATTTTTAAATTTTTAAAAAACATTTCTTTTTATAAAAATTAAAACAAATTTTTTCATTCGGACATTTTTTGGAGAAAAAATAAGCATCAATTTCATTAAACTTTTATCTCAAAAACAGATATCTAAAAAGCTTTATATTTTTTATGATGTTCTAAAAAATTTTATTATAATTATAAGCACAATTAGATAGGCCTTTTGAAAAAATAATGACTTTATTGATGTAAGTATTATTTAAATTTTTCACATAAATTTATTTTATATTCTCTTAATTATATAATTTTCCATTACTAATACATCCATTTTTGTTCTTAAAAAACAGTTAATAGCCTGCTCTGGATTACAAATTATTGGTTCGTTTTCATTAAATGAGGTATTCAAGATTAAAGGAACATTTGTAATTTTAAAAAAACTATTAATTAGTTGGTAAAATTTATAGTTTGTGTCCTCATAAACTGTTTGCAATCTACCTGAACCATCTATGTGGGTAACAGCAGGTATAATCTTTCTTTTATTTTCTTTAATTTGAAAAACTTTCATCATAAAAGGAACTTCACTATCTTTTTCAAACCAATCTGAAACATGCTCTCTCATTATGGAAGGAGCAAAAGGTCTAAAACTTTCTCTTTTTTTAATTTTTAAATTAAGGATATTTTTCATGTCAGATCTTCTAGGATCAGCCAAAATTGATCTATTGCCTAAAGCTCTAGGTCCCCACTCCATTTTACCTTGAAACCATCCTACAACTAAACCATCAGATATAAATTTAGCTACTATTTCTGTTTGTTTTTTATTTTCATCTATAAAATCAATTGTACATTTTTCATATTCAAATTTATCAATATTTTTTGTAATTTCTTTTTTTATATGTTCGTTACTATATGAATTACCCCAATAGGAATGCTTCATAACAAAATTTCTTTTATTCTTTAAAATATTATTCCATGTGTAGTAAGCTGCACCAATGGCTCCACCCGCATCTCCTGATGCAGGTTGAATATATACATTTTTAAATGGTGTATATTTAGTAATTTTTCCATTGGCTACTGAGTTGTTACCACATCCTCCTGCAATACAAATATTATCATTTTTATGTTTTTCATAAATTTTATTTAAAAGTCCGTAAAAAGCTTTTTCATAAAGAATTTGTGTTGAATGAGCCAAATCTTTATGAAATTGGTTTATATCCTCATTTTTATTTCTAGGTTTTCCAAAAAGATCATTAATTTTATTTGAAAATAAATAAACGTTTTTTACATTATCACTAGACCATTGATATTCTTGATGAGATTTATGAAATTTGTAATATTCTAAATTAAGTTTAAAAGATCCATTATCATTTAATAATAAAATATTTTTTAATTTGTTTACACAAGTTGGTTTTCCATATGGAGCTAGACCCATAACTTTATATTCGTCACCATAATTATTAAATCCTAAAAATTGAGTTATAGATTCATAAAATAATCCCAACGAATGAGGATAATATACTTTTTCATCAATAGAAATTTTTTCATCATTTGCAAATCCCCATACAGTGCTAGCAAAATCACCCATGCCATCTACAGAAAGAATACAAGATTTTTTAAATGGGGAAATATTAAATGCCGAGGATAAATGACATATGTGGTGCTCAACATTTATCATTTTTCCTAAAAATTCCTGATCTTCGAATTCCTTCATTATCATTTTTTTGTTATCTTTATATTTTTTTCTAAACTTTAGTCGGTCTAAAATAAGCTTATAGCTTGGTCTTTGTCTTAAGATAAATTTAAATTTTTCAAAAAAATTAGCTTCCGGATCTCTATTCACAGAAATATATTCTACTTCTGATAATTTAATTTTTGCTTCATTTAAACAATGTCTTATTGACAATACTGGTAGTCCAGCCCAGTGTTTTATTCTTGTAAATCTCTCCTCTTCAACCGCTGCTATAAGCTTCCCATCTTTAATTATACAAGCAGATGAATCAGGGTGATGAGAATTTATACCAATAATATACATTTAAAATATTTAAACTAACTTATATATGATTTTAAAATTATAAACATATATATTAAATTAAAAAATTTAACTCTAATAAATTTTTTAAGAAATTTAACATGATTAAAAATTTAAATAGAATTAAAAGAAATATTTATTCAGGTATCTCGATGGAAGGGCTGAAAATATTTACTCAATTTTTTTTTCCCCCACTAATGATTTTAACATGGGGTATTGAAAATTTTGGAATATGGGTCTTTATATTATCTATTCCAAATATTATTTTAATCTTTAACGTAAATTTTAATGATGCTTCAGTTAATGAAATGACAATTCTTAATGCAAAAAGAAAATTTAAAAAATCAAATGAAATATTCCAAAATACAATAATTTTTGTATTAGTTAATATAATGATTGTGTCATTTGTTTTGGTGCTATTTATTTTATTAAATAATAATGATTTTAAAATATTTGATGGTGTAAAAATTAAAGAATTAAAAATTATTTATACGCTTATTATAATATCTGTTTATCTAAAATTAATAGAACCTTTATTTTCAACATGTTTAAACTCTGTAGGAAAAATATTTATTGGTTATTATTTGGAAGGATATATTGATTTTTTAACAAAATTTTCTATAGTTATATATGGGATTTTTAATCAATCCCTAGTGTCAGCAACTTTTATTTTTTTTTTATTTAGTGTTTTTAAATTTATACTTAATTATTATTTTTTTATAAAATATAGAAACATATTAACATTTTCATTTGAACTAGTATCAAAAAAACAAATTTTAAGATTATTAAAGCTTTCGTTAGGTCACATATCAGACATTTACTCAAATATATTAAAACATTCAGGCGTTATATTCATCGCTGGTATTTTTCTAAATCCTATGATGATTGGGTATATTGCTACCGTTAAAACCTTATTTTACTTTTTGCCAGCAAGATTATTTGGTAAAATTAATTTTGCAATTAATTATGAACTTGCGAATTTGTATGGAGGGAAAAAAATTAATCAAATTAAAAAAATTCTTACAAAATATATTTTAATTGTTTCTATATTAATAATTTTATCTTTTGTTACTTGTTTGACTGCAGGACCATTTGTTTATAATTATTGGTTAGGTAACAAATATGAATTAAATTTCATTTTTTTAATGTTAATAACTTTAGATGTATCAATATTTATATTTAGGCAAGCATTAGTATCATTTTATGCGGCTATAAATAGAAACATTATATTAGGTTTATCTGATTTGTTTTTTACTTTTTTGGGTATAATATTTCTTTTCGTAAATTTTTATACCTTAAAAAATTATATATTTGCATTTTCTATTTTATTATTTTTTTCTATAATAAGTTTAATTTTTACTATTTGTATTTTATTGTTTTTTAATAAATTTAAAAAAATTAGATAAGAAAAATACTATGAGAGATTTAAAATATATATTATCATGTTCAGCCAAATTTCATTATTTTGAAATAGCTAAAATCTTACATAATAAAAATAAATTAAAAAATATTGTTTTAGGATATCCATGGTTTAAATTAAAAAATTCTGGAATTCCAAAAAAATTTGTATCATCAAAAGGATTAATTAGAATGTTACGTCACCCAATAATTAACTCTCACAAATTTAAGAAAATTGATGATAATTTAAATATGATTAATTCAAAAATTATAGACAATGCTACTTGTGAACAAATTGATAAAAATCATGATGCAGATGTACTTTTAAGCTTTGCGGGTGTTGGTTTAAAATCTGGCAAAAAAGCAATAAAAAATAATAAAATCTATATTTGCGATACCTCATCTGCTCACATTATTGAACAAAATAATTTATTAGCTGATGAGTATAGTGAGGTAATTAAAAAAAAATTTCAAATAAATCCTAAAGTAATTGAATCCAAGACAGAAGAATATAAAAGTGCAAGTATAATTTTGGTTCCTTCTAATTTTGTCAAAAAATCTTTTGAAAAGTATAATTTTAAGAATATTAAAGTTTTAAATTTAAGCTCATATATAGATAATTTTTATCCTCAAAAAAATATTAAAAGAAGTGATGAATTTTTTGATATTTTATTTATTGGACAATTATCATTGCAAAAAGGATTGCATTATTTAATTGATGCTTTCAAAAAATTTAAACATCCAAAAAAAAGACTACATATAGTTGGTCATCATTCATTAGATAAAGAATTTTTTAAAAAGATTATTGTTCATGAAAATATTATTCATTATGGTCACCTTGAACAAGTAGAAATTAATATTCTAGCAAACAAGTGTCATGTGAATGTATTACCTAGTATTCAAGATGGATGGGGGCTGGTTGTTTCACAAAGTTCAGCATCAGGTTGTCCAAACATCGTATCAGAAAATGTTGGTGCTTCAGATTTTGTAAAAAAATATAACACTGGATTTTCTGTTCCGATAAGAGACTCAAAAGCGATACTCGAAAAATTAGAATTATTATGTGATGATAAATCTATATGGACAGAGTTATCTTCTAATTCAATAATACATTCTGCTAAATCTACTTGGGAAGATTATACAGAAAAACTAGATAAAATTATATTAGAAATAATTTAAATAATTAAATTTAATATCAAGAATTTTTGAAAAATTTTTCAAAGATAAATCTGCTGATTAATGTAAAAAATAATACCTCAGGTAATGATCTAAATATAAAATGTAAAGCTATACTAATGTCTGGGGCTGCAACAAAGTTAAATAGACCTAATGAAGTAGAATAAAACAACAATATAATATAAGGACTAAAACTTTTATTTTCGGAATTATAAAAAGAATCAAATAATATAAAAAAAGGAATAAAAAAAATAAGTATAATTAAAAAATACATATTACCAAAAATAATTTTTAATGTAAAAAGAGCCGAACCTACTTTAAGCGCTCCTGTTGTCTCTCCTAATATAACATCACCATAAAGATAAGAAGCTGTACTGAAACTGTTATAAAATCTTTTGTCATATTTATTGTTAAAAATATCAATTATGGGCTGTGGAAATATTGTTAGTAACTTATTTAATTGAATATTTTTTAAAGTTTCTATTTTTTTTGGTGAAATATTTTTTCCAATATTATTAAAATTGTCATGTATCAATAAAATATTAATTCTATTTAATGCAGAGTTGGAATAATAATTTTCATCCCAGTAATTTAAACTATTCAAATAATCTAAATTTTTAATATAGTTTTCTTGGTTTTTATTAGAAAATAATATTGTTCCAAAGGATTTAATATTTTCTGGTATTGTTCTATCTTTATAGAGAGTTCTTTCAATTAAAAAATTTGTAGAAATTTTTTCAATAAAATTTATTGAAGGAAAAATTAAAATTATCAAGATAAAAATTTTGAAAGATAATTTTTTAATAATTATTAAGTCTAGAAAAAAAAGCAACAAAAAAATTAAAATCAATAATAGCAATGAGTCAAAAAATAAAGATCTATTATTAATTGATAATGAATATAAAAAAATTACTCCATAAAAAAAAAATATAAAAAAATTATTAATTTTAAAATTATTTTCAGTTTTTATTAAATATTTAAAAAAAACAAGTATTGCTGGAAAAAAAATAAAAAAACGAAAACCAGCTAATAAGTCTCTGTATAGTGGTTGATCTCTTAAGGTTTGTTCTTGCAAAGTTGAACTGAAATCAAAGTATGAAAATTTAGAAAAAATAGCAATAAAAGCTAAAAAATAAAAAAAATTTATATTTGTATAATCATAAAATTTATATTTTTTTAGAAGATTTCTTATTTTTAAAGACAAATTTAAAAAATTTATATTTTTTTTATAAATTGAATGTGCAAAGATTAAAATAATATTTACAAAAAAAAGATTTGAGATTGTAGACAGGGGATATTGAAGTGAATTTGTTAACAAGGAAAGTTCGACTGTTTTTAAGTAAAACGCACCTCCTAAATTTATAAAGTGTGAAATAAAAATTACCATTAATGATATGGGAAAATAAAAAAAGTACTTTTTATTTAAACAATAATAAATTGTAATAATATTAGATATAAATATTATCAATATACAAAAAATATCATTAAAATTTTTATACAAACTTATTTGTACAATTAATGATAGAGCTGTAAGTAGATAAATTGCATTTTTGAATATGTCTAATTGTTTATATTGCAATTTTATTATTTAAATTTGATATTAATAAAGTGTATATAGAATAGTCAATTATATCACAAGTTACCAATTTAAGCACAGATAAATTTGATTCGTTTGAATAACTAACGTAATAGTTTAATTATAAAAATTATGAATAAAATTATTTTAAAAAAAATAATTTACACCTATCATCAAATTGTTAAAAATTTTGTTTCTTATTTTAACCGAAATAATATTAAAAAAGATTTACTAAATAAATTTCTGGGTCTTAATATTGAGACAATTAATATTTGCAACGCTAACTGTACTTTTTGTGCTTATCAATACCAAACACGTGACACTGGTACAATGGATATGGATTTATTTAAGAAAATAATTCATGAATATGTTGAGATTGGTGGAGGAGATCTTGGATTGGGTCCTACAGTAGGCGATCCTTTAGCTGATAAATATATCATTGAAAGAATTAAATTTGCTCGTACTTTTAATAAGATAAATAATATTGGTTTTTTTTCAAATTTAATTGCACTTGGAAGATTTAATATTAAAGATTTTGTCAATTCTGGATTAACAAATTTGATGATATCAACATCTGGTTTTGATGAGGATATGTATCTAAGAGTGTATAGATCAAAACAATATAAGAAGATGTTTAATAATCTTATAAATTTATTGAAAGAAAATGTTAAATCTGGAAAACCGATTGATATTCTTGTAGACATGAGAACAGATAAATCTTTAAAAGAAACACTTAATTTTCCTGATTATAAGAAATTACTTAAATATTTACCTCCAGACAAAATTAATTGTAAATTTAGATATGATGATTGGGCGGGTAAAATCAAAAAATCTGATTTAACGGGTGAAATGAAAATTAGAAATATGATGGCATCAATGAGATTTAGATATTCAGCTTGCTTTGAGTATTTCAATGGTCCTTCAATTTACTGGAATGGGGATGTCGGTATATGTGGATGTCGAGATGTGGATGCCAAAGAATTGATAATTGGTAATGTAAAAAATGAAAAATTAGTAAATATTTGGTATAATGCAAAACATTTAAATTTACTAAATAACTTTATAAAAAAACCTCCCAATATATGTAAAGTTTGTACACATTATGATAATATTTCAAGCCTAGGATCACCTGAGTGGAAATATAAGATAAATAATGCTCCTAAAATTATTCACCAATAAAAATCGAGTGTAAAAATATAATAAAATAAAATAAAAAGTTAATGAAAATATTATTTATTGGTTCAAGTTTTGGTAATGCTTATTTACAATATAAAGCTTTAAAAGATATTTATAAAAAAGTTGATATTATAGATGGTTATAATTCCATATTGAGAATTAAAACTTTTTTCAGAATTTTTATACATATTTCACCATTCTTTTTTGAAAAATATCTGAATAATTTTTTTTTAAAAAAAGTAAAAAAAAATTATGACTTAATATATGTGCGTTCTGGTGAATTAATTGGGAGAGAGCTAATAATTGAATTAAAAAAAAAAACAAAAAAAATAGTTTTTTTCTGCAATGATAACCCATTTGTCAAAAGAGACAAAAATAAATGGGAACTATTTAAAAAAGCATCAAAATATTATGATTTGATAATATTTCAAGACAATTCTAGAATAATAGCTGCAAAAAAAATAGGACTAAAAAATATTTTTTTGATGTATCCACCTTATGATAAACATATTCATACAACTAAAAAAAATTATTCTTATAAAAAAATTTATGATGTAGTTTTTGTTGGAACTTGGTCACCAAATAAATCATTATTAATTCAAAGATTAATAAATTCAAATTTGAATATAAAAGTGTTTGGACCAAGATGGGATAAAGATCCAAATTTTGAGAAATATAAATCAATAATTAAAGCAAAAGATTTTACATACAAGAGATATACAAATATAATAAAAAAAGCAAAAATAGCTCTATGTTTATTTTCAAACGAAAACAAGGACACAATAACTGCTAGGTCAATAGAGATACCAGCTATCGGAACTTTTATGATGTCCTATAAAACCCTTGCTATGAAAAAAATATTTAAAGAAAATAAAGAAGTAGTTTTTTTTAAAAACTACTTGGAGTGTGTCAATAAATGTAATTATTATTTAAGTAATATAAATAAATTAAACCAAATTGCTAGAAATGCTAATATTAAAGTTACACAAATTATTAAAAACAATAATCATGAATTTGTAAAAAAAATAATAACAAATGTATTTAATAACAAGTAAAATTAATGAAGATTAAATACTATTATAATTTTGATCTTGATCAAAGACCGAGTATGGAGCAATATGCAGATCAATTAGTAAACTATCAATCTAAAAATTTTTCCAACCACGAAATAAGCTCATTTAAACCATCTGAAGATTATATTTCAAAACTTATTTTTTTTCAAAAATGGAAGGCTAGATACTTGAGATATATTTCGTATTCTAGACAGGTCAGAAAATTACCCAGACATGATATTGCACATGTTTGTGATCATCAATATGCTCAAATAGTACACTCTTTAAATAGTGCGACTAAATTTATTACAGTCCATGATCTTGTGCCTTTAGTTTTTCAAAATATACTCAAAAAAAAACCATATTTAAGCATATATTCTTTAAAATACTTAAAATATTATACCAAAGTTTTTACAATTAGTGAGAATACAAAAAGAGATATAATAAAGTATACAGATTGTCCTGAAGATCAAATTATAGTTATAATGAGATCAGTTGAAAATTTTTTTAATGATTCTGATATAGATAAAGAAAATATATGTCGTAAATATAATTTACCTTTTAATAAAAAGAAAATTTTAATAGCAGGTAATATATTCTATAAAAATATCCAAACATCTCTTGAAGTACTTAAAAAACTTAATCAACAAAGAAACGATATTATTTTTATTCAAATAGGAAGTAATAATGAAATTTCAGGAGAAAAAATTCATAATAACAATCTTTATAAAATACCATTTATCAAAAGAGATGAATTACCTTCAATCTATAAAATTTCTAATCTTTTGTTTTATCCCTCTAAATATGAAGGTTTTGGAATGCCTTTATTAGAGGCAATGAGTTGTGGTTTGCCCGTGGTATGTAGCAATAACTCCTCAATTCCAGAATTAGTTGGTGATGCTGGTCTAATGTCAGAATATAACGATGTAACTAAATTTACTAGAGATATAAATTTAATTATAGATAACAAAACATATGCTATTGAATTAAAAAAAAAATCATTAACTAGATCAAAAAATTTTAATATTAATCAATTTCATAGAAGCTTAATTACTCATTATGAAAATGAATTAAATATGATAAATTAATTTTTTTAATTAAAAAAATAAGCTAATTATTTTTAAACAACAGAATCAATAGCTTTTTTTAATCCATCACAACATTCTTTAAAACTCCACATAGAAATCAACTTAACACTATTTTTACAGTATATATCTATTTTATTTTTTTTTTTATACGTTTTAATAATTTTTTTGGCAAGATCATGATAATTATTATCCTTAAAGATATATCCGTTAAAATTATTATGAACCAAATCTTTGCAGGCTCCAACTTTATCAGATGCTATTATCATATTTCCAGCACTCATTGCTTCATTTATTACTAATCCCCATTTTTCTTCTCTTGAAGGGAGGATAAGAATTTTTGATTTTTTATAATATCTTTTAATAAACGATTGAGTTTTATAGCCAACAAATTCTAGATTTGTTAATTTGTTTTCTTTTTTAAATCTTAAATATTCATTAAAATTTGCTCCATCACCTATTACAATAAATCTTGAATTTAATTTAAAATTTTTAAATCTATTGCAAATAATTATAGCATTAAGTAGCAAATCAAAACCTTTTCTATAAATAAGCTTTCCAGAGAAAATAAAAATCATTTTTTTTGATTTTTTTTTTTTTTTAAATTTAAAAGACTTATTGTCAACAACATAAGGGACTAAAAATAATTTCTTTTTTGATATACCATTGGATATATAGGTGTTTCTATTTTCTTTACCTATAACTAAATAAGCATCAACAAAATTATCTATAAATTTATAAAAAATATTATTAATTAACAAATTTACAAAAGATCTTTTTTTTAAATTATTAGTTTCATCTCTAATAAAAACTTTTTTTTTATAAATCTTACATAGAATTATTATTATTAAATTATACCAATTTTTTATACCATGCAGCCATACAATTTTAGTATCTCTGGTAAAAATTTTATTAATATATTCGATTGTAAATGGATAAAAATTATTAACTTTATTTGGTCCTATTTTTTTTAGAAATGAATAATTATATCCTTTTAATAAATTTCTATCTATGAGTACTTTTTTATTAAATCCTTTATCAAAATATTTTTTCACTGAAATATCACTTCGATAAAGAACGTGTATTTTAAATAGTTTAGATAGATTTCTAATTAATGGACTCTGATATTGTATAGGGTGCGTTAAAATATATTTTATCATAAATTAACTATTTATTTAACCTTAAATACTCTGCTAAAAAATATTTTTTACTAATGTTAAATTCTTTATCAAAACAGTTAGAAGAATTTTTGGACAATATTTTTAATTGTTTATTATTATATTTATAAAACTTTTGTAAAATTATTGCAAAATCCTCTGGTGTATCATTGGAAACTAAACCTGCTTTATAGTCGGTAATTTTAGAGTGTATACCGACTTTTCTTGTTGTTAAAACAGGTTTTGAACAACTTAATGACTCAACTAAAGAAAGACCAAAGTTCTCTCCGTGTGAAGGTAAAACCATTCCTTTTGAACATGATATAGCTCCCCATTTTAGATTTCCTTTTATGTGATTTGACCAAAAAATATTTCTTTCAAGACCATTGCTTAATGAAAAATTCTTTAAATCTTTTTTGTATCCACTTTCTGATCCTGCCATTAAAAAATATATTTCTTTGTTTTTTTTCAAAATTTTTTTAATTGCATTAAAAAGAACAAAACATCCTTTTTTTTTATGAAATCTACCTAAAAAAATTAAAAAATTTTTATTTTTTAAATTTGGAAATTTCTTATAAAATAAATTTTTAACAATTTTTTTGTTAAATTTTGGCTTAATAATACCATAACCAACATTTGTTTTAGTGATACCCACTGTACTAACAAATGTTTTACTAAGTTGTTTTTTTTCAAATTCATTAGTTAAAATGACTGATCTAGAATATTTTAAATTCGTCTTCTCAAAAAAAAACCAATAAATTTTTTTTTTAATAGATTTAATAAATTCTGATTGAAAATATGGATCTAAACCACCATGTAAAAAAACATAATATTTATCTTTTAATAAAATTCTAGCTAACAAAGTACTAAATTGCCAAATACCGTGAATTATATAAATATCATATTTATTTTTATTTTTAAATAACCAAAAAAATAAATTCCAACTAAAATTATAATTACCCATTCCTGGTCCCTTATTGAAAATCTTTATTTTTTTATCCTTAATATTTATCTTATTTTTTTTGTCATAAGTTAATATATCTACATCAAACCCTTTTTTTTGAAGCATTATGGAACTATCAATTATTGCATGTGCAGGGCCACCCCATTTAGGATCTAGAGTTTGAATAATTCTTAATATTTTTAAATTATTTTTCATGTTGCAAGTATTTTGAATAACTTAGAACAGACCAATTTCTTAAAGAATTTGATGCTTTTGATTTTTTTTTTGTAATTAATTGATAAAAATGTTGATGTGGTATTTCAAATCCAGTTTTATTTCTATGGAATAATTCATTGGGTAATTTTTCTTTATAGCAATTTAATAAATTCTCTTTAGAAATTTTCATATTTGATTTTAAAGAAGGTAATAGTTGTGTAAAAAAATGCCAGTCCACAAATGGTGTTCGTAACTCCAATGAATGCGACATAGAAACCCAATCTGCATCTTTTAAAAGTTTTGATGATAAATAATATTTAATTTCTAAATACATAATTGCTAAATTTGCATCTTCAAAATCTTTAACATCTTTATTTAATTCATTAAATATATCTAATTGATTATATCCTTCTTTAAAAATTTCGGGTGAAATGAATTCTTTAATTTCGTTTGGAAACATTAATGATCTTTGTAAAAAAAATGATTCATCTATAGATCTTCCGTATTTTAATATGCCTGCATATTTTGGATTTATATTAAAAAGCTTAAGTGTTGGTCTTAATAATTTAAAAATTATATCTCCAATAAAATCTTTTTTTGGAAAGGATTTAAGCAATGTATTTATCTTCGGTATTCTCTCAAAGCTTGGATATCCACTAAAAAATTCGTCTCCTCCTATCCCTGAAATAATTACTTTTGAACCATTTTTTTTAGCCAAATAAGAAATTAAAAAATTATTTAATCCATCATTTGTAGGAGAATCCATTTTTAAATAAAAATCTTCAATCAAATTTTTTATATCATCATCATCAATCAATTTAGAAGAATGATTAATTTTATTTAGAGTTGCTGTTTTTCTAGCTAAAGATGATTCATTCTTCTTTTTATTAAGCTCAAAATCAAGAGTTAATGCAGAACAATTTTTTTTGTCTTCATCAGATAATGAGCTTAAAATTACTGATGAATCTATGCCAGCAGATAATAATATATTTATTGGTACGTCTGAAACTTGATGAAATTTAACAGTGTCTTCTATCAAGAATTTTAGTTTATCGTTTAGTGATTTTTCATTTTTATAATTAACACTTTTTGAATTTAAGATTGCATCCTTAATACTAGCAAACTGATATTCATATTCTGAACCATTTTCATTTATAATTTTAACCGTTCCACCTTTAACAGACTCAATATCCTTATATAAAGTATTTGGTTCCTGAACATTTCCCCATAAAAAATAACTTACAATACTTTTTTCCGATTTTTTAAATGTTAAATTTTCGATTGATAAAATACTTTTTATTTCAGATGCAAAATATAAGACATCATTTTTTTTTGTAAAATATAAAGGTTTTATACCAAAAGGATCTCTTGCTAAAATTATTGTTTTTTTAATATTATCCCAAATTGCAAAAGCAAACATTCCTCTTAATCTATCTAGGAATTTAATTCCCCAAAATTTATATGACTCTAATAAAACTTCTGTGTCAGAACTAGTTTTAAATTTTACATTTTTTTTTTTTAATTCAGCTCTAATTTGCTTGTAATTATATATCTCTCCATTAAATGTAATTATATAATTTTTATCATTTGAGACAAATGGTTGATTTGCATTATTTGATAAATCTATTATTGAAAGTCTATTATGTCCAAAATAAACTTTTTGACAATCAGAATGCCATATACCATTAAAATCTGGACCTCTTTTATCTTGTAAGTTAATTATTTTTTTTATTATTTTTTTTGCGTCTAAATCTCTTTTTCGATAATTATATAATCCACTTACACCACACATTTTGAAATTTTTTTTAATATACAATACACTCTATATTAATATTGATTTAATATATATTGTTATTTATTAATAAAAAAAATTATAGGTATATTAATTTCTCTAATGGCCACAAAAGAACAACTGCCTTTAAAAAATTTAAAAATAATAATTCATGATTATGCTGGTCATCCATTTCAATTAGAACTTTCAAAACAATTATCAAAAAAATTCATAGTTTATCATTTTTATTATCAAAATGATTATGGGCCAAAAGCAGATTTTAAAGATCATTTAAATGATAAACTTAAGATTAAAGGAATTGGCAAAAATATTAGCTATGACAAAAATAATTTTATAACAAGATTTTTTAAAGATCTAGAATATGGAAAAGAGGTATCAAAACAAATTTCTGAAATTAAACCTGATATTGTTATATCTGGAAATTGTCCAACTCTAGCACAAGAATTAATAATCAAATCATGTCATAAGAATAATTCTAAATTCGTAATATGGGTGCAAGATTTTTATTCTCATGCAGTTAAGTTATTATTAAAAAAAAAGATTTCTTTTTTTTCTTATCCAATTTCATTTTTATTTGAATATTTAGAAAAAAAACAATTAAATCAAGCTGATAAGTTAATAATTATTTCAAATAATTGGGTAAAAAAACTTTCATCATGGAATGTTGAAAACAAAAAAATTCATTATATTCCAAATTGGGGTGATATTAAAAATATCAAGTATTTAGAAAAAAAACCTACTTCTTTTTTAGATAAAAATTCTTTTGAAATTAATAAATTTAAAATAATTTATACTGGCACATTGGCATTAAAACATAATCCTAAAATAATTACTAATATTGCTATAAATAATAAAGATATTGATATTTTAGTTATCGGAGCTGGGTCAGGATTTCAAAAATTAAAAAATATGAAAAATATACCCTTAAATATAAAAATGTTACCTCTCCAGCCTTATAAAAAAATGAGCGATATTTTAAACTCTGCAGATGTTTTGCTTGGAATTTTAAGTAAAGATGCATCGAAATTTTCTGTTCCATCCAAAATATTAAATTATCTTTGTGCAGGAAAACCCATTATACTTTCTGCACCAAAAGATAATTTAGCATCAACTATCATAAGTGAATCAAAATCTGGAAAAACATTTGAACCACAAGATTTAAACGGAATAAATAATTTTTTAAAAATTTTGATGACTGATTCTACAATAAGACAAAAATATTCATTAAATGCCAGAGATTATGCTGAAAATAATTTTAAAATTGAAAAAATATCATTAAAATTTGAAAATATAATAAATAATCTTAATATTAATAAATGAGTAATATTGTTATTTTTGGTGGCTCAGGTTTTATAGGTCTGCATTTTATTGAACGCTTATTAATCAATAGAAATTTCAATTGTATTTACTCAATTGATATTAAAGAACCAGTAGAAGCATTTAGAATAAATCAATATAAAAAACTAAAAAATAACAAAAAATTTATCTTTATTAAAAAAGATATTAAAGATTCTCTAATAAAATTGAATATCGAAAATGTTGATTTAATTGTTGATTTTGCAGCTGTACATAAAGAACCAGGTCATAATGAAAATGAATACTATGATACTAATGTTAATGGTTCGAAAAATATTTGTGAATTTGCAAAACATGTAGATTGTAAAAATATAATTTTTACTAGTTCTATTTCAGTATATGGAATTGGCGATCATGAAAAAAAAGAAAATACTAAACCTAATCCCTCTACTCCCTATGGAAAATCAAAATTAATTGCAGAAAAAAATTATTTAAATTGGCAAAATGATAATCCAAAAATAAGATTTCTTACTATTTGTAGACCAGGTGTTGTTTTTGGTCCTGGAGAAAATGGAAACGTAACTAGATTAGTTAAAGCTATTAAAAAAAGAATTTTTTTTTATATGGGTAATAAAAAATTAAAAAAAGGTGGTATTTATATTAATGAATTGGTTAATACAATTATTTGGATGAACAAAAATCAAGTATGTGGAAAATTTAAAAATAAAGAACTTTACAATGCTACTTTTTACCCATGTCCTACTATTTTTGGCTTTGTAACCTCCATATCAAATATAATTGAAATTAAAAATAATCATTTTGAGTTACCTAAAAATCTAATAAAATTTCTAATATTCTTATCATCTTTTATCACTAAAAATTTAAGTACAAAAAGCAACTATCACTATAAACGTTTAAATAAATTGTTTGTTTCTAACTTTATAAAACCAGATATATTATTAAAAAATAATTATAAATATTTATACAATATAGAATCCTCTTTACTTGACTGGAAAAAAACTAATAATTCGGATTGGGATTAATTTTTATTTGTAACTAATTATTAAACTTTAGCAAAAATTTTTTTTACTTCTAAATCCAAATCTATTTTATCTTTTTTATTTTTCAATTCTGGATCCTGAATGTTGATTTTTTTTTCTTGATTTTTGTTTTCAAAAACATTTGTAACAATATTACTATCTTGTATTACATCGTTCACTGAGTTTATTTTGTCTATTAAATTACTTCTTTGACTTTGAAATTTTTCTATTTCCATTTTCATTATTTCGAATTTTTTCTGAGTTTCAAATAATTGATTACTAATTCTTAAATTTTCTTTTTGATAGAAATCAACTTCATGATTAGAAACTTGTTCAATTTTAACATCGGGAACTTGGTTAATTTCAGTATTATTCTTATTTAAAATTTTATCATTACCTTCTACTTCTAATGATGAGGGTTTATTTAAGGAAATTTTGTCGATTTTTGTATTAAGTTGACTTATTTGTTCAGATAAAATTGAATTTATTTTTGTATTGTTGAATAGAATTTCTTCTTGTTTTAAAATTTTTTTCTTAAGCTCTTTTTGTTGAGTAATAAAATCTAAAAACTTATCTATTGTATTCATAATTGATCTTAATAAAAAATTAATTATTGGTAATAACGTTTTTTTAGTTACATTAAACAAAATCCCTATAAATAAATCAAATTTATTTTCCTCAAAAATAATAGCTCCATCTTTAGCTAAAAAATTTGATCTAAATTGGTCAATTTTTAATTTTAACTCTATTGTGTCATTAATCATAATACAACTATAAGTTTAATATCTGATTTAAGAGAATCTGTAAATAGCTTAGGTTTTAATCGCCTTTGTATTTAATTAAAGCATAGAAAGTTTTAAAAATTATATATAAATCAAGCCAAATAGTCCAATTATTGAGATACCAAAGATCAAATTCCATTCTTCTTTTCATCACTTCAGGCTTTGGTGTTGCGCCCCTAAGTCCATTTACTTGAGCCCATCCTGTTAATCCAGGATTACATTTGTGTCTTTTTAAAAAATTACTAAATAAAGCTGCGTACTTTATATCATGTTCAACCATATGTGGTCTTGGTCCAACAATTGACATATCACCTATTAAAACGTTATAAAATTGAGGTAGCTCATCAATACTATATCTTCTAATAATTTTACCAAATTTTAACACTCTTTTATCTCCATCTTGAACTTGAATTGTTTTGTCAAAAGTTTCTTTTTTTAAAGTTCTGAGTTTGTATATTTTGAACCTTCTACCATCCCAACCTGTTCTATTCTGAGTAAATAATAATGGAAACCCATCCTCTAAATAAATAAAAATCATAGCTATCAATAATAAAGGGAAAGATAATAATAAAAATATTATTGAAAATAATTTATCTAATATAATTTTAATAAATAAAGCGATACCATGAAAACGTGATATTTCATAAAATTTAAAATCAAATTTATCTGCCAACAACTTTTTGCCAGAAAGTTCATATTTGGTTTCTAAATCAACAATTAATATATCCACAGAAAATTTTAGTATCTTTAATAACGAGTCTTCTATTTGAGTTTTACTTGTATCTAAAAGCCATACCTGTCCCAATGCATGGTATTCTAATATAGATCTAATATCATCATTATTACTAAAAATTGGAAACTTAATTTCACTTTTTAATAAATTTTCATTATGTAGATGAATATCTAAAATGATACAGCATTTAAAAACATAAATTTGATCAAACTTATTACTTAATATTTTTTTTATTTGCGCATAATTTCCTACTAACATTATATTTTTTTGAATTACATTTTCCTTAACTAAGTAATCATAAAGAAAATTGAAAAATATCTTCGACAAAGCAAAAATTAAAATTAAAAATATCAATGAATACAGGTAAGAAATATCTAATATAAATTTATTCTGAAATATAAAAAATAGTGAAAAAATAATAATATTAGATACTACAAAAATAAGAAGATCCTCTTTGATAAAAGAAATAAAATTTCTTTTATAATTTAATTCTTTTTTATTAATCAAGCTAATTAAAAAATAAGTTAAACTTAAAATTATAGAAAAAAGATAATACTTAGATTGAGTATAGATATTAAAATCAAACAAATCATAAATAGTGTTTTTTTCTAAAATTGAAAATATGTAATATGATAATAAAATTATTATAGTTTTACTTATGCTTACAAAATGTATGAAGACAGAATCATTATTTTGAAAAACTTTCTCAAGTTTAAACATTATTAATTTTTTGTATAATATTGGGGACTATAGCTGTAATAATAACTATAATAGCTGTCTTTTGATGTATCAAGATCATTCATAATGATACCATCAACCTTTGCACCAACATTTTGAATTTTTTTGATTGAAGACATAAATGAAGCCGTTCTAGTTTCCTCTGATCTTATTACAAATAAGTTATAATCAGATGCTTGAGCAAGAATTAATGTATCCGACACTGGTTGAACAGGTGGGGAGTCAATTATTACATAGTCATACTCTAATTTCAAA
>Ga0209630_10001196_pt1 | contig 28407 bp, 28 predicted proteins | sample COG_01_FD_184745 | JGI IMG/M metagenome (GOLD analysis project Ga0209630, IMG submission 184745) | Pelagic Microbial community sample from North Sea - COGITO 998_met_01 (SPAdes) (version 2) | ecosystem: Environmental > Aquatic > Marine > Neritic zone/Coastal water | place: Helgoland, sampling... | reverse complement strand
AAACTTTTTATAAAAAAGTTTTATCAAAAAAATAAACTTTTTATAAAAAAAGTTTTATCAAAAAAATAAACTTTTTATAAAAAAGTTTTATCAAAAAAATAAACTTTTTATAAAAAAGTTTTATCAAAAAAATAAACTTTTTATAAAAAAAGTTTTATCAAAAAAATAAACTTTTTATAAAAAAGTTTTATCAAAAAAATAAACTTTTTATAAAAAAGTTTTATCAAGAAATAATAAATTAAATATTATATTTTTTTTTATTTATTAACTGGGTCTGTACTTTAGTAAATTGACTAAAATATTTATTTAACAAATAATTCATAAATAATTCTGGTGTATTTGAAATTTCATCACAGTTTAATATTAGATATATCCAATTATTTTCACAATCTTTCTTTATTTTAATCAATAAATCTAATGTTTCTTTAAATTTTATACATAAATAATTATCTTTTTTAATTTTTGAATATAAATATGATATAATCCTCCATATATCAAAAGCGAATAATATTATTTTTATATTACTTTTATTTAATTTTTTTTTAATTTTATTTTCTAATTTTGGATATTTTGTAAATGGTTCTTTAAAAAATCTTTTACATTGATGAATAATTTGTGCAACAATATCATCAAAATCGTCATTTCCCAAAATCATAGATCTACCAAAATCCCATATTTTTAATATATATCCATAATTAGGTATGTAATAATCATTATTATTTATATTATATAACCAATAACCATTTTGTTCTATATTACTTATTAATATATTACCTCCATGTAAATCAAAATGACATATATTACATAATTTATGTATACTATATATTCCACATACTATTTGAAACATAAATGAGTACAACATATTATCATTTATTTTTTCAATATAATTATTATTAAGTATATCTTTTAATGAACTATCACATAATTCATTTAAAATACATAATGAATTACTACCAAAGCCTTTTTTTCGTTCCATTCTTCTATAAATGTCTTTTTTTGATTTATCATTTTCTAATTTTTTTCTTATTGATAAATTATTATAATATTTAATAATATTAGGATTTAAATAATCACATATTTTACAATTAGAACAAATAAAATATAAATATATTATGGGTACATTAGGACAATTATGATTTTTAATTAAATTATATATCATTTTTAATATATACAATTCTTTCCATGATTTATAATTTAAATCCATTATTTTATTAGATTCCGAATTTATTAATGGTATTAATTTTAGAGCACAATATAATTTTTTTCCATCTATTTTTATTAAAAATTTATATGCCTCTGCATCTACACTACCACCTATTTCACCTAAATGACATATTATATGTTGATTAAAATGTTTCTTAAATGTTTTTATATATAATATTATTAGTTCATCATGTTTCATTTTTTTAAACTTATCTTTAAAAATACTCAAAAATGATTCACGAACCATTGATGCATATTTCTTTCTTGATGAAATATTTACTAAATATTTTAAATCTATCATAATATAAATTTATTGTATATATATTTATTTATATTATTTATTTATATTTATAATACGACATATAAAATTATAATACATGATAAAATTATGAAATTGATTTTTAATAAATTAAAGTTAATGAAATACAATTTAAAAAAACTTTTAGAATATCAAATTACTAAATCATTAGATACTATTGTTAATATAAATAATATTAATACACATAATCTAAATGAATTTATTAATACTATTATAAATAGAAATGGTTTTAATATTAATATAGAATCTAGTAACGATAAGGTTAAAAAAAAATTAGTTTATTTACTAGAAAACTCTCCCGATTTTATATGTTTAAATAAAACACTAATTTCTATGACTAATAGTTTTATATCTATTTGTAAAAAAGATAATATAGATACTTCTGAAATTACAGAAGATTATGTTAATACATTACTTATATCATATATAGAATCATCATTATAAATGATTATTTTAAATTATACATTAAATTATACATTAAATTATTTTTTTATTTTTTAACTAATTTTTTTATTTGTTCTTTTTTTGTACTATTTTGTAGATTTTTTTGAAATATTATTCCCTTGTATAATTTATTAAATTCAAATTCTGCATCAGTTTCATTTACATAATCACGGAAACTTAATATTGGATTAATAGCAGAGTTAAATGAAACTATTTGTGACATAGTATCAATATATGGATTAATATTGTATTGTTTAAATATTTCTACTAGCATATTTTCTGATACAAGATTTTCTTCTAAGTAAGTATCACCTTCAAGTGTACCAAACTTAACATCTATCTTATTTTCTGGATTAGTTTTTGATTTTCTTAATGACCAAAAGTTACCACTAACAGTATCACTATTATTTTTTTCAAATAATTCATTAACATATTGTTTTTCCATAAATGTACATACAAATACTCCACCAGGTTTTAATTGCAAGTCCACATATTTACAAAATGCCTCTAAATCAAAATAATGAATAGCAAACTGACATTGTATGAATTCAAACTGTTTTTCTTCAAATATATCTATATTATCACTATGTTTATTATTAATACTGTCTAATACTATTTTATCATATATTGTTCTTTCTTTAAAATCATCATTATTATCTAATAATTCATTATTAGTTAAATTACTATATTGTAAATCTTTCATTATTATTTCATAACTTTCTTCTACTTCATCTTCATCTTTATATAATGATAAATCACCTGATATATAATAAACACTATTATTTTCATAAATATTAGGTAACTTATTATTACTACTTTTATTTATATAATCATTTTTATATTCTAAATATCTTCCTCGAGCATTATTATTATATTTTTCACTATATTCTATATTTACTGAACTATTATCAATACCTAATATTAATTTAATTCCCCCATTTTTTTTTATACTATTATTACTATTATTATCAATAAAATTTGTATTAATTAATTTTAATAAATCTCCTCCACGACCACAGGCTAGATCTAATGCCTTAATATATGTGAAAGTATCATTATTTTCTAATATACTTACAGAATCATTTATTAGTTTAGTTTTAATTTTATTTTGAAGTTTTCTCAAATTTTTCTCATTATTACCTATTTTATCTACCTTATCTGTTTTATAATAACCACTTTTGTTGACTTTTTTCAATTCAGATTCAATATATTCTATATTTATATTTTTTATAGTGTCTCTATTAATAGAATTAAATGTATATTCTAAAATTTCATTTACAATATAAAAATTATTTGCAGTTATTTTATTTGTTTTTTTATATTCTTGTGTTTTATCATGTCTAATTTTTTTAAATATAAAACATTCATTTTCTATATTATATACTACTTCCACTATTTTATTATTTAATAATTTATAATCCACTGCTTCTAAACTATTATCTGCATTTTGTTTCTTAATTTCTTTTTTATGAATATCTACTATATATGGTTTAATACACATTATTTCAGATTTAACATAATCTTTTTTTAAATTATATCCACAATATAACATTTTATTTTCTACTAATACATCTATTGTATTTTCTTCTAATGGTTTATATTTTAGTATTGATTTATATGACTTATTATTTATATTTGTTAAATGTAATGAAGGCATAAATATTATACCATCTATTTTATATGTTCCTGTTGTATCCTTATCTAATAGAGTATCAAAATCACTAATATCATAATATTCCTTTATTTCACATTTTATATAGAAATTATCATCTATATATTTAACAGCATTTGCTAAATCTGTATTTAATTTTTGCATTTGTTCTATTCTTTTGTCCAAATTATTACTATATACTTCTTTGTTTTTGATTATATAAATATCGAAATATTTATATTCATAAACATATTTATTTTCACCATTTTTATAATATAATAACTCACCATCGCAAATAGTATTATCGTAATTAGTATTATTTAATTTTAATCCGGTTTTTAATACATTTTTATCGGAACCTATTAAATATACAGTGCTGTTCATATCAATGTACATAAAATAACGCTCACCATCCGCTTTTTCAGTTATTTTATAATATAATACAGTTCTACTTTTTTCACTTTCCGGATAAACTTCTAACATATTTCTCATAGTTTTTTTTGTAAAAGCTAATGGTTTCGGACCTATAGTATCATTTTTTTTACTTAATACTTTTTCTAATAGTTTACCATAATTTTTATTTATTTCATTTTTTTCATTACGATTTATATTAAAATATCCTTCATTATTATATTGATTTATATTAGTAATTATTTGAAACATTTCTAATAATACATCTTGAGTTAGTTCAACATCACTGCTAGTATACTCTATTTCTAGTTCTATTTTTTCCATTACATCAGAAATATTTGATAATAATATATTTTGTCCAGAGGCTTGTTTTACTATTGTTATATCTATTCTATAGTTCTCAAATTCATATGAAATCCTTTTTTTAAATCTATAGGTTTTTCTAAATTTACTATAATTTTTTATAAAATCACTTTTTATTTCATCATTATCTACAACATTTTCTTTTTTTAAATTTAATCTACAATTTAATTGATTTATATAGTTTTTAGATACAGATTCTTTAAATTCTAATTCATAATTTTCAGGAAATACATTATTATTTTCCATATTTTCTTTTTCAAATAAACAATGTGAATTTATTATATCCGAATTTTCACTATTAATAGTTAATCTATGATTTTTATCGTTTACTGTCGATACATCTAAAATATAATTATTTTTTTTAGTTACATTTGTATATTTTTTATTTAGAAATATTAATATTTTTTTTAATATTTTTTCAGTAATATCATAATTATATACTATTTCTAATTCATATATTTTACTATTAGTATTATATTCATCAATTATATTATTTATATTATTAATATTAAGACTTATTGGTTCATTCATTATAATATATATTATATATTAAATCAATTTTATATCATTTATTAATTTATTTTTTAATTCTTCAAATATATTGATTTTTTTTTTTAATTTTGACTTATTAGTATTTTCTTTAATATTAATATCATATATTAAGCATAATTCATGCAATTCACATAATTTAATATTTTTTAACTTATTAATTTGTTTTATTTCTTCATCATTTACTTCTTTTTTATTATTAAATATTAATTTTTTATTTAATTGAAATTTTAATAATAAATCGTCTATTATTATATTATCATACATATTATACAACTTATTTTGATTATCTAATATATATATTGGAATAAATTTTATTTTATCTTTTTCAACTAATATTATAGTATTTATATCTTTATCATATGGATTTACAAATCTATAAGTGTTATCCTTAAATATTAAAATATTTAACTCTAAATAATATGATACATATTTATAAATATTTTCATCACAACATTCATTATTAATTAATTTTAAATGTATACTATTTTTACAAAATCTTAATTTATTTGGTAATGTTTTATAAATATTTTTTTGTATTAAATCATTTCCTAATTTTATTCTAAATATATTTGTATTATTTAGTACGTCTTCTCTATTTAAACTATTTAAATCTATATCTATTAATCTTAAAATACTTTCTAGAAAATAATAATATTTAAAATTAATATTACTTTTATAATCGGTTTTATTATTTAAATTATTTATATTATTTAAATTATTTATATTATTTATATTTTTCTCTACTAAATTGGATACATGATTCATATAGTTTATTAGTATTTAACTTCTATATGTTTTATTTATTTAGAGTGAAGATTAACTATTCGTTTATTTGTGAATCAATATATAGTATAAAATTATCCAACTCCTTTTTAGCATTATCACTTATGTTTATTAAATTTATAAATACCCCATTATTATTTTTTGTAATTTTAACATTATCTTTCTTTAATATCTTATATATTTCAATATATTGTTCTGTATCTAAATTTAAGGAATTAATTTTTGATATTAATGAATTTAATCTATCCATTATATATTTTTATTATAAATATTTTAAATGTTTATATTTATATTATTAGTTATATTAATAACTTTAATTAACTAATAATAAAAATAGATTTAAATACTTCCATATTATTATTTTATTATCTTCGTCAATATTATTCCATATTTGACATAGTTTAATTTCATTATTTAACACATTTTTTTCAATATTTATCAATACTTTATCATTTTTATTTATAATATCGTTTTCATATGTTAATAGATATTTTTCACATACATCATAAATTATATTACTATCATACATTAATGCTAGTTTTATTTTTTTCTTATATAATTTAATATTATCATCTTTAATAATTTTATATAATACATTTACAAATTCTAATAATTTTGTATTTAATAATTCCAGTTTTTGTTCATACGAATTAATATTTAAATTATTCATTATATTTTTAGTTGCAACTTATTTTTATATATTTTATTTGCGTATAATTTACAATTATTTTATTTATATTAATACATATGGAAATATTATTAGTTTATAGCAATAAATGTAAAAATTCACAAGTTGTAAAAAAATACGAGATATTTAACAAAATAGATAAACTTAATATTGATAACAAACATGAACTAAAAATGTTACCAAAATATGTTAAGAGTGTACCAACATTAGTCATAAAAAAAAATGAAAAATTAACTATACTAAAAAATAATGAACTTTTACATTGGTTAAATCTAAATTCAAATTCCTCAAATACAGTCTATAATAAAAATAATACTAATAATACTAATAATCCAAATAATACTAATAATCCAAATACCGACAAGAATTGTAATGTTAATGAATGTAATACACTAGTTAATAATAATTTTTCTTCAACATATTCATTTATTGATTCTTCAACTGACAATTTATTAGAAACTTTTTATAGTGATGTTAATATAAACCCTACAATTAAAACCACAGGAGGTGATTCAACGCGTGAAAATAAAACACTAGATAATGATTACGAACGATTGATGAAAGAGCGTAGTCAAGAATTTAAATCAGCTGAACGATTTTAATTCTTATTATTCTTACTATTCTTACTATTCTTACTATTCTTACTATTCTTAATAACTATCATTTTCTTCATTTACTCTTTTTTTAAAGTAATCTTCATAATAATCTAATACCATTGTACTTTTTTTTATATTTTTTTGCACTTTTTGTTCTTGTTTTCGTGCTTCTTTTTTCCTAGGTCCATCTGGCATATTATCTACACGAGAACCTCCATATTTTTTTTTATTAATTTGTAATAATATAAATACAAATAAAAAAAATAAAAATATTATTTTATTTTTACAAAACATATATATTATTTATTATTTATTATTTATTATTTATTATTTATTATTTATTATTTATTATTTATTATTTATTATTTATTTATTATTATTTATTTATTATTATTTATTTATTATTTATTATTATTTATTTATTATTTATTATTTATTATTTATTATTTATTATTTATTATTTATTATTTATTATTTATTTATTCAAAATCTTCACTGCTTAAATAATCTATACTATTAATATTAAGTAAATCATTTAATTTTAGTCTATTAATTGTATTTATAGAATTTAAATATGCAATAGATAATAATAATGCTAAAGTAAAATCAATTGATATACAGTAAAATATACATATAAATAATAATAGTCTAAAATTAAAATTATCAAAAAGTACTATTAATTCTTTATTTAATTTATTAGATATAAATAGTATATAATATACGACTATTATTTTAAGTGCTAATAATAATTGTGTGTTATTAAATAATTTAATAATACTATTATTTGTATTATTTAAATTAGTAATTAAATTATTCATTATATAATATATATAATATTTTATTTTAATATCACGTATAATTATTTTTTTGTTTTAACTACTTTATTAACAAATTTAAATTCTCTATTATCATATAAAAACTTTATTATTTGTTTTGCCTGTTCTTCATTTTTAAAATAAGCCTTAAATAATTCTGTCATTTTCTTTTTTGTTAATGAACTATATACTTTTGTTCTATTATATTTAATTTTACCTCCACCATATTGTGGATTTAAATTTATATGATCTATTTCTTTTTTTTGCATATATGGAACTAATTGTTCTTTTGCCTTTTTTAGTTTATTTGTTATTACTTTTTTCATATCATTTAATTTTTTTAAATCATTTTCATATTTTACTGTTAAATCAACTAATTTTTTCATTATTGTTAAATCATCACCATTATTAGTATTTTGTATTTCATTTAATGTTTCATTTTCACTACTATCGGTTGATAAATCATTTATTTTATTTGTTGTACTATAATCAGGTGCATCTTCGTCGCTATCAGTTTCATAATATGTACTCATAATATTTGTTATATTTATTATAATTTAATAATATTATTTTAAATATATTATTTGGAATAAGCCAGACGACCCATACCTGAATCTATTTTTAATACATTATAGTTTACACCATAAATTCTAATATTACATTTTCTTTGTAAATTAACCGATTCTTTTGTTAATGTAAATAATAAATTTGAAGTATCTATATTTGAAAAATTACATGTACCCGACGGTTGATGATCTTCGGGATACAATGAAAATGAATATAAATTTATACCAGTACTAGGAACATTTGTATGATGTTGATATGGTTGTAGTATATTAAAATACTTTCCATCTCTTTTTGAGAATCTATCATGACCATTTATCTGAATTTTACACGATAATATTGGATTATAACCTTTATCAAACATAGGTAAATTTACTTGTGATTCCGCCAATGTTTCACCATGTACTGATCGCGCAGTTATACTATGAAAACCGGTATTTGATAAAATAGTGCTAGAGTTTTGACCCGATAATGGTGTAATTATATTATTTACAACCGATGCATTATTGGTTATTGGTAATCCCCATGATATATTATTTGAATTTCCACCAGTTATTCCACCACCCATAGGATCATTAGGTGTTCCACTAAAATATGTACTATCTATCGCATCAGTATAATTATACATTTGGGGTCCTCCCAAATTACCCGTATAAGTCAAATCTATATTTGATATTGGTTGAACAACCCATACTAATTCTTTTACAGGGTGATTAAAATTAATTTTTATTTTATTTGTTTGTGTATTTAATATTTCTTGTCCATTATATTGTAATTGTTCTATTAAATATTCATGTTTTTGTTGAGTAAATGTTCTTCTTTCTTCTGTATCTAGATATATATAATCTACAAATAATGAAGCATTTACTAATGTTGGAGGTGATATACTATATTTACCAGTTGACCAACAACATGAGGTATGATCATTTAGTTCTACTATAACTTTTACTTCATTATATTGTAATGCTATTAGTGGTAAAGCCAATCCAGGATTTTTACAAAACCAAAATTGTAATGGTATATATAAAGTAGTTTCAGGTATAGTAGAACTAGACTCATCGCTATTTGTATTGCCTTGAACTACTTGTGTTAACCTTGGAACATTTCCAACCATATTAGCATAACCACTCTGTTTACCACTTTTTTGAGATAACTCATTCCATATGTGTAACCATTCCCCATAATGCTCATCTATAATTTGTCCTCCTATTTCAATATATACTTTATTAATTATATTATGTCCTAACCAGTTTAACCATCTAAATTTATTAGAAGAACTCGTTTCACAATCTATTTTTGGTATTTGAACAGATAAATACATTTTATGAATCAAGTCTCCGTTTTTTGATATTATACAATTTAATTTGCGTCCAAAATCAACTGTACCATTAAAATGTTGTTCTATTGATTCCATTGAAAAGTTTGTATGCTGTTTATGTATCATTTTGAAAAAAGTTATTTGGGGATTACCTGTTAAATAAATATCTTGAGCACCTTTTACAACTAATTGTAATAATCCACCACCCATATATTTATTTATATATAAAAAATTATACTTAAATATTATTTATATATAAATAATATATAAGTATAATTTTTATGAATTATTCATTTAATTATAAAAAAAAAACAAGAAAAAATATAAAAAATAATAATACACTAGACTATTTACATACAAAAAAAATAGATTCTATTAATAATAAGAAAAATAAATTAAATGATTATATTAAAAAAAAAAATGAGTTACAAAAAAAATATAATAAATTATTATCTAAAAAAAATTTATCGGAAGAAGATCTAAATAATAAATATATTTTATTAAATGATATTGATAAATATGTATGTTTAATAGAATCTATAGAAAATAATAAGGAAGAAGATGAATATTTATTAAATGTAGGTAATATTTTATTTGAATATTATAATACTGATACTGATATATCTAATAGTGATAATAATATTTCAAATGAAATAGAATACTTATCTAATAATTCATTGTTAAAATATTTTAATAATAATACAACAAATGTATCAACTAAGGGTAAATTACTCGATGATTATTTAAATATTATTGATAATACATATGAATCCAAAAAAAATAAAGTAATCGATGATACAATATGTATAAAATGTAATAATAAATTAAATATAAATTATATTGAAGGTGTATCTGTTTGTATAAGTTGTGGTGAACAATATAATATATTAATAGATTCGGATAAACCAAATTATAAAGAACCTACATATGAATCTAATTACTTTGCTTACAAAAGAATTAATCATTTTAATGAATGGTTATCACAATTTCAAGCAAAAGAAAGTACCGATATATCTAGTGATATAATAGAAAAAATATTATGTGAACTTAAAAAAGAACGCATTTTTAATGTTGCAAATATTTCCAATAATAAAATACGTGATATATTAAAAAAACTAAAACTAAATAAATTTTATGAACATATACCATATATAATTAATAAAATTAATGGTAAACCTCCTCCAAATATTACAAAACAAATAGAAGAAAAACTTAGATATATGTTTAAGGAAATTCAAACACCATTTGAAAAACACTGTCCTAAAAATAGAAAAAACTTTTTATCATATTCATATGTTATTCATAAGTTTATTCAATTATTAGGTATGAATGAATATTTAATATATTTTCCTTTATTAAAAAGTCGGGAAAAATTGTATCAACAAGATAAAATATGGAAATGTATATGTAATGAATTAAAATGGGCTTTTATTAATAGTATTTAAATTTGTATATATATATATATATATATATACAAATTTAAATATTATATTATTTAACAATTAAATTTACCAAACTCACTAAAATCATCATTATTAAATGGTTCTAAACTCATCTGTGTATTTAATTCTAATTTTAAATCCATATATTTGCTTTTCTTTTTTTTATCATTATAATTTTTTTCACATAAATTTTCCCATGGTTTAGTTATTTTTTCTTTTTGTATTTCAGTTTCTTCTTCTACTTCTTGTTCTATTGTTTCATCTTCAACATATTGTGAATTATTTACAATATTTGTTATTGCATCATCGTTAATATCTTCTATAATAGATCTATTTATTTTTACATAGTTTTCATTTGAATCATCATTTATTAACTGATTTAATGATGCTCTATTATTTTGCAAACTTTCTAATTCATTTTTCATTTTGGTTATTGTATTTTTCTCTTTTTCTATTTCATTAACTAAATTACCTACTTCAGTAGTACTTACAACCGTTTCACTATTATCTACAACTGGATTATTATTATCATTAGTTTGTGAATCTTCGGTAACTCCTCCATGTAATTTATTCGATTTTGTAAAAATACTATTAAATATATTTAATATATCATTTTTACATATTACATACATTAACAGTAAAACTACAAGACAAATTATTAATATTAATTTATTAATCCTAATCATTTATATTATATATATATATATATATAATATTATTATTAATTCAAAATTATAACACGGATTTATTTAATATATATTATATTTCATATATTATATTTTATATAGTATGAGTAATATTCAATTAAAAAAATTTGATATGTCATCTATAAAACCTGATAAAGTTATTGTATTAATAGGAAAGCGTGAAACAGGTAAATCATTTTTATGTAAGGATTTATTGTATTATCATAAACATATTCCGGTTGGTACAGTTATATCTGCAACCGAAAGTGCAAATAGTTTTTATGGTGATATTATACCAAGTATTTTTATACATGATGAATATACGCCAGAGGTTATTAAAAATGTATTACAAAGACAAAAAACAGTTAAGAAGAAAATGGTTGAAGATTTAAATAAAAATGGACATACTCAAATAAATCCTAATGGATTTTTAATTTTAGATGACTGTTTATATGATGCAAGTTGGGCTAAAGATAAAAATATTAAAACTTGTTTTATGAATGGACGACATTGGCATATTTTATTTATTATTACTATGCAATATCCACTAGGTATACCACCTAATTTACGAACTAATATAGATTATGTTTTTATTTTAAGAGAAAATATTGTATCAAATAGAAAAAGAATATATGATAATTATGCTGGTATGTTTCCAACTTTTGAAGTGTTTTGTCAAGTTATGGATCAATGTACTGAGAATTATGAATGTTTAGTTATTAATAATAATGCAAAAAGTAATAAATTAGATGAACAAGTATATTGGTATAAAGCTAATTCACATCCTTCATTTAAAATAGGGGCGGATGCTTTATGGTTACATCATAAAAAATTTTATAATCCGGACCACGAAGACTCTAATGAATTCAAATCTAACAAAAGAAATTTTCAAAAAGTAAATGTTAAAAAAATTAAAAAATAATATAAATTATTTTATATCATAATATATGAGTAATCATTATCAAGATAGTCTAGATAGTCTAGATACTCTAGATAGTCTAGATAATCAAACTAATAAAAATAATATAAATAATCTAAATAATCTAAATAATCTAAATAATAATCAATATAATCTTGATAATAATTATATTACTAATTTTAATATACATTTACAAAATTTAAAAAATAATTCTCATAGTGTTATTAATGATTTATGTTTATTAGAAAATCTATTAGAAGAAATTAAGATTTATAATAGTAAAGGTTATAATATTGATAATATAATAAATTCTATTAATACTCATAATAATGATTTAAAATTATGTTTAAATGAGGTTTTTAATAATATTAAATTAATAGATAATAAATTTAATATACAAACTATAAATTTGAAAAATAAAACTAATACAATTGTTAAAAAAAATAAAAAATCAAGTAATCTATGTTGTTGTTTTTTTAAGCTTTAACTAATACTTCTATTTTCTCAATTAAATAATTATATACATTTTCCATTATTCCTTTTTCCATAAAATCCGGCATAACTGTATTATTAGTACTCAATATATCAACTAATGTTTGTTCTTTATTATCCTTAAAATATTTTAATGTATTTTTTAAAGTATCAATTTTTTTACTTATTGTTATAAAATTACTACTTAATATATTTGATTTATTTTCTAAATCTTTTATATCTTCTTGCAATTTTTCATTATTTTCTTGTAAAACATTATACGTTTCTTCATATTGTTGATTTTTATCTTCTAAATTATTTTTTTCTTGAATTAATAATATATTTGATTCTCTATAGTCTTCTATTATACATTCTTGCGTTTTTGAAGTATCTTCTATTAGCTTTAATTTATTTTCTAAATAAAGTATATTTTTATTTTCATTACTTAATTTACTAATCTTAATTTGTAAATTCTCTATTATTTTATCATGTTTATTTATTAAAGTATCATTATATTCCATACTATTTTCTAAATCATTAATTAAATTATCTTTATTTATTAATTTCGATTCATAATTTGATTTTAAGGACTCACATATTTTTAAGCTATCTTCATTTTCTTTTTCCATACTATCTATTTTTATTTCATTATTTACTATTTTATTTTCCAAGTTTTCTATATTTTCTTTTAATGAAGATGAATATACTTTTTCCGTCTCATAATTAGATCTCATTTTATTATATTTATTTATTAAACATTCATATTTATCATTATTATTTGTAGAATATACACCACCCATATATTATTTATTTTATTTTATTTTTAATTAGTACTTAAATTCTCCAAATCAGAGCAGATATTATCTACACTATCTTCATCAGTAGTCCAGTTTAAGGACTCTTCATCATAAAACTCAATTTCCATATAAGTATTATTTAAATCTTCATAAAGTATTTCAATATCATCATTACTATTAGTATTATTAGTATTATTAGTATTATTAGTATTATTAGTATTAAAGTTTCGTGATGCTCTTTTTATAATATATTTATACTTATCAATAAATAATTTAATTTTAGTAACTTGATTTTTTTTATATGTTAAACAACATTCTTTAATTAAAAGACATGTATCATTTTTAGTACAAATAGTTGTTAAATCTAAGTTATCAACATTAACATAATTTATATCATATTCATAAAATATATTATGTAATATTATTATTAATCCTTCATTATCTAATGATTCTAGATTATATTTATATGAATAATTTACTATATCATCATTATATAGTTTTAAAAATTTATTTAAACTAAAATTTACTAATCTAAATAATGTAATTAGTTTTTGAACGTTAGTTTTATCACTTATTTGTTCATATAGACTTGTTAATTGACCAATTGTTAAAGCTTTATTAATATACGGATTTACAGGAGTTTTACAATTTACATCATAACTTTCTCCATCAAAATATGATAAGTTATTGCATATTAGTTTTGATATAGTTTCAATAGTAAACCACCATTTTTTATTTAATGTAACATCAATTAAATAAATATTATTTTTATTACTTATATCATATTTTTCTAATGTATATAAATCTAATTCATTACATGGAATATCTTTAATAAGATTCTTATATCGGATATTTCTAATCTTATTTTTTAGAAAGTTTTTTACTATATATTTTTTTTTATTAATACGATTTTTCAATATATTTACAAAACTTATAACACAATTTTCTAAACTATCATATTGTTCTTGATAATCATTAAATGTATTTGATTTATTCAAAAATTTATTAATAGTTTCGTTATTTAACATTATCATTTTAGATTTGTTCTTATGATTTCTAAATTTAGAAAAAATCAATTTAGTTTCAAATTTATTTATTATATATATATAAATATAAATGGTATATGATTTTTTTTACTATTTAAAAGCTAAAATAAAAGAAAACTGCTACTATTATTATAGAGATTTAAAATCAAAATATTATGTATTTTATTTTACATATATTTATGATAGTGATTGCAATTTATTAATAAAAAACTAATAAAAGAAACAATTAAAATAATTATATCTATATTTTTTTTTATAAATATATATAATATTACTAGTATATTTCTTTTCTATTAGATCATAATTAGATAATTCATTTAAAATTATATTTACTGGTTCTATATTTTGTTTATGTATATGTATATAATCAAACTCTAATATAATATTATTAAATATTATATAAATAAATTTATCAATATAATATTCTAAAATGTCACATACTTTTAATAATATTATTTCTATTTTAGTTGTATTATATTTGTAACTAAATATACCACATACATTTTTTTCAATTATTAGTAAATATGTTGAGATTTTTTCATCATTTTTAATACTATTTAAGTCATTAATAAAATAATTATGTAAAGATGAAATGTAACACATATTAGTTTTTTCATAACTAATAATATTGTACATCTATAATTTAATTCATATTTAAATATAAAATATTTAAATAATAAAATATGTATATTAATAATGAATAGGCTCTTACATTTATCAAATTTAAAATGGGTTTGTCATCATCTACATATTGATAAATCTAAAAGTATGAATGTAAATTTATTAAAAGAGTCTGAAGTTCATATGAAAAATAAATGGCAATTAATGCAAGATATTAAAAAAAATTATGTAGAAAAAGATGTTAAAAAAAAAATGTTAGCTACAACTACTAATTTATATAATCAAGGTTGTTCACAAATGAGAACTTTTATTGATGTAGATCATATTGTTGGTTTAAAATTATTAGATTATGCACTTGATCTAAAAAGTTATTGGAAGCAATATAATGTTGATTTACAAATAGGTACACAATTACTAAATGGACTAGATAATAAAGAAGATGTTAATTTATTTTATCAAGCATCTGAATTAGTGGATTTTATTGGGTGTTTACCTTCAAGAGATATTAATCCAAGCAAACATTTAGAAATAGTTTTTGACAGAGCATTAGAACTTAATAAACCAGTTGAAGCACATTTAGATCAATGTAATATACCTAGCGAAAAAGAAACGGAATTATTTTGTGATTTTGTTGATAAATATAATTATCAAGGTAAAGCAAGGGCAATTCATTGTATTAGTTTAGCATGTCATCCACTAAATTACCAAAAAAAAATTGCTCAACGACTTTATAATCTAGATATTGGTGTAATTGTATGTCCCAGTGCAGCTATTAGTATGACACAACATAGTGAATATGAAGCACCTATTCATAATTCTATTGCTCCATTAAATATTTTATTAAATGAAGGCGTTAATGTGGGTTTGGGTGTGGATAATGTGGAAGATATTTTTATGCCATTTTGTGATGGTGATTTAATATTTGAATTAAGATTACTAGCAGAATCAGCACGTATTTATAATCCAGATATATTAGAAACTATTGCAACAAATAATATGGGTTTTACTTAAACTTAAACTTTTTAGGAAAAAGTTTTATCAAAAAAGAAACTTTTTAAAAAAAAGTTTAGACAAAAAAGAAACTTTTTAAAAAAAAGTTTTATCAAAAAAAATGTATTTACTTAAACTTTTCCTAAAAAGTTTCTTTTTTGTCTAAACTTTTTCTTAAAAAGTTTTTTTTTCAATTAATCTTTTGACAATTTTTGGGTCTTTACAAATAGTATCTCCACAATGGTCATGATTTGCATATATATTTTTAATATCTTTACCATGATTTCCCCAACGTCCTAATAAAATCTTAGTTTCCTTTTTTCTAAAGATTTTTTTAAATAGTTGCCACATTTTATATATTTCTTATTAAGTATTTAAATAATTAAAATCAATTTTGTAATTTGTATTTTTATAATGAGGATTTAAATGAAAAATTCTTAATCTCATAAAAGTTAAAGTCAAATTCATGAGCATATTTTAACATAAAGAAATTTAAAAAATCAATCAAACATGGAATAATCCTTCTATCAACACTTAATTCTTCTTTTATTGTATTTATTGCATTTATCATATAATGCATCCATAGTTTTGCTCCTTTTTCAGTCATAATATTTTCTACCATTTTATGTTTTAGATGTAATTTTTTCATATTTGCCTTATACAATGGTCCACCTCCCATAATATCTAACCAAAACTCACTTTGTCTATCTATATGATGTTTTAATGGACCTAAATCTTCAAATTCCTCTTTAAACCATAAGTCAGTTGTACTTTCAAAAATACTTTTATAAAATACACTAATTAGTTTACGAATTGGTTCAGGACCAATAATACTATATATTTGCCAAAAGTATAATGTTTTATTTAAATCTTTAGAAGCATATAATCCTGTAATTTCTTTATTTTGATGTATTATTGGTAATAAATTTTTTTCTTTTATATAATAATCTTTAAATTTTGTCTTATTAGTTAATTGATTGATTTCATTATTTTCATATATACTTGGCACTAGTTTTTTTTGTTTTACACATAAATCTAAATACTCATATTTTATTTTATCTGTTAAATTACCTGCTAAAGGTCTATATTCTACCATCTATTTAAATATTAAAAAATTTAATTTTAAGTGTTTTATCTAACTTTAACTAAATTTTTTTTAGATTTTTTTTTATTTTATATTATAATGAATAATCCAATTGAAGCTGTATGTGTAATCAATCAAAATAATATTAATGGTACTATTATTTTTAAAGAAGATCTTAAAAATAAAAATGTCATTATTACAATTAATTTATCTGGTTTAACACCAGGATTACATGGTTTTCATGTACATGAATATGGAGATTTAAGAGAAGGTTGTGGTAGTTTGTGTGGACATTATAATCCAAAAAATAAAAAACACGGTGGTCCAAATGATAAAGAACGTCATGTTGGTGATTTAGGTAACATTAAAGCAAATGCTAATGGAGTATGTAAAATGAAATTTACTGATGAAGTCATTAAATTACGTGGAAAATATAGTATTATTGGTCGTAGTATTGTTATTCATGAAGATGAAGATGATTTAGGTAAAGGTGGCCATAGTGATAGTTTAACAACAGGACATGCAGGTAAACGTATTGCTTGTAGTATTATTGGATACAGTAGAAATAACAAATAAACTTTTTAGAAAAAAGTTTTATCAAAAACAAATAAACTTTTAAACTTTTTAAACTTTTTAAACTTTTTAAACTTTTTAGAAAAAAGTTTTATCAAAAACAAATAAACTTTTAAACTTTTTAAACTTTTTAAACTTTTTAGAAAAAAGTTTTATCAAAAACAAATAAACTTTTAAACTTTTTAAACTTTTTAAACTTTTTAAACTTTTTAAACTTTTTAAACTTTTTAAACTTTTTAAACTTTTTAAACTTTTTAAACTTTTTAAACTTTTTGATAAAACTTTTTTCTAAAAAGTTTAAAATTGATTTTGTAATTATTTTTATTATAACACTAATGCCAGGTCATATTAAAGGTTGGACTAAACAACACCATTATTGTGCTATTGGAGGTCAATGTGGTCAAAGTTGTCCATGTTGTCGTGCTGAAATTTATTTGTCTAATATAGATTGTGATGCTTGGTTTGGTGCTTGTCAGATTTGTATTAAAAATAACTCTAATAAGAAATATAAGAAATATAAAAAATATTAAAAAATTATATATTAATTAATATATGAATAATTTTTTTTGTACAGTTTTTATAAGTGTTGGATTATTATTACTTGTAAACTCTAATAATAATTCAAATAATAAAATAAAAGGAGGTACAAATATGTTAAATATTTATAATAATAAATTAAAACCATGTGGTAATAAAAAAATGAGTAATGGTTCATGGGATAATAAAAAATTATGTAGTGAAAAAAATAACGGAGTGCATCAAATATGTATAAAAAATATAAGTAAAAATACACCTAATTTTTCTATAAGCACAGGACAATCTAATTGGTCTGATAACAGAAATGATAATAATCATTGTGTTTGTTTGGGTGCATGGTCATTATATAATAAAAAATTAAATATTGAAAAATCTAAGAATAAAAAACCAAAAAAATCAAAAAAATCGAAAAAACCAAAAAAATCGAAAAATATATTAAAATGTGATTCTATTCCAAAAATTTCATTATCTGATAAATATGTATCTAATTTTAGTGAAGGATGGAATAAATGGAATGGACTAGAGTTAAATAATCAAATTGTTGATGGCGTACAAGGTATGGTAGAAGATTGTTTAAATACAACTAATAAGAAAAAAAAAAATTTAATAAATAATTATTGTAATTTTTCTAAAAAACATAAATCATTAAATAATACAACTTTTTATAAAAAACATTGTATATAAGATTTAAATCATAATTATTTTTTTTTAAAAATAAAATATATATATATATATATATATATGAAAGATTATTATTCAAAGTATTTAAAATATAAACAAAAATATATTACTGCAAAATATATAGGAGGAATGGATCCGACAAATATGTCTCCTGAAAAGCAGGCAGCGGATCTGGCAAAGATGTCTCCTGCAGACCAGGCAGCGGCACCGGTAGTAATGTCGCCTGAGCAAAAAGCAGCAGTTTTGAAGGAAATGTCAGAGGACCAGTTCAATAATATGGTGCCAAAGCTGAGGGTGGGGAGGGAGCAGGATATAGCAGCAGTTTTGGAGAAAATTCCTCCAGCAAAAGCATTAGTAGTGCTGGCAGGCATGTCTAATGTACAGCAGACAAACGTTTTGACGGCAATGCAAGAGAAACAAGCAGCAGAAGTGCTGGCATTGATGTCTTCTTCGCAGGAAGGCGATGTTTTGAGGCAAATGTCAAGGGGAAAAAAAAAAAACAAGCTGGTAGAGCTGGTAAAGCAGGAGAGGCAGCAAAAAAAAATGAAAGATGCATTGAATAAAATTTCACTGACGAATCAAATGTCACCGATGCACGATGCGGTCAAAAATTGGAAATCTGCTGCTGATGATTCATCACCACCACCGAAGCAAAAAGATCCAGAATCAGACGCAGCACTGGAACCGAAGTCTTCTGCAGATCAGATAAAGGCACTGGAAGCAATGTCGTCTGATGAACGAGTAGAAACTTTGATGAAAATGGAAAAGGCAAAAGCAGTAGAAAAATTGAATGCAATGTCACAGGCAAAAGCAGTAGAAACTTTGATGGAAATGTCGTTGGAGCATAAGGATGCGATGTTACAAGCCATGTCGTCGAAGCAGAGTGCGGTACTGGCAGAAGGGTTTGATAAACTGATTAAAGAAATAAAAAATATATTAATTAAAGTAGTAGAATTAGCAAAGAAAGAATCAGAAAGAGCAGCAGCAGAAACACCAGTAGAAACAGAAGAAGACGCAGCAGAAGCAGCAGCAGCAGCAGCAGCAGCAACAGCAGCAGCAGCAGCAGTAGAAGCAGCAGCAGCAGCAGCAGTAGAAGCAGCAAAAAATGAAGAACAACAATTATCATCGATTACTGACAAAACCAAACTAATAAATGCTCTAATAAATGCTGCAGCAGAAGTAGTATATCAAGCAAACGTAGCAAAAGGCGCACAAAGTTTAGCAGATAAGAAGACGATGTCGGGAAATAGTACATTAGCGGAAATATTTGCAGATAAAGTATATAATTTATCTAAGACTGAAAATAAAAAAAAAAAAATAATAGCAGCAGATGAAGCATGGTATTATTTAACAACAAAAAAAACAGAAGAAGCAGTAATAGAAGTAATAGAAGTAATAGAAGCAGCAGTATCATTAAAAGAAGAAGAATTTCAAACTAATGAAATGCATCTATATGTATTAAGGGAAATATTTAATATGGTGAAAAATAAAATACTTAAAGAAGCAAAAGATGCACTAATGCAAATGGAAGAACAGAGTAAAATAGAAGCAGCACTAAAAGAGATTTCACCAGAGATTAAAGTAGAAATACTAATGATAACGGATAAAAGTGATATGAAAAAAGCATTGGAAATTATTTCACCAAATATGAACCTAGAAGAACTAGTGGAAGTGGTAGTGGCAAAAGAATTATCTGTAATCAAGATGATACCGAAAGATGTGTTAAGTAAACACTTCGAAAAATTGGAAGGCGCACTGAATAAAAAACAAATAGAAGAACAAAAAAAGATAGATATAATCAAAGAGATTTCATCGGCACTAAATTCTGAAAAACTAGATACAGCAGAACAAAATATTTATACTAAATATAATACTCTAGTACAATTAGTTTCTAATATGCAATGTGATGGTGGTAATTTTATTTTTATTCGAACACAAGAAGATTTAGATTATGTAAAATCTTTATTGACAAAAGAAAAACAATTAATACCTGTAATAAATGATGATAATATGTTCGAACAACTACGAGAAAAAGATATGGCACCTATAAGTTTAGATACCTTAAAAAAAATATTATCAAATAACATACTTAATGACGACAAAGAATTTAATATTCATACAAAAAACATAGATTTTTTAAATAACCTGTTAGAACAAGATACAGACTTAACAAAAAATAATAGGTATAATTTATTAGAATACCCAGCAAAGCTCCCTATTTTCGGGGAAACAGGGCCAGCAACAGGGGCACCAGTAGACACCCCACTCAAAATACTAAGGGATGGCGAATTCACATCTGCAAATTTGGAGGAACTAGCAAATATACTGAATAATACAAATAATGATAAATATGATCCTCTTCTACAAGAAAAACTATCTAAGGCTGGTGGTAAATCTGAATTTATAATTAAACAACTGGCATCGGTGAGTACTAATAATCTAAAAAAATTACTCAAACTGAATAGTTTGAAAACTCTAGGATTCAGTGTAGTAGAAGAATTACTAGAAGATTATAATAATAATCAAAGTAGATCTCCAAAAAAAATAGAACAAATAGTTGTAGTAAATGCAACTGCCGTAAAATATAGAGCAAATGTCGTAAAAGATGCAGCAAATACCTTAAAAATTGCAGCATCAGACTTATTACAAGAAGAAACAACAAAAAAAAATAATGTAGTTAAAGAACAATTTTACGAAAATAAAGCAGTAAAATTATTAGAAGAATTAGAAAAAAATGTACAAAATATAAAAGAATTAGAAAATGGCGCAGTAAAATTAGTAGAAGAATTAGAAAAAGAAGTACTAATAAAACAAGTAAAAGATTTACACGAAAAAATACAAATTGAAAAAAACCAGGTCGAAGAAGCAAATAATAAAGTAAATATGCTGAGTCAGTGGATGATATGGAGATACTTCCCAATCAGTTAGAAATGCAACAGTGGTTGGGTCGGCCACCGGTTTCTCCAGTGAGTAGGGCTATGAAGAAATCTAGAAAAATGATTAAAATGAAGATGCAACAGCAAAAAACAGCAGCAAAAACAAAAAACAGCAACTTCAGTTTCACTAGATAGAAGGGTTGATGTGTAGACAGTTAATTAGAAGTATCACCATCAAATCTATCACAACTATAAAAATAAAATTAATTTTAAAAAAATTTTTTTTTTTTCATAAAACTTTTAAAGAAAAAGTTTTTTTTATAACTATTTAAAAATATGTTATATTTTTTATATAATAATAAATAGCAGTTAGTAAATAAAAATACTAACTATTAGATTTAATAGATAGCAAGTAGTTTATGTAAAAAAATATAAATTAACAGACTTACAAAGAACTAAAAATGATGAGTTTATGGACAAATATAATTATGAAGATAAAAGAATGATGATAGATTTAATACTATTGAATAATAGTTAATAAACTTTTTAGGAAAAAATTTTATAAAAAATAAATTTAATTTTTTGTATAATGTAAAATTTATATTATAAATTTTAATAAATAATTATATATTTAATAAATATATGAATATTGATTATAAAAGTAAATATTTAAAGTATAAACAAAAATATTTAAATTTAAAACAAACAGGTGGTACAAAATATAAAACTATGGATGACTGGAAAAAAAATAATAAAAATTACAAAGAAAAATGTTTAATTGGTAGAGTTTTACGTGGTACTTCTGAAAAAGATTTTAATAAATTAGCAAAAAAACCTAGAAAATTAGCATTTTTAACACCAGATGTAAATGATTTAATAAATAAACCTACTAATAAAATATTAGAAAAAGTTGGTTATCCAAAAAGTTATATAAACGAATTAAAAAATACACCAAATATGACATTTAAGTTAGGTATATTAGATAAAAAATCAAATAAAAATAATTGTAAATCTTCTAAAACAGTAGCATTAGCAGATTGGAGTGGTTTACTAAGTATGTTTAAAAAAGCATATCCAAATATAGTAAAAGCAGTCAGTAAAAAAAATAAAAATTGGGAAACTGCCATAAAAAAACTAAAATGGAATGATTCATGGAATAATAAAAAAATATCAAAAAAAGATTTAATTAATAAACCTAGTATTATAAATTTAAGAATATTTATGAATAATGTAGAAAATATTAATAAATTATATAGTGGTGATGGTTATACTGTAGATGATAAAGGTAATAAATGTGTTCCTGAATGGATTACTACTAATAAAACTATAGATTGGAATAAAACAAATAAAGATTTAATTGATTTAACACCATTAAAATAAACTTTTTAGAAAAAAGTTTTATCAAAAATAAACTTTTTAGAAAAAAGCTTTATCAAAAATAAACTTTTTAGAAAAAAGTTTGAAAAAATTTTATTAAGAATTTATTAATTATTTTTTTTGTCTAAACTTTTTTCTAAAAAGTTTAAAAAGTTTGAAAAAATTTTATTAAGAATTTATTAATTATTTTTTTTGTCTAAACTTTTTTCTAAAAAGTTTAAAAAGTTTGAAAAAATTTTATTAAGAATTTATTAATTATTTTTTTTGTCTAAACTTTTTTCTAAAAAGTTTAAAAAGTTTGAAAAAAAATTTCCCCCCCCCCTCATAAAAATTATACAAAAATTATACAAAAATTATACAAAAATTATACGAAATTATACAAAAAATATACAAAAAATTATACGAAATTATACAAAAATTATACAAAAATTATACAAAAATTATACAAATACAAATATTTAAAATTAAATATATATTATATTAGTATATATGGTAGAATATACTTGTTTTCGTTGCGAATATACTACTAAACATCGAAATAGTTTTAAGAATCATCTTAAATCGCAAAAATATATGTAAACCAACACTCGATGATATTAGTATAGAAGAAGTAAAATTTTACTATGGTTTTGAAATTAAAGAAAATTCCCTCCAAATCACTCCAAATCACTCCAAAATCACTTCAAATCACTCCAAAAATGCTCCAAATCACTCCAAATGTATAACTCCAAATAACTCCAAATCACTCCATTTTGTACAAAAAATCACTCCAAATAACTCCAAATCACTCCATTTTGAAAATAATAAGACAACTTGTGAATATTGTTTAAGGACATACACTAGAAAGGATAATTTGACAAAACATTTAAAAACATGTAAAAAGAAAAAAATGGCGGAATCTTTAGTAGTAATTCAGAGTGAAGAAATAACTAAAATGAAACAAGAAATAGAAATGTTAAAAAAATGTAAAGGTGTAGTAAATAATAATACAAATAATAATAGTACTACTACTAATAGTAATAATAATAATACAAATATGATAAATAACATTCATATAAATAATTATGGAGATGAAAATCTAAAACATTTGCGTAGTAAGGATTTTGCTAATTTACTAAGTGGTATATATAGTGCAGTTCCAAAACTTATAGAGAAAATACATTTTGATCCAGAGCATCCTGAAAATCAAAATATAAAATTTACAAATAAAAAGTTTCCCTATTTAAAAGTAATGAAAGACAGTAAATGGCAATTAGTCAATAAAAAACACGAACTATTAGATTTAATAGATAGTAAGTATTTTATGTTAAAGGAAAGATATTATTCTATATTAGAGAAAAAAAAATATAAATTAACAGACTTACAAAGAACTAAAATAGATGAATTTATGGACAAATATAATTATGAAGATAAAAGAATGATGATAGATTTAATTGAACGTACTGAATTAATGTTGTTGAATAATAGTTAAATAAACTTTTTTTCTAAAAAGTTTTTTTTGATAAAACTTTTTCTTAAAAAGTTTGTTTAAAATTGATTTTTATGTTATTTTTATTATAACTACAATGCCTAGTCATATTAAAGGTTGGACTAAACAACATCATTACTGTTCTATTGGAGGTCAATGTGGTCAAAGTTGTCCTTATTGTCGCGCTGAAGTTTATTTATCAAAAATAGATCCAGATGCTTGGTTTGGTGCTTGTAAGATTTGTCTTAAAAATAATAAAAATAAAAACTTATATAGAAATAAATAATAAAGTTTTTGAATTATAATTGAATTCTTTTACATAAAATATAAAATAATATATATATATATATATATATATAATGACAGATTATTATAAAAAATATCTGAAATATAAAAAGAAATATTTAAATTATAAGAGTAAATATTTAATAAAAGGTGGGGGGGTGAGCTCATATATTTTTTCAAAAGAAGCAGATACAATGGGAACGGAGAATAAACATATATGTGCTATTATTAGAGCTATGATATTAGATTTTTGGCATGATAATCCATTAAACAGTGGAACCTCCCGAAGTAGAACTTATTACATGAGCACTCGCGACGATACTGTTGAATATATTAAAAGTATAAAAGACAAGGTGTCGGTAGAGGCCGTTCTCAAAGATGCGAATCCTAAAGGAGGTGGCACACATGATAATAAAAAACAAAAATTTTTTATGGGATTATCTAGACATGATGATACCAACATCATATTTAAATTTATGGCAGCAACATGGGAGAAACATTTTCCAGACGGCCAAGGACAAGATGTTTTCTATGCGTTTGATCAAGCCAACTGTCAACCTGTAACAATTGGTATTAAAGGATTATCTTCTGATAAATATCTTGGTGACGGATTTGGACCTATAACTTTTGATGGTGAGCTAAAAAAAAAAATTAAAAATATAGTTGATTTTGTAGATATATTAAACATTGCATTAGCAATATCTTTTTTTAAAAGATATGGTTTTTTAGATGATTGTCAAATCACAGCAGTAGATTATCAACAATTATATCATTTTATCTGGGCTCATAGAGAAGAAAATACTATATATTTTTGGAGTTATTGTATACAGCCTTCATATCCAGGAGCAATAAAGCCCGGTTCCCCGTTGGAGACGGAGATCGTCCATGTGTTTAATACGGTGCAAAATCTACTTGAGATTGATAATAATTTTAATGCTGAGGTTTGGTTAAGAACTATCGGATACTCAGGCTTTAGAAATGAAGACAGAAGTTCATGTAGCACTATATCTAATTTATTTAATATATTTTTATCTGTTTACCGTCCTGATAAACATAAAGCTTCCGTCTTAGAGTTTATAAATCAAGTTATTAGTGATGGTGATGTTACAAAATTAAACAAAGCAATCGATTTATATAATAAAGATCCTCAAAAATTCGGCCTCACCCCTCAAATATTAAAGTATGGGGGAGCCTTGGCGATGGAGACCATGTCACCGGAGCAGATGGCAGTGCCGCCCAAGAGTCGATTCGCAGCGGTGCTGGCTAACATGCACCCACTGCCGAAGGCGGTTATAATTTCGGATAATCTATACCGTGAAATTGATTTAGATTTAGTTAATACATATTTTGATAGATATGATTTAAATAGTATTATGCTTTTTAGTTTATTTTGTATGAATTTTAAATTTTTAGGGCATTCGGATGGACATATACCGCAACGTTTACATCGCTATGTGGACAATGTAATAAGAACAATGCGAGCTTATATTTTTGCTCATCTGTATAATACCGCTCCTGGTAATAAAGAACAGAAAATGAAGGTATTTGAAGAAATTCTAAAAGATAAAGGTATACTATATTATAATAAAGTATATTATATAATTAGCGAATTTATTATTATATGTGATGAAAATAATGATAATCAAATTCAGATAGAAGAATTTTATAAAATGCTAAATAAGCTGAGAGAGTTTGAGTATACCCATAAAAAAGAGGAGATTGAATCACTAATAAAAAACTACTTTGGAAGATTGGGATTATTCGGACAACAAATTGACTCATTTTTCAATTTAGAGGATATAGGATTTTTTGAGGATGTATTTAATTTGTTTGAAATAATAGATAGTGCGAGTATTAAGTTCAGTAATTTAAATTTTAATTATCTTTATTTTGCTAAAGAATTTTTCGCCCTACCATTTTTTAAACAGGATAGCAATGATTTTTTATTTGATCTTTTTAAAACAATTCCTGGGTATCGTGTTGAATTACAAGAAGGCAGAAGTTTAAGTTTAACAGTCCCAAGTTTAACATTTTATTTCTTAATATTTTTTAAACAGTTATCTAATATATCAGATGAACTAAAAAATATAAATCTAGATAGCACGCCGACCCATTCGTTTGAAATGGGTGTGTTTGAAAAAACTTTAATCGTCCCTCTCCAGGGATTTTCCATATCTGATGTCTTTGGAGCGATTAAGTCACGATACAACGATATAAAAGAACTTCTATGGTTTTATTTCTACGTGCGTATTGGTTTATTGTTTTCAACTCAATTAAAAACCATTCAAAACATTAAATATGTTTCTTATAATTTTGTTGAATTCTATTTTGAGTATTTCATGTTAGGTATTAGGGATCATCATAAACAACTTGCACATGTAGATAATTTGTATCATATATATTTTAAACTAGTTTTTTATATGGATATTTTTAGAGATGCTTGGATGATGCCTCGACGGACGAAGACTACATTTACAGAATATGGGGATGACATGCATGATGAAATTATAAAAGTAAATTCCTATGAGTCTGAATTTTTAGAGGAGGCGTATTTTGAGGAGGAGTTTCCTGCTGAATTACTTAAGATTTTTAATCGGGGCATTCGAGCAGACGATGGCGACAAAGTTTCATTGATTATGTGGAAATGGTTTGAAAATTATATTCTAGAATTACCTATACTCCAAATTAATAGCGATAGAACACCCATATTTACAGCAGTCATGGATAACAAACCTGTTCCGGGTGGTCCTGGTGGTCGTGGTCGTCCTGGTCCTGGTCCTGGTCCTGGTCCTGGTCCTGGTCCTGGTCCTGGTCCTGGTCCTGGTCCTGGTCCTGGTCCTGGTCCTG